>Ga0308000_10000556_pt1 | contig 15147 bp, 8 predicted proteins | sample Neamet3_FD_203877 | JGI IMG/M metagenome (GOLD analysis project Ga0308000, IMG submission 203877) | Marine microbial communities from water near the shore, Antarctic Ocean - #3 | ecosystem: Environmental > Aquatic > Marine > Unclassified | place: Southern Ocean | collected 2014-06-04 | reverse complement strand
CGGTGAGGGGGCGGTTTTCACGCACGAGGTGGGTGAAGTAGTCGATTCCCTCGTGGTACATCGAGCGTCGAAGTTCTTCGTTGAACTCAGGGAAGCGTTCGGGGTCGGGTTGGACCTCATCAATCATTTTTTCAAACCCGAGCCACTGGCCGGCGAAGTGTCGGGAAAATGCGGTCGCCTTGGGACTGGCGAGCATGCGCAGGGTTTGCGCTTTGAGCACCGCGGGGTCGCTGAGCTTTCCCTCATCGGCGAGTCGGAAGAGCTCACGGTCGGGCATGGAGGACCAGAGGAAATAGGAAAGGCGGGTGGCGATTTCGAAGTCAGTGAGTCGCCATTCTTTCTGTTCTGATTGATCGTGCTCCGCGCGGAAGAGAAAGCGGGGGTTGATGAGGAGGGCGGTGAGGGGAGCCCGCAGGGATTGTTCATAGCCGAGTCCGGCTTGTTGCCCTTTTGCGAAGGCGTTGAGGAGAGGTGCCATGTCCTCTCCCGAAACGCGACGGCGATAGGCCAGGGTAGCGTGGTAGCTGAGGATCTTCTCGGCTGCGGCTTTGTCTTGGCTGGGTTTCTCCGGGGTGGCGAAGATAATTTTGCTCTTGAGCGTGGGGCTCGCGTAAACCGAGGCGACCACTTTCTTGGCCGCCTGGAGATATTTTTCCAGGAGGGTGGGGGAAGAAAAGAGGGCGTCGGCCATGTTATCGAAGCCCTCACCGCCGGCTCCATCGGCGGGGAAATCTTTTCCGGGATTGTAGGTTACTCCAAAGAGATCGCGCACGGTGTAGTTGTATTCGTTGCGGTTGAGTCGGCGCAAAGTGGTGCGTCCGGCCCGCTGGGGAATATCGCCTGATTTAATCCGGTCGGTGATGCCGGTGAGGGTCGCGATGAATTCTTTGCGTTCTTCGTTGGAGGGGAGAACGTCTTGGTCATCGGGGGGCATGTCCTCGTGGCGGACTTGGTCGATGATGTTCTCGAGGAGGCGGTGTTTTTTGAGGGCGTCGTCGAGGGAGTTGAGGTTGTGGAGGACGATGTCGCCTTTTTGTTTATCTTCGCCGTGACAGGAGATGCAGTGTTTCTCAAGGAAAGGGCGGGTCTGCGCGACGAAGTCGTCGGCCCAAGCCGCCGAGAGCGAGAGGGTGAGGAAGGAAATGGTTCGAAGAAAATGCATCCGAAAGACAGCGTTTATTAGATCGTAAATAGGGGAGGTGAAAAGGAGACAATCCCGACCGGGGTTATCTCCTGAACAAGCTCTCGTCCTTTTATAAAGATCACTCGTCTTTACGCCGCTCTCTTTTGCCTTCTTTCTCCCAGTGCGGTCTTTGCCAACAAGCAGCCGAATATCCTCATCCTCACCTTGGAGGGTGCTTGAAAACACTGATGTCGCTCCGCACTTGGTATCAGAGGTCAAAAGTGGCTGACGCCTTTTTCCCGAAAACCACTCCGATGATCGACGCTGCTAAAAAGGCACTCGCTCGCCTACACACTGGGCACCTCTTTGGCCTTCGAAGCCCTGACGCTCAGTCTTGCCGCCTGGATCTTCTGCCGTAGGGACTTTTAATCGGTCTGCCGTCCCCGGCTAAGCTTCTCGCGGTAAAAGGCGAGGACTTCGGAGACGGGAATGGCGAGGCTTCGGTGGCGCAGGCTGCGGGCGATGTTGATGCCGAGGACATTTCCCTCATGATCGATCAGGGGAGTTCCGGTCTCGGTGATGGGGAGTAGCTGGTCGTGGTAGATCACGCGTGGGAAGTCGTTGCGGCGTTTTGAGAGCTTTCCGCCGCGCTTGGAGAGAGATGAGAGCGAACGATCCCGCATGAGGGCTGCGCGATTGGGCTTGTCGGTGGTCGGGGCGGGTCGGACATCGAGGATGAGGGAGATTTTAATCTCTTCTTCGTCGCGCTTGAGCTGGAAGCGCACTTTTTGTCCCGGAGCGAAATCCTTGAGAGCCTTTCCGAGATCGTCGATGCTTTCGATTTCCTTGCCTTCAAAATGGGTAATGACGTCGCCTTCGAGAAAGCCGGCAGTGTCGGCGGGGCTTCCGAGTTCGACGGTCTGGATGGTGGGTTGAATGTCATCGCCGGTGAAGCTGATGCCGACATAGCCGCTGGGTTGATCGCTTTCGACATTGAGCTCAAAGCCGGAGGCCGGGGAGCTGCGTGATGGCTGGGTGATGACGCCGGGAAGAAGACCGCGAGAAGTGGGGGTGAAGACGAGGGCCGCGACTTCAGGTTCGGGAGCTGTGAGTTTGATGGGCTCGAGTCCTTCAATGTCGACGGCGATGAGCGCGAGGTCACGTTTTTCATCGGTGGTGACGACTCTGATCAGGTAGTCCTTTTCTTCGAAGCGGATGACGAGGTTTTCTTTTTTCTCAATCTCGCTGGCCTTGGTGATCAGCTGGTTCCGGGTGATCGCGGTGGCGTGGGTCAGGAGTTGGTCACCTTCGTAAATCGGCATCACCGAACGATTGAATTTTTCCTGAAGGGGCTGGAGTGGCGCGAGAAACTCGCGGGTGAGCTTTCTGATTGAGGGCGGGGATTCGACCTGGCCATCGGAGATCATCATGGGGATGAGTCCGGCGACGGGCATCGGGAAATGGCGTCGCTCGGGGACGGAAGCGGGTGTGAGCGTGACGATGGCGCGGTTGGTGGTGAGTTGGATGGAAGTGGTCTCTTTGAGGCTCTTGAGAGCGAAGGCGAAATCGGTGGGCGAGCTGATGGTCTTTCCGTCGAGGGCTTGAATGAGGTCGCCTTTTTTCAGCCCGGCCTTCTCGGCAGGGGAACCTTTGGTGATGTCGGTGATGAGAGCTTGGGTGATTTTATGGAGGTCGAGTTTTAGTCCAAGGAAGGGGATCTTTTCGCCTTCTTCTTTGGGAGCCCAACGATCAAGGAGGCCCTGCATGTGATGCGGGTCGAGGATATAGGGGCGTTCGCGGAGCTCGCGTGCTTCGGTGTCATCGGCTGGGCGGGCGTCGAGCGCTTCGAGGAATTCTTTACGAAGGTCACGATAGGGTTCGTCGAAGAGTTCTTCAAACTGGGGCATCGCGCTCTGGGAAGGTCGGCCGATCATTTCACTGGCCATGAGGGCATCCCATTTCGCGATGATGGAAGGCATGGGAACGTGCCGGTTGCCGGTCCAGGGCATGAGGATGTTCGAGTTAATACCGATCACTTCGCCATTGAGGTTGAAGAGTGGTCCTCCGGAATCTCCGGAGATGACGGTGGCGTTGGTGGTGATAGGATCGGCAAATCCGCTGCCCACTCCGTCGGCGAGAATGCGTCCGAGTCTGAAGGGAGATGGACGCCCGATGATGGGACCGCCGGGGTGCCCGGTGGCGATGGCCCAGTCGCCCACCTTGTAAGTCTTTTCCTTTACGTAAGGACGGAAGGGAAAGGGTCCGGGGGAATTAATTTGGAGAAGGGCGCCGTCGGTTTCGTGATCGGCACCGAGCGAGGTGGCTGGAAGCTCGCGGCCGTCTGAGAGGAGAACTTTGACGGATTGGCCTGGTTTGCTGGTGACGTGGGCGGCGGTGATGACGAGGCCATCGGGGGTCACGATGACGCCGGATCCCGAGCCTCCTCCGAGGAAGATCGCAATGGTGGATTCGACCAATCTGGGAGCGAGTTCACGGAGGTGGGCATCAAGCTCTGCCGGCGTTTTTTCCTGAGCAGAAAGCAGCAGGGATCCGAGTAAAGAGATGAAGAAAAGTGAGCGCAACATGGTTGTTAGAATGGATTGCTGGATTGAAGCATGCGCTGGATTGCGGCTTGGATGATCGAGGGAGGGAGGGCTAGGGTCCGGTTGGCAGAGGAGGCGGAGATATTGAGGCCGATGGCCTGGCCGTCGAGATTGTAGAGAGGAGAGCCGCAGTCCCAGGCATTGAGGGGCAGGGTGTGGACGATGGCTTTTTCAAAGCCAAAGCGCCTTACGCTGGGGACCATGGCGAGGTCGTTCGCCGCCATCGAGATTCCGGTGGGTGGGGGAGTGAGGCGGGGGCGGGTGAGTGCGAGAGAGAGGGACGTTTCTTTCTCTCCTCTTTTGATCTTCAGGGTGACTTCGTTGCCCACGCGCTTTTGAGAAAGGAGGCGGGTGAGGCTGGCGCGGTCGGTGACCGGCTTGTCGTCGAGAGCGGTGATGAGGTCGCCGTTTTTGAGATCCGTTTTTGCGGCCGGGGAGTCAGGGCCGATGGAGGCAACGCGCACTTCACTGGTGCTTTGTTCGGCCACGATGCCGAGGCTGGTGACTTCACTGGCGGCGTGCAGGGTGGGAGAGTTTCCGTCGAGCTGGTGGCTGAAGGTGCCAAGGGCCATCGAGTCGGAGACGACCATTTCGTCAGATGTTTCTTGCAGGAGAATGGGGGTGACCAAGCTGGTGCCTGCGGTGAGAGTCTCGGGAGAGGCCCATTGGATGACGGGGAGATTGGTAGCATCGATGCTGACGAGTGCGAGGTCGCTGGCTTCATCAGTTGCGAGCAGGGCGGCGGGGTAGGTTTTACCGGCGTAGCGCACGTTGAGGTCGGGGCCGAGCTCGGAGGCCTTGGTGAGAAGGAATCCATTGGATCGAATAATGACGGCGGAGATGGAGTGGGTGACCGCTTTTCCTTCATTGAAAATGATGGCGAAGGGCGCGGCCCCGGGCACTAGGGATTGCGCGAAGGTTTCTCGGGCTTCGCTGAGGGGCGAGCTGGGCGCTTCCTTTTTTTTGTCCTCTTCATCGTCTTCCTTTTCTTCGAGAGCGGGAGAGAGCGGGAGAGGGGGAAGATCCGCGGAGACTCGTTCAGGCAGGATCTCGCGGAGTTTTTCCGAGTCTTCGGCGAGGCGGGAGATCAAGAGGGCGCGTCCTGTTTCTTTGTCGGTGGGGCCGGTCATGGCGACGAGGCGGCCGGCAAGATCGAAGATTGGGGTGCCAGCGTTGGTCATGCCACTCTCGAGGACAAAGGAGACGGCATCGGGTTCGGGTCGTGGGAAAAGGTGATCGATGGCGAAGGCGATGGGTTCGCTGAGCTTGGGAATGGGAGCGGTGACGGGATAGAGAAACCAGTGCGCGCTGATGATGCTTTGATCGGGAGCGAGAGGCGCGGCGCGGTGGCCTTCGGGAAGAGGAGTTTTGAGGAGGGCGATGCCGCGCTCCTTCTTTTCCTCGATGACATCGACCAGGCGCCGTGAACCATCGGGTAAGTAAAGAAGGTAGGGCGCTTCGTCGTCGCCATCGATGGGTTCGAGATAGGGTGCAAGGAGGTCGCCATTTTTAGTGATGAAAACGGCGGTGCGGATTTCGCTCAATCCGAGTCGTCCGACCATGACACAGGACTTACGGAGATCCGGGGTGTGCTTGGTGGTGAGCGTTTGAATGACGTTCTCCTCCTTGGCGGTCCAGGCGGGTAGGAGAAAATCGCCACTGGCGGTAGCAGCGAGGCAGAGTGAGAGGAGAAGTGATTTCATTACCAAACTTGCTTGAGTTGGGAGAGGGGAATCCAGAAGGAAGTTGCGTCGGCCGAGACGAGGGCGTGCGTGTCTTTGGTTTCGCTTACTTGTACGATTTGTCCGCTTTTGAGGGTGGGGAATTCCCAGTCGGGAGTGCCTGCTTCGGGCTCGCGTGGGACTTCGTCGCCGATGACCATGAACTGATTCTCGCCATAGGCGTGAGCGTTTCGCCAGGCTCCGGTGCTGATAAAAATAACGGCGAGGACGAAGACGAGATAGGCGATCCAGCGAGGGATCTTGATGTGAGGGAAATGGCGGAGGCCGATAAGGAGGAAGCCGATGACCCAAAGAGTGGCTGCGAGGATGAACCACTGGTCGGGCCGGAGAGCGAGGAGGCTGGTGCCGGGAAGCGCGGGTTCGCCCACGCGCTTGCGGATGCCGTCCATGAGAGTGCGCGGCTCGCCGTCGAGAGGAGAGAGGAGAAGAGCGGTATGGCAGGCAGCGCGAGCGCGAGCAGGATCATCGACTGCGAGATAGGTGATCGCGAGATTCTGGTAGAGGCGCGGCTGGCCGGGGGTTTCTTTGATGAGCTGCTCGTATTGCGAAATGGCGTCGCTGAAGCGGCTTTCGGAAAAGGCAAGGTTGGCTTCTTCGAGGGTGGCTCCCCGGAGTTGACCGATGAGAAGAAAAAGGAAGGAAAGTTTCGCAAGTTGGGTGGCGAGGGATTTTAAATCAATTCCTGCACCGCCGCTGGAGAAGGAGGCTTTGGAATGATCGCGCAGAAGCCCTGCGAGATCTTGGTGTTTCTCTTCCAAAGCAGAGGCGACCTCTCCGGTCGGTGTACCCGTAGGCATTTTGAGGTGTTCTCGAAGAAGGGGGAGGAGGTCGTCATCGATGGCTTCGGTGGAGCCTTTGCCAGTGTGGAAGCTGGTGATGAGGGAGCGGAGCTTTTTCTGTCGGGCCTTGCGGACCGGGTCCCGCTGATCGAGGCGCTTTTTTAGGAACCCCAAGAGGAAGGGGAGGAAGGGCGCGAGGGCCACGATGGGGAAGGTGGCGGCGGGAAGATTGAGGAGGATGGGGCGCGTGACTGCTCTGCTGAGGGAAGCAACCGGACTGAGATTTTGCGTGGCATCGACCAGACCTTGCAGGGTCATCGCCGGATTGACGGGGTGAAGTTTCCACCGGTCGTTTACGGTATCGAAGCTCGCGAGCGTGGCGGCGGGGAAAGTGGCGATATTTCCGGAAGGAACGAGAGCCTGGGTGAAGCTGCCTTCCCACATATCGTAGTTCATGCCGGATTTGTCTTCCAATCTACTATCGACCGAAGAGAAGCCTTCGCGGGAGAAATCGAAGTCGGTCCGGAGATTGGGGTTTCCTCTGCCCTGGATATCGAGGCGGATCTTTACCGGACGATTGGCGGAAAGAACGCTGGGGGTAATGCTGGAGGTGATGGTCCAATTCCCGACGAGGCCGGTATTAATAAGTCGCTCGTTGGGGGGAGGAGGGAGGGGAACGACGTTGAACTTATAGGGGATGAGGCGGGTGCGTTTGAATTGCCCCTGGCCAAGGGTCATGCCGAGATGACCGCTCACTTCTCCCAACTCCGAGCAGATGAGGCGCGCCTGATAGCGGCGGACGTAGGCCGCTTTCCCTCCGATTTCTCCCTCGCTTAGTTGATAGCGGCGCGGGGAGAAACGATATCCGGAGTTGTAGAAGAAATCATAGGGTCTCGCATTTCGTCCGGGCATACGGCTGAAGAGATACCAGTTGGCATTTGCGGCCGCCATGATGGGGAGTGGATCAAAGTTTGGGTAAGACTGCAGCTTTGGTAGTTTGGCAATGAAGTCGACCTCGATCGCTTCGCCCAAGTGGATTTCGTTGGGCTTTTCCAGCTCTTTGTTCCAGTAGATGTCGAGTTGTCCTAGGTCCTTGGGAGCGGGGTTCTTGGTCGCTTGAATGTCATCGAGCCTCAGGAAGAAGGACTTGTTTTCAATGACGACCGGGATGGGTGGGAACTTGATCAATCCGGGCGCACGCACGACGAAGCCGAGTTCGGTGTGCATCGTCGGCTCATTGATGCCAAAGATGGATTCGGGACTGTTGCGATTGACGGGTCGGCCATTGGTGCGATCGATGGATCGGTCGAGCCAGATGATTTTTGGATGGGGCTTGATGTCCCCGATTTCCACCGCGTGGTCCGCGATGATGATGAAGCTCTGGCGGAGGTCGGTGTAAACCTTGGGTTCAGGCTGCAAAAGGTCGTAGTCCTTTGCTGATGCAAGACTGATGAGAGCAAGTAACGTGAGGAGCGCTTTCATTCGAATTAGTGATCCTTCACGCGTGGTTTGCCGCGCCCTTCGGCCCTTCGTTTACCTTCGAGATTTCCCCTGAGTTGTTCCAAGAGGCGGTCGCGGAGATTTCCGTCTTCTTTTTCAGAGCGGCGCAGGTCGGCATCGGAATCTCCTTTGCCTTGATCTCCGTCTTCTTCATCGCCGATATCCGGGCGGTCGCCCTCGGGCCCGCTTTCCTCTTCTTCCCCTTCGTCGCCTTCCTGTGGGTCTCCGTCTTCTGGTTCTCCTTCCCCGGGCTGGGGTTGCGGTTGCATTTCCTGAGGGTCGATTAAGTGATCGAGGGCGTCCTGAATATGCTGCACGGAAGGATGGAGGTGGCGATCCTCGTGAGGCGCGGGCGCGAGATCGATGTCCTCCTCCGCGAGGCGGTAGTCTGAGAGATCTTCCTCTTTTAAAATGGTGGGCTTGTCTTCGATGGCTGCGCCCTTTTTGACGAGATCACGGATTGCTTCGGCAGACGCTTTGACAGCGGTGTCGTTGATGGGCTTCCGCGTGGTGACCTCGTAGTCGAGGCTCTTGCGGAAGCGGGTTTCTTGAGCAAGCGCTTTCACGGTGGTTTCGATGGCTTTTTGATAAGCCGCTGAATAATCGATGTAGGCGGTGACGCGCGCGAGGTCCCGGTAGGCCACGGCGAGGTTGACGGAAAAGCTTTCTTCACCGGGGTTCAAGGGAGCGGCCTGACGGTAGAACGAGAGAGAGCGGCGGTAGCCACTGCGTGCTTTCTTGAGGAGCTTGATGATGTCGCCCTTTGACTCCTCGGCGAGACGCATCAATTCGGCAGGGTCCATTTTTTCGATGTCCTCGGGGACGAGGCTGCGGGACCTGCGATGATGCAAAATGGCGACCTTGTGGAGGGCGGCGAAGCTGAGGTCGGGACGCAGAATGGGGGCTGATTCGGAGGCGTTGGTGTAGAGTTCTACGAGGAGCTTGAAGCGGTCCTTCGACTTGATGGCGAGGTCCTCATCGCTGCGCTCGATTTCGAGCGCTTTGTTGTAGTAGCCGATGCTGCGCTCGACCTCGCTGAGTGATTCGTCCTGGAGGCGCGCCCGTACTTCTTCAGGAAGAGCGTCGATAGACGCGGCGACATCGGACTGGGAAAGGTCGCCCGCGAGAATGGCATCGGCTCGTTTGATCCAGGCGGCGGGGCCACCGTCGTCATGAGTGAGACGTCCGATTTCGATTTGCTCGTTCGGCTCGACAAAAATTGCGGCGGGGTAAGCTCCGACATCAAAACGGCTTGCGAGGGCGCGGTTGGTTTGGCGTGTCTCAGGATCGATCCCGGTTCGAGGGAGGTCGATGAGAAGTGAGGCGACGGTTTTCTTCTCCCACTTCTGGTAAACCGGATGGGAGAGGATTTCTTCCTCGAAGGTGATGGAAAGGGGGGACCAATCGGAGCCGGTGAAGATCAAGAGTAGGGGCTTTTCTGCTTCGATGGCATCCTGTCGTGCCGCTTCGTAGGCGGGGGATGCGTCTTGAGCTTTACTGAGATTGGGCAGGAAAAAGAGGAGCGCAATTGCGGTCGCAAAAGGATGCCAATTCTTGCTGCGGAGAGGGATGAAGAGGTGGAGCATGAGAAGAATGAGGGCGATGGTGAGCGGGTAGGCGTAGAGGTCGAGCGGGCGATCAAAGAGTTCCGGTGCGATGTTGTCGCCGGAAATTTCGATGGCATCAATGCGGCTGGCGATCTGATCGATCTGCGCGTCCACCTGCGCGGGTTTCCCTTCGAGGAAGATTCCGGAGGTAGTGGTTGCGATTGCGCGGAGGATGTCGTGCTCGGCTTTTGATTGGTATTGAGAATTTGGAACGGGAGCGGGAATGGTGGGACTTCCGAAGGCGACGGAAAGTAAGGGGATTTTCGCTTTGGCCAATTCCTCGACGACTTTTTGATGGTTGCCGATGACGCTATCGCCATCGGAGAGAATGATGAGAGCGGAACCCGGGGGCGGCTCTTCAGTGAGGAGGTTTTCCGCTTCGCGGAAGGCGTTTTCGAGATCGGTTCCCGGGATTCTCAGGCAGCCGGGATAGAGGCTGTCGATCCGCTGCAAGAGCATGGTGCGATCGAGGGTGGTGGGGCATTCGTTGAACGATCCACCGGCGAAAGAGAGGAGGCCGATCCGGTCGGTCGGGCGCAGGTCGATGAGCCCGCGGGCGAGAAGCTTGGCGGCATCCATGCGGGAGAGCCCCTCGGCATCGGTGGCAGCCATCGACTTCGAGACATCGATCATGATGACGATGTTTTTCGCGGGCTTTTTGAAGGAAGAAATGGTCGTGCCACCGGTGGGCCGCAGGACTGCGATGGCGGAAAGGATAAGCGCTCCGATGAGGGCCACACCGAGGATCTTACGACGCAGGGGAGAGGCGTTCGTTTTTAAATGGCAGGTGCCATTATCTCCCGAGAGCAGCTCGATGGCATTGCGTCGAGTGCGTCTCGCATACCACAGTGCCACTCCCGCAAGGATGAGAAGCGGGAGGAGCCAGGAGAGATCTTTCAGCGAGTAAAGATTCATTACGAGAGTTCGAGAAGCAGGGTCTTTCGGAGGATGAAGGAGAGGATGAGAAGGATGGTCGCAGGGATGAGGAAATAGCGGTAGAGGTCCCTCTGGTAGACCAAAGCCGGGTAGATGCGGGTTCTTGTTTCGAGAGTGTCGATGGTATCCATGACGTCTTCGAATCCCTGGTTGTCCTTGGCGCGGAAAAAGCGACCGTTTGCGATGCTCGCGATCTTTTCCATGTTACGGGTGTCGAAGCGGATACTCGCGCGTGCGCTCTTGAGCCAGCCGGTGCGGTAGGGGGTGTCGGAGCCGATACCGACGGAGTGAATGACGATGTTGTTATCGCGGGCCGCGCGGGCGGCGTCGAGCGGGGTGAAGACTTCGTCCGCTACGGTGTGGTCGCCATCGGTGATGAGAATGATGGTGCGTCGGTTGTCCTCGCTGTTTTTCTTCTTCTCGTTGAGGAGGCTGTTTACCGAGGTGGCGATGCCACCGGCGATGTTGGTGCCCCGTTCGCCCCGTTCCAGGAGGGCGTTGTCGAGCATGTCGACCTGAGAGACGATAAAATCGTGATCGAGTGTGGGAGGGCAGGCGACGTAGGCATCGACTCCGAAAATGACGAGGCCGATGCGGTCGCCCGAACGTCTGCGCACGAAGCGCGCGATCTGGTCGCGCGCGACCCCGAGGCGGTCCTTGAGAGTTTTATCAATAATGGCAGCTCTAATACGTCCTTCCGGCCATGAAGGATCGGGGTCGAAGGCGTCCATGCTGTTCGAGTAATCGAGCGTCAGGATGATGTCGGTTCCCTCGCGCTCGGAAGGCATGAGTTCGACGCCTTGCTGGGGGCGGGAGAGGGCGAAGATAAATCCGGCGGCGGCGAGGGCTTCAATTCCGAGGAGGAAATGGCCCGCGGTGAAGAAGCTTCGGGCCGGCGAGGGGCGAAAATGTTTCGTCGATGAGACGGCGATCCCTGCGGGTTTTAAAAGCCACCGCCAGACGAGCCCCACCACGAGGGGAAGGAGGAGCCAAAGGACGAGGGGATGTTGGAATTCAGGCATCGGGATTTTCCTGGGGAGTGGTTTTCTCGACGAAGCTACGCACCACGCCCATGGCACGCGTGCTGGAATCGGCAGGCGGTTCCTTGCCGGCAAACTTCGCTGCATCTGCGACGCGCGCAAGCCAAGGAAGATCTTTCAGCTGGTCCGCCGGGATGCTTTCGATCTTTTTGATGGAAGAGAGGAACTCGGTTGAGGTTTTGGCTGACGCGGCGATCTGGAAGCGCTCGGCGGTGTAGCTCTTTAGAATGTCGGTGAGCTTGGCGAGGACGACGACCTGGTTCTGGGTGGTGTCGAGGGCGTCGAGGCGGCCCATCGCTTTTTCCCAAGGTGGAGTGGTAGCGATGATTCCGGCTTTACGAAGGAGGAAGTAGAGGAGAGTTCCCAGACCGATGAGGCCAAGAATAATAACGGCACCGGCGATCCAGTAGTAGTGGGCGGGGATTTCCGGGAGGATGAACTCAGGATCAGGCGCGGGTGGTTCCGGGACGAGAAACTTATTTGGATTGTTTGGATCGCGCGGGAGGTCGATGGGCGAAATGACCGTGAGAGGTGGGACGGGGACGTTGACGCTGGTAGGGGAGATGCGTTTCGTGCGTGCGAGTGGCAGGCTGATGGTTTGGCCGTCGTCGATCTTCTGACTTGTCGCGACCATGGGGACGGTGATGAGCCATTCGCGATGACCACTTAGATCGAGCGCTCCTTTTTTAAAGGCTGTCTTTTGTCGGACCGGGAGAAGGCTCTCAGGAAAGGAGATGGGATTCGCGGAATTAATCTCACGATGCCAGGGCACGCGCAGAGTGACTTCCAGCGTGGCACTTCCGCCCAAGGTCGCTTCGGCGGTTTGCCACTGGTTTTTGAGAATCACCGGACGCTCGTTTTTTTGCCAAACCCGGAAGAAGATGAAGGCAAGCGTCATCCCCGTCAGCAGGACGATGAGGGAAACGACTTTGAGAATGGTGAAAATCGATTTCATCGGCGGGACATGCGGCTTTGGAAGAGGCGCATGATAGCGGGGAGGTAATCCTCGGCGGTATCGAGAGGGACGAGATCCGCTCCGGCACGGCGGCAGGTCGTGGCGAGCTCCTCTTGCCGGGCTTGGGTGCGACCGACGAGAAGGGCGGTATCTTTTCGCCGGAGGAGGGAGACGGTTCCGGTCTCTAGATCGGTCATGCTGATCGCCGGGAGTCTGGGCAGCTCGCGTTCCGCGGGATCGGTGATGTGCAGGATGATCACTTCGTGTCGACGGGAGAGCGCGCGGAGCGGCTTGTCGAATTCCGGCGTGATGAGATCGGATAGAATGAAAACGATCGAGCGACGGAGAGTCGTCTTGAGGAGATGCTCGATGCCCTTGGCGAGATCGGTGCGGGGAGACTTGGGCTCGAAGGCGAGGAGTTCCCGGATGATGCGCAGGACGTGGCGATGTCCTCGTGCCGGGTCGAGTTGGAGTTCCTCTTGATCGGAGTAGAGGAGGAGACCGACCCGGTCCTTGTTAAGGGTCGCGGAGAAGGCGAGAACGGCGGCGACCTCGGCGGTGAATTCCGCTTTGGTCATGCCTCCGGTGCCGAACTCTCCGGATGCGGAGCGGTCGACGAGGAAGAAGACGTTTTGCTCGCGCTCCTCGGTGAAGAGCTTGATGTAGGGCGAGCCGAGGCGGGCTGAGACGTTCCAGTCGATGGAGCGGAGTTCGTCGCCTTCCTGATACTCGCGAATTTCGGCGAATTCGATGCCGCGCCCTTTAAAGGAAGCCTGCCAGGCACCGGCGGTCCGGTTCTGCACAATCCGGCGCGTCCGGATCTCAATCCGACGCACCTTTTCCATCAATTCCGAAGCGAGCATGGCGGCTACGAATTACGGCGCAACGAGAGTGTTGAGGATCTGCTCGATGAGCGCGTCGGTATCCATATTTTCAGCCTGCGCTTCGTAGGATGGGATGATGCGGTGGCGAAGCACGTCGGCGGCGATGCCTTTGACATCTTCCGGAAGGACGTAGTCGCGCCCATCGAGGAAGGCGAGGCAGCGGGCACCACGGGTAAGCTGTAGGGTGGCACGGGGGGAGGCTCCGGCAGTGATGAGCTGGTCCATCGCACTTAGGTTGACTCCGGCCTGTCGCTCGGAAAGCTGGGTCCGACCTTCCTGTCGGGTGGCGAAGACGATGTCCAAAATGTAGTCCTCAATGCGGGGATCGATTTTCACTTCATCGATCATCTCGCGGGCCGCCATCACCGCTTTGAGATCGGTTACGGGGGAAGCCGAGGGCACCACGGTGGTCGAGGACATCCGGCGAAGGACTTCGCGTTCTTCGTCGCGCGAGGGATAGCCTACGACGACTTTCATCATGAAGCGGTCCATTTGCGCTTCGGGAAGGGGATAGGTTCCTTCCTGGTCGAGCGGGTTTTGCGTCGCCATCACGAGGAAAGGTTTCGGAAGTTGGCGGGTCTCGCCGCCGAGAGTGACCTGCTTTTCCTGCATCGCTTCCAAGAGGGCCGATTGGACCTTGGCGGGCGCGCGGTTGATTTCGTCGGCTAGGAGAAGATTCGTGAAAATGGGACCTTCCTTCGCTTTGAATTCCTGCGTTCCGGGATTGTAAATGTGGGTTCCGACGACGTCGGCCGGGAGGAGATCGGGCGTGAACTGGATCCGGCCGAACTTGGCGGTGAGCGCTTGGGCCAGCGTGTTGACCGCGAGAGTCTTCGCCAGGCCCGGGAGACCTTCGACGAGGAGGTGGTTTCCAGTGAGGAGACAAACGAGCATCCGGTCGACAAAGTGGTCTTGTCCGATAAGGACTCGGCCAATTTCCTGCCGAAGAGGAGCCACAAAAGCGGAACGTTCTTTAATTGCGTCAGCGAGGTCGGGTGCGGGAATGTCTGTGGTCATGAAATCTGTGTGGAAACTAGCACGGACATCCGGAAGGGCTACCGTGTTTTTGAGCTTAGCGTGTGAACGGGCCATTTTTGCCTCTCATTTCACAAAATAGTGAGTTTTTAGGGAGGCTGGGGCCATTGTGGGCAGGAAACTTACTATCTTTGTGGCTCCGTCGGATATTGAAGGTTCTAACGCTGATTCTCGAAAGAGCCGTTTGCGCTCTCTTTGGGAAGCGAGAAGATGAATTTAAGATCTGCTGATAAATTAGGATGATAGCTTATCATCCAAAGGTAATGAGTGTAGGTTATAGGATAGAACTCCGAGTCCTCAGTCGTTCGAAGTTAGGTCCTTTACCCAATTTAGGAACATCAGGTGCTCGTCTTTCCCAAACCGATCCGCTTCCTCCGGGGCCAGATGTGTCAGGTTGGACTTCTTTTTCCCGGCTCCGATGCGTGACTCTCTGAGTGTCTCAACGATCTCCGAATAGGTTGCGTTACGATCGTTTTTAGGGGAAACGATCAGGCAGGGGCGCGGAGAGATCATCCCTAGAAGGTCGTGATAATCGAATGGGATCGCATCCTCGTTGCCTGCAAAGAGTCCGAGTGTCGGTTGTAACCCGTGCCAGTTCCAGAGGCGTTGAATTCCCCCGGTCGGGCGATCATCGGTGTCCGTTCTGAGGGGAGTGAACCCGGAGAAACTCGCCACGCCCCGGAGTCGTTGATCGAGTGCTCCCGCGTAGAGAGCCACTGTTCCCCCGAGCGAATATCCCAGGGCATAGATGCGCGTGGGATCCATCTTCGGTCGATCACCTTTGATGGCTCCTTTGCCATCGACGACGAAATCGACCGCTGAACGGACGTCGTGAACTATCCTGCCGAGGCGAGACCAGTGAGGAGTCGTTTGATAGAAATCCCGTCCTTCAAGGAGTCTTAAACCAAATCCGCATTGATCATATGCGATGACCGCAAAACCG
>Ga0308000_10000551_pt1 | contig 15165 bp, 12 predicted proteins | sample Neamet3_FD_203877 | JGI IMG/M metagenome (GOLD analysis project Ga0308000, IMG submission 203877) | Marine microbial communities from water near the shore, Antarctic Ocean - #3 | ecosystem: Environmental > Aquatic > Marine > Unclassified | place: Southern Ocean | collected 2014-06-04 | reverse complement strand
CCTCCTCTGTTGCCATTTGCTTCATGACAACCGGGACGGAGACGTGATCAGCATACTTTTTTACTATACTTCTAAGTCGCCAGCCATCGGCAAACTCTGCTTCGTCCGGCTTCAGGTAAAGTGTCACAGCTGTACCAGCTTCTTCACGCTCGATGGTCTCTACCTCAAACTCAGCCTCACCTTCGGAGGTCCAACGCACAGCTTCGTCCTTCGCGGCTGTCGCAGAACGAGACTCAACTACAACTTTGTCTGCAACAATAAAGGTGGAATAAAAACCCACACCAAACTGACCAATAAGCTGGGAATCTTGCTTCTGGTCTCCGGTGAGCGAATCCAGGAACTGGGCTGTGCCTGACTTAGCAATCGTACCAAGGTGCGAGATTGCCTCGTCGCGAGTCATACCAATACCGTTATCCGTTATGGTCACGGTATTGGCATCTTTATCTACATCAATGCGAATACGTAATTCTTCAGTTACTGAGGCCAGCTCGGTATTAGACAACGACTCGAACCTCAGCTTATCTATAGCATCATTGGCATTGGAAACAAGCTCCCGTAGGAATATTTCCTTGTTGCTATACAGGGAATGGATCATCAATTGCATGAGCTGTTTGGCTTCTGACTGAAAGCCCAGAGTTTCTTTTTTCGCAGTGGTCATTTCGGTGCCTTGTTTTTTCAATCTAAGTTTTTCGTAACTACCAACAGAAGTGGGGTCAGCAGAGTATTTATTCAAGGGGCCAATGCACTTATACAGTTGAGATATACCTCGAACCGGGGGCCCTGCATTGTCCGCAGGCTAATTCAGCCGGAGGTAATCTCGAACTGATTTGCCGCTGAGTGCTCCCTGCCAACTTCCATAGGCAGGATTAGTCAATTGGAACCAGTACTCCCCAAGCAGGAATTGATGAGTCGAAACAAATCTGGACCGCTCCTCAACACTAGCTTTTTTGATATTAGGCGCAAGATCACCCAGGTCATCGCCTATCAACATCATTATTCGATAACGCTCGGCAATGTGTTGCCTTCTAAGCTGTTTTTCAGAGCTACCCCACTCGGGTCGCTCGCCCCGAAGGATCAGAAGATCAACAGACTCCAGTGGCGGATATCCAGCCGCGACAAGGTTCTCAAGCGTATCTGCTTTTTGCGGACACGGATTGTTAGAAGGCGACTCCCCTAAACCTTCACGCACAGAACATCTACGATTGGTCACATATATCACTGCGACCCCCTCAGCTCTGGCTCGTTCAACAAAAGCAAGAGCGCCAGGAACAGGAATGGCTGACTTCTCGGAGACCCAATCGTCCCAGTCCCCTGGCCGCCACTGCCCGCCGTTTTTTATAAGCCTCGCCCCAAAAACACTGTTATCAAGAACAGTTTCATCTACATCCAGTACAACAGCAGGCAGGAGTCCAGCAGCAGCCAGACTTGGGCATGAAGTACCGACACTACAACCAAAAGACCTCGCCTGGTCAATGTCGGCGGTCACGTCTCCCTTTTCCCGAAGCAGGGACAATCTAGACTCAGCGACGTTAAAAACCATCTCTGTATTGCTTTGGTACTCAGCAGAAGTCTGGATCCACAAGATAGCGTTCATGCTGTCATGCTTGGCAGTGCATCCCGAAACAATCATAAAGCAGAAAAGTAACGCCAAATTTGATTTCATGAATAGCATAGTTTGTTCACCTAAAAAAAAAGCGGCCATCGGCCGCCTTTTGATTGCAGAACCAGAATTCACCAACCGGTAACTTCCTTTAACGTCTTACCAATATCAGCAAGGCTCTTCACCGTAGTAACACCAGCGGCCTGCAGTGCGGCAAATTTTTCATCTGCGGTTCCCTTACCTCCCGCGATAATTGCACCCGCATGCCCCATACGCTTGCCAGGAGGCGCTGTGACACCAGCGATATAGCCAACCACTGGCTTAGTTACATTTGATTTGATGAACTCGGCAGCTTCTTCTTCTGCCGTTCCTCCAATCTCGCCTACCATGACAATGGCTTCAGTCTGCGGGTCATCTTCAAACATGCCGAGAATATCGATGAAGTTACTACCCGGGATGGGGTCACCACCAATTCCAACACAGCTGCTTTGCCCAAAACCAAGGTCGGTTGTTTGCTTAACAGCTTCATAAGTCAGCGTACCCGAACGAGAAACAATACCGACTTTCCCTGGAAGGTGTATATCACCAGGCATGATACCGATCTTGCATTCGCCCGGGGTAATAACTCCAGGACAGTTTGGTCCAATCAGGCGAACACCCTGCGCATCCAGGCTTGCCTTGACAACAAGCATATCCAAGGTGGGTACCCCTTCCGTAATGCATACGATAAGCTTTATGCCCGCAGCAGCAGCTTCGAGCATTCCGTCTTTCGCAAAAGCCGCCGGCACGTAGATAACAGACGCTTCCGCGCCGGTTGCCTCGACAGCTTCCCGAACGGTATTGAATACCGGCAAACCTAGATGTTCCTGGCCTCCTTTTCCCGGTGTAATACCGCCAACCATCTTTGTGCCATACGCCATGGACTGCTCAGAATGAAGCGTTCCCTGGGACCCAGTAAAGCCCTGACAAATAACCTTCGTGGATTTATCAATCAAAATACTCATTACGCACCTCCTGTCGCTTTTACTGCCTGTTCAACTGCGTCAGTAAGACTCGTTGCTGCAATAATATCCACATCACTTTCAGCGAGGGTTTTTACACCCAGCGCCGCATTATTTCCTTCAAATCGTACGACAACTGGAACAGTGACACCCACATCCTTGACCGCGCCAATGATTCCCTCGGCGATGATATCGCAGCGCACAATTCCGCCAAAGATATTGATCAGGACTGCTTTCACACCTTCATCGGAAAGAATAATCTTAAAGGCTTCACTTACTGCCTCTTTCGTGGCGCCGCCCCCAACATCCAGGAAGTTAGCGGGTTGTCCGCCGTGAAGTTTCACGAGGTCCATTGTCCCCATAGCCAGGCCAGCGCCATTAACCATGCAACCGATGTTACCTTCGAGAGCGACATAGTTAAGGTTGAACTCTGACGCCTGATTTTCTCGTTCGTCTTCCTGTGAATGGTCTCGCATTTCACCAATGCTTTTTTGCCGATAAAGCGCATTACCATCTATGGACAGCTTTGCATCCAAACAGTGAATGTCTCCGTCGGCCGTAACAACCAGTGGGTTAATTTCGATCAGCGCGATGTCGCACTCGTCAAACAACTTAGCCAGCCCCATGAACACATTCGCGAACTGATTGACCTGCTTGCCCTTTAGCCCAAGCTGAAAAGCAATATCCCGACCCTGATAGGGGCTGGCACCAGTCATTGGATCAATTGTCGCTCGTAGAATTCTTTCCGGCGTTTCCTCTGCAACTTTTTCAATTTCAACGCCCCCTTCGGTTGAGGCCATAAACGTTACGCGCTGCGTAGAACGATCAATTACCGCACCAAGGTACAACTCACGCTCGATGTCAGTGCAAGTTTCAACATAAATCTTGCTTACGGGCTGACCTTTCTCATCCGTTTGAAATGTCACAAGATTGGTGCCGATAAGCCTGTTGGCAAACTCCCTAATCTCATCATCTGAGCTGACCAGCTTCACACCACCGGCTTTCCCCCGGCCACCGGCATGGACCTGGGCTTTAATCACCCATTTGTCACCGCCTATTTTTTTTGCTGCCGCAACAGCTTCTTCCGCCGTGTCTACAGCGATACCCTTGCTGACAGGCAATCCATATTCAGCGAATAGCTGCTTGGCCTGGTATTCATGAAGGTTCATACAATCTGGTCCTGTTTAATTTGAAAAGTGTGTGAATTATTTAATTAAAATTTACTTTTTCCGTTTTCGGTTCGCGATATGAATCGCGTGACCGGATACCGCAAGGGCAGCCTCATGCAATCCTTCAGAGAGAGTAGGGTGCGCGAACATTGTGAGTCCAAGGTCTTCTGCACTGGCACCGAATTCCATAGCGATCACGGCCTCAGCAATCATTTCCGACGCATGTGCACTGACAATGTGCACACCAAGAATCCTGTCAGTAGAAGCATCCGCAATAACTTTAACCAAGCCAGTGGTATCGTTATTAGCCATAGCCCTTCCACTGGCCGCCATTGGAAAACTGCCCACCTGGTAGGCTACGCCGGCGGCTTTAAGCTCCTGTTCGGTTTTTCCCACCCATGCGATTTCGGGGTGTGTATATACAACGGAAGGCACCAGGTCGTAGTTGACCAGGGGTTTTTTCCCTGCGATTCTCTCCGCAACCATAATGCCCTCTTCCATGCCTTTATGAGCAAGCATCGGTCCTCGAACGACATCTCCTACAGCATACACTCCCGACGCCTCTGTCACGCAAACCTCATTAACGAGAATGAAGCCTCGATCATCCAGCCCAACCCCGGAACCCGGGGCTAACAGACTTTCTGTATAGGGGCGTCGTCCGACCGCAACAATCACTTTATCAAAGACTTCTTCTTTATCGCCTTCTGCATCGCTAAAGGTCACCGTAACTTTTTTACCTTTCACTGCAGAGCCTGTCACCCGCGTACCAAGCCGAATATCCATGCCCTGCTTCTTAAATTGTTTTGCTGCCTCTTTACCAACCTGCTTATCTGCTGCTGGAAGAAAATCCTCTAACGCTTCAAGAACCACAACCTCTGAACCAAACCTGCGCCAAACACTGCCAAGCTCGAGGCCGATGATGCCTGCACCAATTACCCCCAGACGTTTGGGCACGGATGTAAACTCCAACGCTCCCGTCGAATCAACGATCAGATCATCAGTGAGTGGACAAGGTGAAATGTTAATAGGGACCGAACCTGTGGCGATAATGACGTGTTCAGCAACCAGTTCCTCTGCCTTTCCATCGTGAGCAGTGAACGCCACCTTTCGCCCTGCATGCAGTACCGCCATACCTTCAAATGTGGTGACACCATTACTTTTGAGCAGTCCCTGAACACCCTTCGTCAAGTTACCGACCACTTCATCTTTTTTCGCAATCACCGCCGGTATGTCAGCGGTAACCCCCTTAACCTTGATGCCAATATCAGCCAGGTGATCGCGGGTATCAACAAATTTATGGGAAGTCTCAAGAAGCGCCTTGGAAGGGATACAGCCAACGTTCAGGCATGTGCCCCCATAGGCAGGCAAATTAACCTTATTCACCCATTTCTCAACGATGGCAGTGTTTAATCCAAGCTGTGCAGCTCGTATTGCAGCGTGGTAACCAGCGGGTCCCCCGCCAATAACAATGACATCAAAGTTTAACGACATAGCTCGTTTATCCTTGCAATTGCGATGGTTTTAGAGATCCAGCAAGATCCTTGCGGGTTCTTCCAAAAAATCTTTTAGCGTTACCAGAAACCTGACCGCTTCCTGGCCATCGATTAACCTGTGGTCATACGACAAAGCCACATACATCATCGGGCGAATCACGACCTCACCATTAACGGCAACAGGACGTTCCTGGATTTTGTGCATCCCCAAGATACCGGTCTGGGGTGGGTTCAGGATCGGCGTTGAAAGGAGCGACCCGAAGGTTCCTCCATTTGAAATCGTAAATGTGCCACCCGTCATATCATCAATCGAGAGCTTACCTTCCTGGGCTTTCTTGCCGAACTCACGAACCTGATCCTCAAGCTCGGCAATGGTCAAGCTATCGGCTTCTCTTATCACCGGTACCACCAAACCCCTAGGAGAACCAACCGCAACGCCAATGTCCTGATAACCGTGGTATACAATGTCGCTACCGTCAATTGATGCGTTGACGGCCGGAAATCGTTTCAGCGCTTCAACGCTCGCCCTAATAAAAAAAGACATAAACCCTAATTTCGTCCCGTTGTGGAACTTAGCAAAATCGTCTTTGTATTTTGCCCGCAGGTCCATGATGGCCTGCATATCAATTTCATTGAATGTTGTCAGCATCGCTGCTGTTTGCTGGGCCTCAACGAGCCGACGAGCGATACTGGCTCGCAACCTGGTCATCGGCACCCGCCGCTCTAGTCTTTCATTGTCGGGAGCGCTGTCTTGTCCAGAAATAACGGCAGCTGCAGTTTTTCCTGTCTGGCCTTCAAGTTCCGCTACAGCCTTCAAGATATCTTCTTTGGTAACCCTGCCGCCCTTACCAGTCCCCTCGATACCGGTCACATCAATTTCATTCTCGTCAGCCATCTTCTTGGCCGCTGGGCTCGCGATTCTATCCTTTGACTGCGCTTCGTCAGTTGAAGCTTGAACCACCAGCTCCGCTTCAGCCGGCCCCGTATCGCCTTTGGTTGCCACAGCCACTTCACCGGCGTCAAATTCACCCAGTACTTCTTCCGCGAGGACAGTGTCTCCTGCGGCCTTACGAATAACAGTAAGCGTCCCATCTGCGGGCGCGACTACTTCTAAAACGACTTTGTCCGTCTCAATATCAACCAGAACCTGGTCACGTCGCACAACTTCACCAACAGCAACATGCCACACTGCAACCTCACCATCTGCGATTGATTCTGGAAACTGGGGTGCTTTAATTTCTAACATTGTTAACTCTCATTAGTTCCATAAAGTGCATCGTGCACCAACTGTTTTTGCTGACTAACATGCAAAGACATGTAACCAGCCGCTGCAGCCGCAGAGGCCTCACGGCCGCTGTAAGCGAGGTAAAGGTTCGGAAATACCCGGTGCAAAACTCGGCGCATATGATGCTGGCTTGAATACCACGCTCCCTGGTTCATCGGTTCTTCCTGGCACCAGGCCGCATGCTTGATGTTTGGATAGAACTCGAGTGTGGCCTGCATATCCACTTCCGGAAACGGGTACAGCTGTTCGATTCGAATAATCGCAATATTGTGAATTCCGTCTGCAACCCGTTTCTCATGAAGGTCATAATAAACCTTGCCGCTACAGAACACGATTCGCTCAACCTTGGAAGCATCTTCCGTGTAAAAGTCCCCTATGAATGTCTGGAATGCTCCATCCGAAAAGTCTTCAAGACCTGAAACGGCTTCCCTGTGTCTCAAGAGGCTCTTCGGCGTCATCACAATCAGCGGCTTGCGAAGTGGACGAATAGCCTGACGTCGCAAAAGGTGAAACATCTGCGCCGGTGTCGTTGGCACACAAACCTGAATGTTGTGTTCTGCTGATAGCTGCAGGTAACGCTCTAATCTAGCTGAGCTGTGCTCTGGACCTGCGCCTTCGTATCCGTGGGGCAACAGCATAGTGAGGCCGGATAGTCGTCCCCATTTATGTTCACCAGAAGCGATGAACTGGTCAATGACTACCTGAGCACCATTCGCAAAGTCACCGAACTGCGCTTCCCAAATCACCAAGGTGTTTGGACTGGTACCTGAATAGCCGTACTCAAAGGCGAGCACCGCTTCTTCTGAAAGAAACGAATCATAGAGATAGAATCGATTCGACTCTCTCTCCAGGCTAACAAGCGGGGTTAATTTTGTGCCTTTCTGCTGGTCATGCAGCACCGCATGCCGGTGAGCGAATGTTCCCCTGCCAATATCCTGGCCAATCAACCTGATGCTGAAACCCTGGTCCAGTAAGGTCGCATAGGCCATGATTTCACCAAAGCCCCAGTTGCTTGGCATCTCGCCGGCACCCATTTTTCGCCGATCTTCAACGATCTTTCCTACCTGTTTTTGCAGCACAAACCCTTCAGGTATTTCATTCAGTTCCCGTGCAATTTCCTGGAACCGATTCACGTCACAGGTAGTATCTGACGGAATATCCCAGTCATGACCAAGGTACGGCGTCCAATCAACATGCATGGAGGTATCTGGCTTGCTCAAAAAATCCTGAGCAACAGCTTTGCCTTCATCTAATGCATCACGATAGCTTTCGATGCGAGCCTGGTAATCCGAAGCCTCAATGGCACCCTCGGCAATAATTTTGTCTGAGTAAAGCGTTTGTATGGTTGGGTGCTTACGAATTTTGTTGTACATCACCGGCTGAGTTACTGCAGGCTCGTCGCCTTCGTTATGTCCGCGCCTGCGATAACAAACGATATCGATCACAACATCTTTCTTGAACTCCATTCTGTAGTCGAGTGCAAGTTGCGACACAAATACAACCGCCTCGGGGTCGTCTCCATTCACATGGAACACCGGCGCTTGAACCATCTTGGCTACTTCTGTGCAGTAGTGCGTCGACCGCGCATCTGTCGGCTCACTCATCGTATAACCAATTTGGTTGTTGATAACGATGTGTACGGTACCACCCGTGTAGAAGCCGCGAGTCTGCGACATCTGGAAGGTTTCCATCACGACGCCCTGCCCTGCAAAGGCAGCATCACCGTGCACGTTGATCGCAAGGACTTTCTCACCCTGAGTGTCTTGCCTTCTGTCCATTCTTGCGCGAACAGAACCAACGATAACCGGCGCAGATATTTCCAGATGCGATGGGTTGAAGCCCAGCGCCAGGTGCATCTCGCCTCCCGGCGTCATCAAGTTGGATGAAAATCCCTGGTGATACTTCACATCGCCAGAACCAAACCCAGGCGTGTACCTGCCTTCAAATTCATCAAAAAGTTCAGCCGGGTCTTTACCCAGCAGGTTGACCAGAACATTAATTCGTCCACGGTGAGCCATGCCAATTACCGTCTCGACGACCCCCGAAGACCCCGCACGATGAATCAGTTCCCCAAGGCAAGGTATAAAAGACTCTCCACCTTCGAGGCCAAATCGTTTAGTTCCCGGATATTTGGTACCGAGGTATTTTTCAAGACCTTCGGCGGCGATCAGTCGATCAAGAATTCCTCGCTTAACACCATCGCTAAACGAGGGCTTGGACCGGGCACTTTCCATTCGTTGCTGAACCCACATCTGTTCAGCCTCGTCAGCAATATGCATGTACTCTGCACCAATTGATGCGCAGTACGTGCTCTCGAGCAACGTTATGATGTCTTTAAGTGGTGCTTCGCCTTGGCCGAAAAAGACATCTCCCGTCTGGAAACTTGTGTCCAGGTCGGCGGCAGATAGTTTGTGGTAATCGAGTTCCAACAGGGGAACCTGCAGCGGGGCCTGAAGACCGAGCGGGTCCAAGTTAGCCTTGAGATGCCCCCTTCTCCTATAACCGGCAATGAGTTCACTGACGGCAAATTGTTTTCGCTCATGATCAGCATGAACACTGCTGGCAGAGACCGGTACGACACGAGATTGATTTTTGGCCAGCAACAGAAAATGGTTACGAACCGTGCCATGGGAAATATCTGGCGCGTCGGCGCCTTCCACTTTTGGCAAGGATTCGAAATAGCTTCTCCATTGGCCCGGTATTTCGTAAGGGTCAACTAGGAACTTCTCGTAGAGTTCTTCTACATATGAAGCGTTGCCTGCGGATATATGGCCTGAACGCCACATACGCTCCATCACACTGTCTACCATCCCGCCACCTCAGCCCAATAAGGGCTACTTCGAGCAGTGGATTATACAGGCTTTAAATCGGAGTGGACAGCGTCTACTGCTCAGGATGGCGCTATATGGCTCTCTTGAGCAGCATGTTTCGAATATGCCCAATAGCACGAGTGGGGTTAAGCCCCTTAGGGCACACAGAAACACAATTCATGATGCCGCGACAGCGAAAAACACTGAAAGGGTCTTCTAAACCTGCGAGGCGTTCTTCAGTCCCCGTATCCCGACTATCAGCAAGAAAACGGTAAGCCTGAAGCAATCCTGCAGGGCCAATAAATTTATCAGGGTTCCACCAGAACGAAGGACATGAAGATGAGCAGCAGGCACAAAGAATGCATTCATAAAGGCCGTCAAGCTTCTCCCTCTCTTCCGGAGACTGAAGTCGCTCCCGCCCGGGTGCCAGCTCAGCATTCATCAGGTAAGGCTTAATTTTTTCATACTGCTTGTAAAACTGGTCCATATCCACGACTAGGTCACGGATCACAGGTAATCCAGGCAATGGCTTGATGGTGAGTTTGCCCCCACGCGCGACTTCTGAGAGTGGAGTAACGCACGCCAAACCGTTTTTACCGTTCATGCTCACGCCATCTGAGCCACAAACACCTTCGCGACATGATCGGCGATAGGTCACTGAAGGGTCTCTCTCTTTTAGCAATGCTAGGACATCAAGCACCATTAAATCTCGCCCACCCGGTATCTCAAGATCGAAATCCTGAATGTAAGGTTCGTTATCCACGTCTGGATTGTAGCGGTATACACTTATCTGCATATTAATCCCTGTTATCTCTATCGAACCCTACTAGTAGGTTCTTTCCATTGGCTCGAAGGTTGGAACGGTCTTCGGATCGAAGTTAACGTCCCGCTTACTCAATTTTTTAGTCTTGGGGTCAAAGATAGAGTGACACAACCAATTTTCATCATCTCGTGTCTGAAAATCATCGCGGGCGTGAGCACCGCGGCTTTCCCTTCGACCCTCAGCACTGATGGCAGTTGCTTCCGCAATCTCCAGCAGGTTGTCGAGTTCCAGCGCCTCCAGGCGGGCTGTGTTGAAAACCATTGAATCGTCGTTAAGCGATGCCTTTGCAATTCGCTCCCTCAACTCCTCGAGTTTCTTAATACCTTCCTGCATCGGGGCCTCTTTCCGAAACACTCCGAAGTTTAGTTGCATGCATTCTTGCAGCTCTCTCTTGAGCACCGCAGGGGATTCACCATCGCCTTTGGAGTTGTTCCAACGATTCAGTCGAACCATTGATGCTTCAAGGTCAGACTCAGACGCTTCCACTGAATCCATGCCCTGCGCCAGCGCTTCAGTAATATGAAGTCCTGCCGACCTGCCAAAGACGACAAGATCCAGCAGAGAATTTCCGCCTAGGCGATTCGCACCATGAACAGAGACGTTCGCCGCCTCACCTACGGCATACAACCCATCCACGATTTGGTCGTTTCCATTCGCATCTAACGTAATTGCCTGGCCATGAACATTCGTTGGGAGCCCCCCCATCATGTAGTGGCAAGTGGGGACAACGGGGATAGGTTCCTTTACCGGATCAACATGAGCAAAGGTCTTCGACAGCTCTATAATCCCGGGCAATCTTGAATGAAGAATCTCTTCACCCAAATGGTCAAGCTTCAAAAAGACGTGGTCCCCGTTCTCGCCGGCGCCGCGGCCTTCCAATATTTCAATGACCATACTTCTGGCCACAACATCGCGGCCCGCCAAATCTTTCACATTTGGTGCATAACGCTCCATGAACCGTTCGCCGTCTTTGTTAATCAGGTAACCACCTTCTCCGCGACAACCCTCTGTTACCAATGTACCAGCACCAGCAATCCCGGTGGGATGAAACTGCCACATTTCCATATCCTGGACTTCATATCCTGCGCGAAGTGTCATGCCTGTGCCATCGCCAGTGTTCATCAGCGCATTGGTCGTTGACTGGTAGATTCGGCCTGCTCCGCCCGTCGCCAGGACAGTCGCCTTCGCTTTAATATAATGCAGCTCTCCAGTTTCCATACAGATCGCTGTTACTCCAACAACTGCATCGTTAGAATTCTTGACTAGGTCAACTGCGAACCATTCACTGAAAAAGACAGAACCCGCTTTCAAATTCCCCTGGTAGAGGGTGTGGAGTAAGGCATGGCCGGTTCGGTCTGCCGCTGCACAAGTTCTAGCAGCCTGGCCACCCTTGCCATAATCCTTTGACTGCCCACCAAAGGGACGCTGATATATTCGACCTTTCTCCGTTCGAGAAAATGGCAAACCCATATGTTCCAACTCATACACGGCTTCTGGACCAACACTACACATATACTCAATCGCATCTTGGTCACCAATATAATCTGACCCTTTTACGGTGTCATACATATGCCAGCGCCAGTCATCATCAGGGTCATCACTTGCGATAGCACAGGTGATTCCGCCCTGCGCGGACACCGTATGTGATCGGGTTGGGAATACTTTCGAAATAACGGCAGTTTTACTACCTGACTCTGCCAGCTGCAGCGCAGCTCGCATTCCCGAGCCACCTCCGCCAATAATGATGGCATCAAATTCAAGAACAGGAATGTCGCTCATACTAGTTGTTTCCCCAAAGGATATTGATACCCCAGATCAGGTAGGCCGCTATAATAAGCACACAACTAATCTGATAAATAAATCTTAATGTCGTTGCCCTTGAACCGAGCGTGTGTTCTTGCAGGTAGTCAGAGCCAATAGTCCACATGCCAATCCATGCATGAAAACCGGTAGATAGAACAGCCAACATAGTGAATACCTGCATGAAGGTGTTGTCGAAGAAACCTGACCAAGTCCGAAAATCTAGACCAGGATTTAGCACAACGAACCCGAAGATGCACAGCGTGTAAGCGGCGAGTACAAGTGCGCTCACCCGCTGGATAATCCAGTCAGAGACGCCGTTTCGACTCATATTGACAACTTGAGTAACCATAATGAGCTCCTTATATAACCCAGATAGCAGCGAGTACTATCAGAGCTGCTGAGAAGAAAAGGGTTACCTTAGCGGCAAACTGTGCGCCCTCGAGTGTTTCGCCAAAACCCATATCCATCAATAAATGCTTTATGCCGGCAACGAAATGATAAGCCAGGGCTGATAACAAGCCCCAAGTAATGATTTTTCCTACAGGGCTGACCATCATTTCCTTCAGGGAAATGAATCCTTCTTCACTAGACAACGACAAATCAAGCGCATAAAGCATGAAAGCGACGCCAATAAAAAGGACCACCCCGGCGACACGATGCGTGATGGAACTAAGCGCGGTGATAGGCCATTTGAATGAAGCTAAGTCTCCAATGCCTACATTGATTGGACGAGAATTATGTTTCACTGATATTTACTCTACTTATAATTGGGAGTTATTCACCCGGTCTGCAAACCTAGACCCCGTAAATCTGCCGAAGCGCCGCCATAATAGTGAGTTTACCCTTAAAAAACAAACCACGATGCCGCAAAAGAGCCCCTGTACAGGGCTTTACAAGCTTATCCCGTTTTGCTTTGATAGCCGCCTTTCTAGGGAAGATATGCCATCAAGTATCGCTAAAGCATCAGCAGCCTTAATTAGAAAATTAGAAAATTTAATCCTCAAGCATCACGATTCAGTCGATCATTGACAAGATTGAATGTCAGTTAAACGCCAAGCCGGCGAAGAAACCTGGAGCAGTTAAATGGTACAAAAAGTAGAAATTGTCATCGATGGTAAGTCAGTAGAATTACCGGTGCTTGAGGCGAGCGAAGGTCTTAATGTCATCGACGTCCGGAGCATCATTAAAGAGGGGCTTTTCACCTTTGACCCAGGCTTCCTATCTACTGCCAGCTGCGAATCAAACGTAACTTATATCGACGGGGACAATGGAATACTACTCTATCGCGGCTATGCAATTGACCAGCTCGCAGAGGGTTCCAGTCACATGGAAGTCTGCTACCTGTTGCTGAACGGTGAGCTTCCCGACAAATCCCAGCTTGCAGAATTCACAAAAGATATTAACGATCGAATGCCTATTGACGGTCACTTTCAGCATATATTCGATGGGTTTACGAAGAACTCACATCCAATGTCTATGGTGTGTGCAGCCATTGCTGGGCTGGCATCACTCCAACACGACTCCATGGACATCAGCGACCCCGCTTACAGAAAGGAAGCAGCTTTACAGCTAATAGCTAAGATCCCGACTATTGCAGCGATGGCTTACAAAAAGTCGATTGGGGAAGAATTCATTGCCCCGGACCCCAGTCTGACCTATGCAGAAAACTTTTTGCATATGTGTTTTGGCAAGAAAGGCGAGAAGCCCAGCGTCTCTCCTACATTGTCTGCCGCAATGGACAGGATTTTTATCCTCCATGCAGATCATGAACAAAACGCATCTACCTCAACAGTCCGCATGGCGGGTTCAACCGAATGCAACCCTTTTGCCGCTATTGCTGCAGGCACCGCTGCTTTATGGGGACCATCTCATGGCGGCGCGAACGAAGCCGTACTCGACATGCTGGTTGAAATTGGCGATGAATCAAATATCGAAGAATATGTTGCCAAGGCAAAAGACAAAGAAGATCCGTTCAAGCTGATGGGATTTGGCCACCGTGTCTATAAAAACTTCGATCCTCGGGCAACAGTCATGCAGAGCAGTGCCCATGCCGTACTGGAAGAACAAGGCTCCTCAGAGGACCCGCTTCTTAAGGTCGCTCAAAAGCTGGAAACGATCGCGCGGGAACAGGACTACTTTATTGATCGAAACCTCTATCCCAACATCGACTTTTACTCAGGAATCACCCTTAAAGCGATGGGTATTCCAACCACCATGTTTACCGTGATCTTTACCCTCGGAAGAATGCCAGGCTGGATAACTCACTGGGACGAGATGATTGGTGCACCTTTCAAAATTGCCCGTCCACGACAGCTATATCTAGGCGAACATAAACGCGATTACGTATCCATCGAAAAACGATAGCGTAAAGCGCTCTAATTAATCAGCACACTTAACTTAACCCATAAGGACAACCCACTTTGAACATCACCGCAGCTATGGAAACCAGCAAGGGCACCATCAACATCACTCTTTACCCGGATCAAACACCGGTAACAGTCGCAAGCTTCGCTAACCTTGCAGCAAAAAATTTCTACGACGGGCTCAACTTCCACAGGGTAATTCCAAATTTTATGATTCAAGGCGGCTGCCCACTTGGCACAGGCACTGGTGATCCCGGGTATCGATTCGAAGACGAATTTGACGCCAGCCTCAAGCATGATGCAGGCGGCAAACTCTCAATGGCGAACTCAGGTCCAGGCACCAACGGCAGCCAGTTCTTCATTACCCATGGTCCCACTCCCCACCTCGATGGCGCCCACAGTGTTTTCGGCTCAGTTGATTCTGCGACTGACCAGGATATTGTTGATTCCATAGAGCAGGGTGACACTATTCTTTCCGTGACTATTAGTGGTGATGTCGATGCGCTACTTGAAGCAAACGCTGACAGAGTTTCTGAGTGGAATCAGGCAACTCCAGGCTAGTTGATTAAATGCTTGGAGTTTTTCTCGACGCAGATAGTCTAGGTAAAGATGTAGACCTTACTCCGGTCACCCAGTTACTGGATGACTGGCAGGTCTATTCTTTCACCACCCCGGCGCAGGTAGCTGAACGAATTAAGGCAGCTACTGTAGTTCTTACCAATAAGACTGTAATGGATGAGGCCAGCATTCTGTCTTCACCAGCGTTGAAGTTCGTCAGTGTCATGGCAACAGGCACCAACAACATAGATTTCCTGGCA
>Ga0308000_10000543_pt1 | contig 15253 bp, 5 predicted proteins | sample Neamet3_FD_203877 | JGI IMG/M metagenome (GOLD analysis project Ga0308000, IMG submission 203877) | Marine microbial communities from water near the shore, Antarctic Ocean - #3 | ecosystem: Environmental > Aquatic > Marine > Unclassified | place: Southern Ocean | collected 2014-06-04 | reverse complement strand
CGGTGATGGTGGAATTTCAATAGGTAGAAATGTTTCTTCCTTTGGTCCTAATGCAATGGCAATCGGAACTAATATTGTTGTTGGATCAGCAGCAGCAACCGCAACAAATAGTATTGGTATTGGACTTGGAACAACATCTAATACTGTAAGTACTAATAATACACTGTCTATTCAAGGTGGTCAAGTTGTAATTGAACAAGATCAAGTAAATATTGTTCCAGCAACTGCAAGTATAGTTAAAACTGAAGGTGCATATGGCGCTGGATTGAATGTAACTTGCACAAAATTAAATGAAAATGGTAGAGCAGGAACTAAGTACGGTCTTGAAGTAAACGGTCCAATTAATGTTAATGGTACTGATGCTTCTGGAAACCTGCACGATATCTATATTCAAGGTATGAGACTTTACAACTATATCAGATATTATGGTGCAGATAGTGCTTGGATTTTAAGCGCAGCAGATCATGATTATGTTAAAAGTATTGTAACAAAAGAATATATTAGAGCAACATCAACTAGTGACACATTTTTCCAAAAAAGCACTAGTGCTGGTTCTGCACATCTTGTGTATAATGGTGGTGCTGGGTCGTTTGTAGGTATCAATCTAAGTAATAGTGGAACAAGTAATACTCCTGGTTATCTAAGATATGGTCTCGACTCTGCTGGAATATATAAAACAAACGTCGATTATACTTTAGATGTTAATGGTAATCTCAATGTTGAGGGATTGACATATCAAGGTGATATTATACTTCCAACTGGAGGACTCGATAGTAGTGTCTATCTAAATCATTATACAAATAATATTGTATATAATATTGCTGCCGACTCCGCACAAGTGTTCTTCGATTCCAATTATGTTCAAGCAAGAGGTGCATTTGGCGGTCAAACTGGAAACACTAATGATTCCGATTATGTTTTCAAGATGATCGATCAAGAATACATCGACAACACTATCACAAAAGTCTGGCCAGATTCTAATTATGTTCATGGCAGCATTGACAGTTCTGTTGGTAATAGTATTATTGCCTTTAGAGTTAAGCATATTCTTGCTAAACATGGTGACTTTGCACAATCAGAAAATGCAGCAGACGCAGCATCAGGTAGAGGTGAAGCACAATTTACCAACCCAACTTTCTGGGAACCATCGTTTGGAACTAAGGTCGGTATCGGCAAAATAACCCACAATCATTGGGATTCTAATCCTTCAAGAAGTGGTGTTCTAACAAATCTTAGATCAGTTGGTCAAACTACTGTGGTTGCTGGCGCTCCAGTTATTGATACATTAGGTACAACTACTGCAAGTTTAACTCATGGCATAGGTCTTGCTGTTGGTGGTAAAGTTGTCATCCATGGCACACAAGAACCAGTTACTGGTGCACAAGAAAGACCTGCACTTGAAATCTTTAATGGTCACATAGAAGTAAATGGTGAAAAACTAGAACTCAAGAGTCCATGGATAGAAGGTCCATCATATGTAAATTACAAACCCATAAGCAAGTTTATCGGTGTGGGTCAAGTTGCACCAAACTTCAACTTTGATGTTGCTGGTAAAATAAATGCAGATAGTGGTTTATTCGTCAATGGAATTGATATCAAAAATATTTACGATTCTGCATGGATATTGAGCGCAACTGATGAAACTTACATTAAAGGGATAGCAGATTCTGATTATATCCTAACAACATTGAATGCAACTAAGCATATTCTCCCAGAACTAGATATTAGTTATGATCTTGGTAGTCCTACTCAAAGATTTAGAGATTTGTATTTGAGCAGCAATTCGATCAAACTTGGTGATGTAACTATAAATTCGGGTCCAACTGGTCTCGCACTCTCTGATAGTGCTGGAAATCTTCTAAAGTTTGGCGGCATTGATTCTGATGCGATTGCTGGATTTGTTGATAGTGATTATGTCAAATCTAGGGCAGACTCTGCATATGTACAATCTATAATTACACCTGTCTTTATCAAAACTATTGCAGACTCTGCATATGTTAAGTTGCTGGCAGACTCTGATTATATCAAAACATCAGCAGATTCCGATTACATCAAGTTAGTAGCAGATTCTGATTATGTTAAAAGTGCTGCTGACAGCGCACATATTTTGGGAATAGCAGATTCTGCTTGGATTACTTCTATTGCCGATAGCGCATATGTTTTAGGTATAGCAGATTCAGCGTATGTAACAACAGTCATTGATGCAAAACTTGCAGCAACTGGTCACATTATTCCTGCGTTAGATAGCGCATTTGATCTTGGTAGCGTAACTCATAAATTTAAAGACTTGTTCCTAAGTGGTAGTACGATCAATCTTGGTGGTACAAAATTAAAATCAACTAGTAACGGTGTAGAGATTTCTGATAGTGCTGGAAATAAATCAAAAGTATTGGGTGTTGACTCATCTGCAACTGGGTCATTTATTGACAGTGCTTATATTAGGAATAAAGCAGACAGTTCATATATCTTAGGAATAGCAGATTCTGCTTGGATTACTTCTATTGCTGATAGTGCTTATATTAAAGGTATCGCAGATTCTGATTACATCAAGTTATTAGCAGATTCTGATTACATCAAGTTAGTAGCAGATTCTGATTATATCAAAACTGCTGCTGATAGCGCATATATCCAAGGATTTATTTCCACACCATACATAAAAGGTATAATAGACTCAGCGCATATTAATCCAATCACTGGTATTGGTACTAGAACTATAGACTTTGGTGCCAATAAGATTTATTATAATAACACTTTTGCACAAACTGCTCAATTACCAAGTGCTACAACATACAAAGGGATGTTTGTATGGGATAACCAAGCACAACTTCCAAAGATTGCCGTTGGTGGAAATTGGATGGAATTGGCAAGGGCAACTGATGTTAGAGCAATTGCAGACAGTGCAGCAGCAGCATTAGTCAATTTGGCACCATCAACATTGAATACCCTGAATGAATTAGCAGCAGCAGTGGGTGATGACGCTAATTTCTCAACTACTATAACAACTAGTATTGCTGAGAAATTACCCCTTGCTGGTGGTACGATGACAGGCGCTATTGACATGGGTGCCAATAATATTACCACAACTGGTAAAATGCTTTATTCAAATGTATATGCTACAGAAGGCGATCTTCCAAGTGCAGGATCTTATCATGGTATGTTTGCTCATGTGCATGGCACAACTCGCGCATATTATGCTCATGCTGGAAATTGGATAACATTGGCAAATCTGTCAGACGCTTCGACAGATAGCGCAACAATTACTAATCTTATTGACAGTGCTTATGTAGCAGCAAGAACTACTGCTGGTACTGATAGCGCATCCATTGTTAATATGATTGATAGTGCTTATGTAGCAGCAAGAAGTTCTGGTGGTGGTAGTTACACTTCAACTATTACTCCTTATCATTATGTTTCAACTGCAAATCAAACAGTGTTTACTGGTGCTGACGCTACGGGCGATACACTATCATATAGTGCAAATTCTGTAAATGTTTATGTGAATGGTATCAATCTTTTAAAAGCAATTGATTATACCACCAATGGTGCTGGAACCACAATTACTCTATTATCTGGCACAAATGTTGCAGATGATGTTGTCATAAATGCTCTAAGTCAAGTTGGTGCATCTGATGCAACAATAGCATCTGCTGTTAGTTTAACTATCGACAGTGCTTACATAGCAGCAAGAACTACTGCTGGTACTGATAGTGCATCAATTATTAACATGATTGACAGTGCTTACGTAGCAGCAAGAACTACTGCTGGCACCGACAGTGCATCCATTGTTAATATGATTGATAGTGCTTATGTTGCGGCAAGAACTTCTGGTGGACTAACAATTTCTGATAATCCTCCAGCGGCACCAAGTTCTGGCGCATTGTGGTTTGATCCAGAAACACTTGAAACCTACGTTTATTACACTGATAGTGACAACACAGCACAATGGGTTAAATCTAATCCAACTGGATTATCCAACTCTAGTGTTGTGCATCTTATTGATAGTGCTTATGTTGCGGCAAGAACTACTGCTGGAACTGACAGTGCATCAATTGTTAATATGATTGATAGTGCTTATGTTGCGGCAAGAACTACTGCTGGTACTGATAGTGCATCAATTATTAACATGATTGATAGTGCTTATGTTGCGGCAAGAGTAGATATTGCTTCTAATTGGACTGAGGTTACAACATCACCTATTACTGCGATTGCCAACCAAAGACTTCTCGTAAATACATCAACTGCTAAAACTATTCTTCTCCCAGGGGGTGCAGTTTTGGGTGATGAGATTAGATTTATTGATGCAACAGGCGAGGCAAGCACCAATAATATTACTATAAATAGGAATGGACACAAGATAGAAGCAAGTGATTCAGACTTGACTATTGATGTTTCTAGAGCGGCATTTGGATTAGTATATTATAATGTTGCAAATGGTTGGTTATTTACGGAGAAATAAATGAGTCTTGTAGTTATTGATAAAATTGACAGTCTTCCTACACTTGGTGTGCAGGAAGACGATGAAGCAGTGGTTGTAGAAGATAAAGCGATATATAGGCGTTTTGATTTAAGCACGATAACATCTTACTCTTGGGATTTTACTCCTAATGATACCTTGGATACAGGGTCAGCATTTAGTTCATTATCTGCTGGTTCTAATGATTCATTTTCTATAGAGTTTTTTAGTAACAGAAAAACCACTAATGAAGTGACAATATTTTCTGCTGGTAATCCTAGAATAGATTCTGTAGTAGACCTTTCTTCGGAATCTAATTCGATACGACCATATGGTTTAACAAGCGCAGTGAAATTCGGCGCATATACTTCATCACCAACATCAGTTTATCTTGAAAGTAGTCTCGATTTTATGTCAATAGATAGTTCTATTGATAGTTTGTCATTATTTGCGCCATTTACTATAGAATTTTGGTATAACAAATATAACACTTCACCAAGTACTGGCGGCACTAAAGATGTTATCTTTGGTGCGAATAATAAAAGTTTAGTGGATGTTTTAACCATAGATGAAGCAGGAATTATTGTTAATAACATCAGATATTCTGGAAATAATGCGTATACCCAGAATACTTGGGAACACACCGCTCTGACATATGATGGTTTTAATTATGGACTTTTTAAAAATGGAGATTCTATTCCATTAGTTATGACACCAAACAATGACGTTGCATATGAAGGTCAAACTGGTGACGGTGGTATATCGTATTCTCACGATTCTGGTTTTATGACTATTTTCGAAATGGATAGGCGAAGATCATCATCGTGGCAAGTAAGAACAACAATGTCACCTACAGATAAAACTCTTTTTTATATGGGAAGTGTTGCAAATAGAGTACAATTACAGACTATAAATTCTGGGGCGAATCTAAAATTATCAGCGGGTGATGTGAATGGACCAGAACTCATAGTCGCGGCACCAAGTGATGGTAAGGTCCATACAATTTCTTGGGATGTTCAAACTTTACCTGGCAGAGTGCGATTGTGGATTGATAGTAATTATCAAGGATCGAATTCAATTGCAGCAGCATTACCAGCGAACCAATGGGCAATTACAGAAATCGCAAATGTGCCTGAGTTGAAATTCACAAGATCAAGTACTATGTTAGATTCTTCTACTAAATTAAGAACTGATGGTGCACAATATTATGATTCGGCAATGTTTCCATACTCAACATTTAATGATGAAAGTGATGGAACTTATAATTATTATGTTGCCTATCCCTTGGTGCAGAAGGAGGAACAGAAAGCATACGGTTATGGTGCTGCTTGGAGGGCAGATCGAGTCAAATCCTATACTAGATACCAAGAGTTTGCTGCAGGATACTGTGGCAAGGTAGATGGTGCAAATCAGTACCATAATGTAGATAAACGATTTGGCAATTCGATACTGAATAATTACAACCACTTCAGTAGAGGGGGTGACGAGTGGATTGCTGCTGGAAAGAATATTCGCGCCATTAACGGAGGTCAATTAGGTGATTGGCTTCATGTCCCTAGAATGTATCTCAGTTCTTTGGGAGAGCATAATTGGTATTATAGAACTGGTTGGACGAGGACAACCAGTGGAAGCAACTATGTAACTGTAAATAATATATCCATAATCCCCGGTGGCGACCAAACCTATTATTTTGAAATGGATAAGTCAAAGAATCCATTGCGTCAAAGTCTTAATGGTTATGGTGTTCCCACCGAGAAAAGGTATGTTGATCCAGGTCGATGGTATGGAGATCAACAAAGAGCGTATCTCACTATGGTTGCAACATCCAAGTTGGCGCGGTCATCTGCTATGGGCGATACACCTGAACTCTTTAAAGAAAACATAAATATTGCGATGGATAATTACTATCCTAGAAACGGTGCTGAGAGTACGCAAGTAAATTTTGGTTACGGATATATCTCTGGCGATTTTATTCGCACAAGTCATACTATACCTGCCCGCGGGACAAGAGGGGCAGAACCACTTAATGCAACCACAGGTCATACCGATGATCAGTTTTTTCTAGGTGGTTTTTTTCTTGTAAACAATAAGGACAATGCGGATGTCTCATATATCATATCTGAACCTGATAATAGAGTTTACTATTTTGCAAACTCTGTATATTTAGGATACCTAAATTTTCCTTCAAGTGTTGAACCTTATACGGTAATAATACATAAAGGGCATAATATGTACTACTATGGCAACGCCCATAACGAGGAATCGCCATCACTTCCCGTAAGAAATCTAGCAGGTTATTACCCTCCCTACGGTTCTTACCATCATAACAGATGGGGTAGGTACTATGAACGGTCGTATTATTATAGTGGACCAGATTTTATTTGGAACAGGCACAATATCTTCAAAAAACTAAGAGTTGATCAAAATTCATGGGTATATGATCCTGTTACACAAATGGGTTTAATTCCATCAACAGATAGGAACTCAACTGCCTCTGGTGATGGTGCGTTTGGAATGGATTCTTTGGGGGATTCTTGGGAAGGTTCTCTAAAGAGCAATCTCATGTACAATACGCAATTATATACTGAGTATAAAGATGCTAATGTGACCGTGGGTGAATCGATAAGGAATAACCTTGGTGAAACGACAGGACTAGAATATGCAACAGCGTATGTTGCCAAAACTGGTGGTACTGTAGTTACTTATTCTGGCGCAAATGGTTCTAATATCAGAGCAGCGATAGATTTATTATCTGAGGGAGATGCTCTGGTCTTGCCAAGTGGAGCATATGACGTTAGTGGCGAATATGATGGTCGTTACTATGGTCTTCCAAGTCACGGAGAAGATAATCGGCAAGCAATATGGCGTCGAGATTATGTAGGATTTTTAGTTTGTGGGGAAACCAACAACCCCAATGATGTTCATCTTACTGCTAGGGGCGTTGATAGAATTTTTAATGGTAATGCTAGTGCAAATGCTCAGATAGCATTTTGCCATTTTATTCTTACTGGAAGTACATCCTATTGGTATGGTGATGTTATAGCAGATAATGCTATAGGACGCGCATTTAGATGTATTTTCAATTTCAACAATGGATACCAAGGGTGGAGATTAGGTGGTCAAGAAAGTACATCTAAAATAATATTTGAAAATTGTTTGTTTATCAACTACAGGTACTGGTATGCTGCTGGACGGAATAATCCAAATCCCGAAATCACTGGGCGAGTAGACCTTATCACAGTCAAAAATTGCATATTTCAAAGAGGTGTTGGTCCAGCATTTCGTCCTGATCTGCCTACAGTGTCGCCTAGTTTTGTGGATAATGTATTACAAAATCAAAAAACTTTAGATGCAAACTTAACTACTAGGACAAACCCAATGTCCGAATGGATTTTGTCAGATTATACGGCAGGTTCTAAAAAACGATTTTTGCAAGACTTTATGATTCACGACATCAATAAATATCCTTTGGCATTCTCTATAGACTCAAGACCGTCTACAAACGATAGTAATACAAATTTCATATTAGGTGCTAGAGTTACAGACGTAGCACTTTCTTATGGTACAGATGGTATAATTAAACATGGATTGCAACAAGATAGTATTCATAGTGTAGTAAGTACTCCAGGAGAGTGGATACACACATCATTAAACTATAGTGGAGATTCTAATGTATTGAGAACTTATATTGAGGGTATAAAAGTTGATAGTAGTTTGATAAATATTAATATAGACGCTTTAAGTACAAGTACAATATCATTTAACAAAATTGACTCGTATAATCCTTCCACTAATAATTATGATGTGACAAGTGGGAGTTTCTATCTAAAAGAATTTCGTTTAGTTAAAGGTCAAAGAAGAAGCGGTGATGATTTTTCGGAAACTATTATTGCTCAAGTTGCTTCAGCAGCAGACCAAGTTCAAGCAGCAGATGATATATTCATGACAAAGCATGATGGTAGTAATCCATTAGATTTGATAATTAGTCCTTACACTGCTGATGTGAAATCTTGGAGAAAAGTGGCAATAATGCCCCGTGGTATCGATTCTGCTTACATTGAAATTATTGATGGCAACAGCATGTTGGAATTACAAGAGGCAGATGATTATAGACCAGTTAGGCAAATTGGAATAAAATATGAATCTGATGGTAGTGGTAATTCTACAGCAATACAAGAGTCTGATGGTTCGTATAATGGAACTATTACTGGATATTACCATACTCAGACCATTCATCCTGATTCATCTCTTGCTTTTGCGAGATCAAGTTTTGTGATAACGCTTAAAGATTCCGATGATAATGGTGACAGTATCCATTGGTCGTATTCCATAGAAAACTACAATAATAATATTTTACAAATTGGTCGTGATAGTCATAATACAACATTTTATCTTAAAGCATATGACATAACAGAATCTAATATGAATCTTAGTTCATCGTTAAGATTTTTTGGAAAATCTACAGATTCGGTAAATAAGAGACCTATAATGGGAAGTTTAGATAGACCAATAGATTCATCTGCAACAGATATTCATATAAATTTTGGATATGATGGAAATCTTGGACTAGATATAGCATATCTTGGAGATAAGCAATATATGAGGTTAATAACTATAGATAGCATATCTTCAACTTTTGATTCAAGCGGTTTTGTTTTTGATGCATTACCTTCTATAACTGGGGGTATAATATAATGCCGATTGAAGATACTGTATATTACGATTCTGATGGCAAAAAGTTTCAGTTATATATTAACGGAAGTTACCAAACAATTGGTGCTGTTCATTTGGATGCTATCAATACAGAAAATAATAATGGAATATACACAATAAACTTCGACTCAGCATACGACATCACACTTGATCCTTATCAACCAATGTTGAGTTTAACTCCACAAGATTCGGATGCTAATCCTATTACTTGGTCTGTCACAAAAGTGTTTGACTTGACCCCAACATCTATCAACCCAAATAGTTTAGGTTCTGTAGAAAGATCAATATCAAAAGTTAGTGGAGTGGGAACTTCTTGGACGATATCTCCGACTGCAACTTTTTCAGATTCTCACACAATTGCTTTAGAAAGAGAAGCAACCGATGTTTTTAAAGTTACAGGAAAAATATCTACAGCACATAATAAGAGTGGTTTGCCAAAATCTGGAAATTTGGATTCTATCGAATTTTGGGATAATGAGTTTAGATTCTTTATAGATTATAATTTAGAAATGGCGCATATTAGTGATATTAATGCTCCAGAATATTTAAAATACGTTGGTTTGGGTTCTCCTGATGTTAAATATAAAGCAACATCTTTTCAAACAACCAAAAGAACATTAGGCACCGATTGCCAAGGGATCGTATTCAATGATGTAGATTCTTCACTATCTGGTAAAAAATTATTTGCGGTTAACAACTCTTCAAGCGGAAGAACCATAGATCAATACAATATTGCAGATTCTTATGATATTAGTTTGATTTTGTCGGCAACTACAGCAGATAGATCATTAAATATATACAATAATTTAGGGGTTTCCAATTCTATTACAGAAGCAGTAAATTCTAGTAATTTGACTGGTTTAGATTTTAACGATTCTGGCAATAGGTTATTTTTAGCAGATGCTGGTCATAATAACATATATCAATATAATCTTGTCAATCCATATGATTTGGATTCTTTTGCTCTCTATGAGACCGATTACTTTGAACATGTGAATGTTAATACGCCAGTAAACCCATCACAAAGTGCTGGGCATAATATACGTAATTACCAGTGGTATTGGTACTATTGGCAGTCCATTCCAATATGGTCTCCACCAGCGAATATATATGACATAACCTCTACCACACATCTATCAGGCGATGGAAAACATTACTATATGATGGATGCTGATGGGATTCGACAATTCGATTTGCTTGCGGCAGATAATTTAAATACTGCAAGTTATAAAGGTCAATTTAATATTCGAGAATTTTCCCACACGGTTTCTTACTCAAACCCTAACGGCAGATTTGAGTATGTTAGATATGGTCAACCAATCATTACATTTACTAACACAACTTCCAGAATAACGCAATATTTTTCTGAACGGACCACTAAAACTGGTACGCGCTGGCGGTTTAATTTTGGTCAATTCCCCTCATACAGAAATGCTGGACATTTTAGTACGACACCGCTAGGATTTTCAGTTAGTGGGGTTTTCTACATAACTGGTTACAGATTTTTGTCAGAATTTGTGCATTCTGCTTATCCACAGTGTTTTACATTGTCGGATGATGGAACGAAAATGTACATTGTTTGGGGATGTTGCTACAATAGAGGAATATTGAATCAATACACGTTAAGTACTCCCTATGATATAACGACTGCGACAAGCATTTATAGGGCATCACATGGTATTGGATCGAAGAGTCCAGATGTTGATAATGTGACAGAATCAAAATTATATGGTGCTTGGGGAATAGAAATCAAACCAGATGGCACATCTATGTTCGTATGGGATAATGATACAAATTATGTGTATGAATTTACAATGACAACACCATATGATATCTCAACTATACCAACAGATGCTAACGTAATTCAACCTTGGAGTGAAGTTTATACGAGAAAATCACCGCAAGCAGTCATGTCTCCAAGAGCAAAACATTTTAAAATGAATAGAAGTGGGACAAAATATTATCTTTCAAATGCTGTAGCAACAAGACAGTATTCTATGTCCACTGCATACGATATATCGACTGCTGTGTTTGAGGTTGAAAGATCAGCATTAGGAAGTACTAATGTCTCAAACAACAGTGGGTTTGAACTTAATAGTGTTGAGACAGCAATATATCTCGCTGATCCTACAAATGATAGAATTTCATCATTTCAACTTACTGCTAGTTCTTCAGCAAATAATGACAGTGCAGATTTAGGTTCAGCAGTAGAAATACATCATCAAAAATTCTTGAATTTGGACTCTCATTTTACAGCAAATACTGTAAGTGATGTATTACTAACTTCTGATGGAAAGAAGATGTATGTATCTGAAAAATCTACTAATAAAGTCCATAGATATAATCTTGCAGATTCAAATGAAGTGTATAGTGCCGTATACGATTCTGCCTTTTCAACTGGGTATAGTGGACTTACTGGAATGGTACTAAATGATTCTGAAAACAAAATGATAGTCTCTCTTGGAACAAGTTCTAGGGGTTATCTCAGAGAATACACAATTGCAAACCCACTATCAAGTAGCACATTCAATACTAATGAATATTTGTTGACAGGTAACTACAACGGAAATATAACAGATGTTCATTTTAAAAATGATGGTAGTGAATTTATTACAATAGGTGATGGTGGTGGATTAGACATATATTCTACAAGAAATAATTTTGTGATTAAACCTATATAAAACATAATTATTATAAATAGTAGTGAATAAATTAAGGATAAACGGTTATGCCAACAAAAGGAAGATCATTAGCAAATGGTGAGTTCGTCGGGAATTTTATTCCTGATGCTGATAGTTCCAGAGATTTGGGATCAACTGTTAGAAAATGGAAATCTTTACATCTAAGCGGTAACACTCTATTCTTAGGTGATAGTGGGTCTATTTCAGCAGGTGCTGGTGGCGCTATTGCAATGGCATCTATGAAAATTGGTACTGGCGCAAATGCTGTTACGTTAGAAGCAAGTGCGAGTGGTAAACTAGAAACGAAATCAACAGTTGATGGTGTTGAGCAAGCATCAGTTCCCGCTGTTGAAAATATTGAACAACTTAGTAATGTAGATTTGACTATTCAAGAAGAAGTTTTAGCAATTCAAGTTGCAGACCCAACTGCTGGTCATGGAACTGCTTGGTTGTGGACATGGTTAACTAGTTCTTTGCCATACGCAAGATCACCAATTACAAATGTTATTCAAACAACTGTACCGCTCTATATGAAAGGTACATATCAAATCAACAACTTTGCGAATACTCAATATGGAAGTATGACGCAAACACATACGTTCAAATTGAAGTGGATTGATGGTGCTGGAGATCAAAATCTAGTGAGTTGGCCAACAACTACAACAGTAGATCATACTCACGCAAGTATCAATGGTGGCGCATCAACCTCAGTACAAAGATTAGCATTCAGTGTACCAGAATCAATTACACCACCTACTTTAGTTGCCCCAACTATTGCTTATACAGTCGGGTATGTTTCTGGTGCATATACTTTTACTGGTACTCAATCTGGCAGCAACCCAGAATTAGGACCATTACGTAGAGGTGGAACATACACCTTCAACTTAACTGCAAGTGGACACCCATTTTATCTAACAACAGACAATGGCACAAACTATGTTGCTGGCAGTTATGTGGGAGAATATACATCAGGAGTAACAGGTTCAAGAAGTGAAACTGGGGCAGTAACATTTGTAGTTCCAGCAGACGCACCAAACACACTATATTATCAATGTGGAGTCCACAGTGCTATGGGTGGAACTATGGTTATTAAAGATTTGGCAGTAGAAACAAACGATAATGGAAATTATATAATTTATGGGCAACACTCGCAAGAAGGACACAAAAATGCAATAGAACTGCGTCCAATCCCATCACTAGTAAATCAAATGTGTTTAGTGTATGATGAAACAAACTCTAAGTTTGTTCCTCAAGATATGGCAACGTATGTTGAGAATACACCATCATTTAAAAATAAAATCAAAGAGGTTGCTGGAACTGCGACATTGGTTGCACCAGATGGCACATCCTTAGTTGCCTCTGTAAAAATTTATAGTGATGCGTCATATCTTCCAGGAGTTGGAAACGTGAATGGAGACTTGGCATTTGCAGAAGATACTAATACAATGCATATTTTTAAATCTGGCACTGGGTGGGTTACTGCTGTCGCTTCTGCTGCTGGAATTTCGGTAGAAAATTATGTCAATCTAAAACAAGCAGGTGCATTAACACTTACTACAGGAACTAAAAGATGGTATGCTCCCAAAGGTATCACTATCAATAAAATTATTGCAAGAGTTATCACAGCGCCTGATGGTGCCGCAATAAATATGACAGTAAAGAAAAATGGCGCATCTGGAGCAACTTTAGTAATTGCAGATGCTGGAACAAAGATTATAAATAGTTCGCCCGCTATTACAATGGTAGAAGACGATTATTTAACATTCGATATAACACAAATTGGTAGCACTACAGCAGGATCTGATCTTACTGTTACGTTTACATATTCATAAGAGGACAACAAAATGGCATTAACTGATGCAGAAAAATTAGCAGTTAGACAAAGGCATGGTCTCGTTGAATCTGAAGATTCAATGAATTATATTGCTGACTTCAAAGTGTACAAGTATAAAGCAGACACGACTTTGGACGAAGCGCATATGCATTGCGATTATATTGTTGAGAATATGGATGATAACCTACAAATGATAATGTCTTTACGTTCTCCATTAGAAATTATTACTATTGGTGTAAGTTCGTTAAAAGACGATGATAATGTATGGACAGAATGGACGGGAGGATAATATAATGGCATATGCAAAATTTACACCAAGGAACCCAACATCCGCAACATCATACGATGTACGCGATATGATGTTTAGTATACAAGACTTTGTATTAGGCCAGAATTGGAAAACTGACGCCAAAGCTAATGGTAATACTGGATTTAATGGTCCAGCAGGAACTTCTGCTGGGACATTCCCAACATCAGGAAACTATTACAGCACATCAACTACAGGTGCAGGCGCAGATGGGTCATTTACTTTTTATAAAAAACATTATGCACATGCACAATTTCCTTCGGCACCTGCTTTAAAGTTTGTTTTAAGAGCAGACGGGAGTGACGGATGGAGAATACACGCATATGATAAAAACGGTGCCAACATATCGCCAAATACCAATCCTGGCACTGGCATTGGTGGACATACAACTGTCAGTTATAACGGAGTTCCAGCACAATACGGGGGATACGGATCGTCCTTAGATTCAGTTCATATAATTTGTAACGACACTACTTTTGCAATTAAAATAGTAAGTGGCGGTGCTAATGGCGAGAACACCCCAACTACTATTGATCATGGTTGGACTGTTATTACTGATCTTGAGTATTCACCAACAATAGACCTTTGGGCATACGGTGTAGACTCTACATATTGTCCTACTACGTTTGTTCACACTGCTTGGATGAATGTTATGAGTAATCCAACTCCTACTACCACTGGTGGTAATTATGCTCACTTTGGAGTTTGTCAACCTAGATATATAGATGCACTTGGTACTGTAAGAACTGGAACTACTTCTCCGCTTAATGGGATGAGTCATATGGGATCGTATTCATTAGTAAATGAACGGTGGTCTACATTTGATCCATCCCCTGCTTTCAGACAAGACAGTTTTGCCACTGCTGGAACCGACAGTCCAGCACACATGTTAGTACCATGTACTTTCATTGGTCAGCAAAGAATGTCTTATGCTAATGGAGCATCTACCGCAGATTTGCATAAGAATCCAAGGCGTGGTAGAATGATGAATTTCTATAGAACAACCGATGATTGTGCAAGTGATGGAGATGTAATAGTAGAAGGTTCTACTAGATATAGAATAATGAAACCACATATGACAGGAAATTATCAAGGATATATTGCTAATGTTAAAGCATGTTATGCATTTCCTGAAGATAATGTTCCATACGCATAAAAGTAGGGTAAAATAAAATGGCAGCAGTAATGGCGTATGTTAATAGTCTTGATAGTTCTTCGGAAGGCGTAGCATTTATACTCAATAGTAATGGTGTAATGCTTAATAG
>Ga0308000_10000542_pt1 | contig 15260 bp, 14 predicted proteins | sample Neamet3_FD_203877 | JGI IMG/M metagenome (GOLD analysis project Ga0308000, IMG submission 203877) | Marine microbial communities from water near the shore, Antarctic Ocean - #3 | ecosystem: Environmental > Aquatic > Marine > Unclassified | place: Southern Ocean | collected 2014-06-04 | reverse complement strand
CCAAGATATCGTCACAGTAGACGATGATAACACTTTATATGATAATCAAGGAAGTTTGCCAAATCAGACTGCACCTGGTGCTGATCGTTTTAGAATTAGACTAGTCCTTACAACTCAAGACCTCATCACATCTGGTCAGACGTTTGTGTATGTTGCAAATATCGTAGATTCAAAGATAGCGGAAAGAGTTACTGGATTGGATCAATATAATTTAGTAAATGATTTAATGGCAGTCAGGACAAATGATGAGTCGGGAGATTATACAGTTACACCATTTTTCATCAGATTCGAGGATAGCGCATAATGGCGAATATTAAATTAAGGGTTTCCCCTGGTAAAGCATATGTTAATGGTTATAAGATACAAAAAAATCTTCCAACATTTTTATCTGTAAGCAAATCAACTACATCAGAAACTATTACAAACGATACGATTGGCGCTGCATACGGGCATTATATTTTGGTATCAGTTGGTGGTCTTCAGAGTATTCCAAACATAACCAATCTTGGTGTTGTTAATATCAAAAACGGTGTCGGACAGTCTGGCGTTCAAGTTGGTACTTGCAGAATTAGGGCAGTTGAGAAATATAGCGCATTGGTAGATGCTGCTGGCGATGCCGTTGTTGCATATAAACTTTATATTTTTGATATTGTAATGAGTTCTGGTAAGTTTTTCTCTACTGATGCAAAAAGTATTGGTTTGACAACAACAGATTTTGCTAACATATATCAAGAAAATTCTAGATCAATAATTCATGGCGCACATAACAAAGGTCTCATTTTCTCCACTGCCAATCCAAGGGCAAAGAATGTAACAAATCTTTCACTATATCAACAAAAAAGATTTTCGGCAACTCTTTCAGCAGGAGCGACATCATTAACATTTTCTTGTTCTGCTGGTGAAGTTTTTGTTCATCTTGATGATTGGATTGTTGCAAATGGCAACGGTACTATTCAAACCAATGGTGTAACTGCTGGAAGTCTTAATACGACATCAGCAACTGTCAACAGTCTAGTTGCACAAGATGTAGCATCAGACGAAACTTTTACAATTATTGCATACGTATATAAAGCAAGTGCAAATTTGGCATCAAAAACAAAACAAGTCGGTACAAGAAATTATACTGTTGCTTGGACACCAGGTGCTACTGACGTAGTTGTCGATTTAAATGAAGTTGATATTATATCTGTATCAGAAATTAGATATGCTGACGCCACTGGAGACATCATTACTGATAAGTTTGTAGTCGATAATGGACAAAGAGATGCTTTCTATGAAACAGGAAAGTTGCGCTTAAAGAATGGCAACTCCTTAAATAATACCACCATTTGGGTAGTATTTACATATTTTGAGCATGGTCAAGGCGATTATTTTGCTCCGAATTCTTATGTTGGTGCTGGAGTTACTTATTCAAATGTTCCAACATATGTCATGGAAAACGGTTTAGAAATTGATTTGAAAGATGCTGTCGATTTGAGACCATCTAAAGGTCAAACAGGTAATAACTTTTCACATTCATCTGCTAGAGTTCCACCAATCGTTAAACCAACATCTATTATGACAGGAGATATTGAATATTACCTTCCAAGATATGATAAATTGATTATTCAACAATCTGGACAATTTAAGTATGTTGAAGGAACACCATCATTCGACCCTAAGTTTCCAGACGTACCTACAAATTCTATGGAAATATATCGCGTAAGACTAAACCCATATACTTTGAGTAATAAAGATTTATCGTTTAGTATGATCGAAAATAAAAGATATACTATGAGAGATATTGGAAAAATTGATAAGAGGGTGGATGATTTAGAAGAACAAGTAACACTTTCACTACTTGAGGTCGATACCAAGAATATTCAAGTATTTGATGAAAATGGTAATCCAAGAACTAAAACTGGTTTTATCGCAGATAATTTTTCAGATCAAAGTCACATAGATGTAAACAATCAAGAATATAGGGCATCAATTGACCCGCAAGAACAATTTGCAAGACCCAAATACAGTGCTAATAATATTGGTTTGTTTTATGATGATGCACTTTCAACTGGAACCACAATTGTAGGCGATAGTGTTTATTTAGATTATGTTGATTCAGATTATATGGAGCAAAGTCTAGCATCTGGCACAGAAAATGTCAACCCATTTATGATCATGGGATTTAGGGGTCATATTAAAATGTCTCCCGCAAGTGATGATTGGAAAGAAATTGAATACCTTGCTGATAATATAATTGATAATGGGTCAAGACTTAATACTGATGCAGCAGTCCTTTGGAACGAATGGGAATGGAATTGGGGCGGTTCAGACTTAAATGGTCTTGAAATTGGCGCTGAAATATCCCAAGCAAGAGTTACAAGTGAAGACCCATTTACTGATGTAAGTCAATTCACTACTCGTAGTGGTGCATTTGGTACTAGTCGTAGACGTTGGAATAGAACCACCACAGGCGTTAATAGAACTACAAGCACTGTTGTAAATAGGATTGTTGGCAGTAGCACTATCAATGAAGTTGTTGGTGATAGACTTGTCCAATGGGCGTTCATCTCATTTATGAGATCAAAAATGGTTTTCTTCAAAGCATCTGGTGTTCAAGCGAATACTGAAATGTTTGCATTTTTCGATGGTGTTTCAATTGCGGATTGGGTTAAACAAGAAAGTTTCTTTTCTTATAACTCGCATAAACAAACTGAGTATGGAAACACTCAACTCAATGCCACGGCACATCCAAATACTAAATCTAAATTATATAGTGATGGAAATGGTCAACTTGAAGGATCGTTCTTTATCCCAAATACTGATGCCATCAGATTTAAAACTGGTACATTAGAATTTAAATTAACAGATATCACAAGTATAGACGATAGTAAAGCGATAACCACTGCTTCTAGCGTATTTACTTCTACTGGCGTATTGGACACCCGACAAGAAGATGTTGAAAGTACTAGAATATTAGAAGTTGTCGGCACAAGTCTTGAAACAGTTAATAGGGAAGTCACTTCGGTAAATACTACAAGAGTTGATCCTCTTGCCCAATCCTTTACAATTCACGAAGAAACTGGGGTATTTGTTACCAAATTAACATTGTATTTCAAACAGAAAAGCACCACTGATCCAGTTTGGGTTCAAATAAGACCAATGGTAAATGGGTATCCATCTTCGGATGTCATTGTACCTAGTTCGCAAAAATTATTAGCATCTTCACAAGTCTCAGTAAGTGCAGATGCTACTGTTGGTACAGTATTTACATTTGAAGAACCAATTTACCTAAAGGGTAATCAAACAGATTATTGTGTAGTTTGTCTAACAAATAATACTGATTATTTACTCTACACGGCAAAAGTTGGTGAGTTTGTTTTAGGAACCACAGAAGCAAAAATCAATAGACAACCATTCTTAGGTTCGTTGTTTAAATCTCAAAATAGTACAACTTGGGAAGCAGCACAATGGGAAGATATGAAATTCAAGTTAGAAAGAGCATCCTTCTCCACAACTGGTGGTATTGCTACTCTTAAAAATGCTAATGTACCTTTGAAACTTTTAAAGTCTAATCCTATTACGCTCTTTGCAAAAGGCGCACCCATAACTGCTGTTGATAAGACAACGGTTAAGGTAAATGCTCCTAATCATGGATTGGTTGTTTCTGATAGTGTTATTATACAAGGTGTCGTAAACGGGTTATATGGTACTGCTATCAATAATTCTGGAACAGCACATACGGTTACAGAGGTTGATGCTAATAGTTTCGCTTTTGTATCTTCTGCTAGTGCAATAACAACAAAAGCAGCAACTGCATCAAATGCGGTTCCTTTAAGTCCAGTTATAACTGGTGGAGTTGGTGTAACAATAACACAGCAATATGCTTATAATCTAGCATGGCCAAATATTGAAACATTATCTCCAATTGGATCAGCAATCAACTTCACACATTCTGGTATCAGTGGTAAATCTCTTGCTGGTGCAGAATCTCCATATGTACAATATTCAACACCAACGGCATTTATACCAAAAACTAATAACTATTATGCCTCACCAAGATCGATTGCAAACACAACCAGAGAGGGTTCTATGGGTCATTCATCACTTCTTGTGTATGGCAATATGAACACGACATCTAATTTTGTTTCCCCACAGATCGATATACAAAGGGCATCTGTTAATCTGATAGAAAACCTTATTGATAAACCCACACCCACAAGTGCTGGTGCTGCAAATCAAATCGTTCTTGATATTGCAACATCTGGATATGAAACGTACAAACCAGAAACTGATCCACTTAATGGTTCAGCAGGATCGAAGCATATTACAAAATCTGTTCGGTTGTTATCAGCAGCAAATGGATTAAAAGTTTTTGCTGGTATCAATAGACCGTCTGTTTGTGGTGTTGATTTATACTACAAAGCAGAAATGGGTGATATTGAGTTTGATAGCGTTCCTTGGGTCTTGGCACCAGTAGATACTAAAATGCCAAGTGATGATGATGTTAGCACTTTCAGAGAATATATCTATACTATAGGTGGTGATACTGGAACAATGCCAGACTTCACTAAATTTAAACTAAAAATAGTTATGACCTCAACAAATAGTTCTAAAGTACCCGCGATAAGAGATTTACGTGCAATAAGTTTAGGTGATTAATATGCTATTTTCTAAAATCCAAGGTGAACAAAATTATGTCAAAGACCTAGAATCTGGTGCCATAGTTAATAATGATATTACGGAAATTCAAAAGTCCAAGATGAGAAAACAAAAAATGCGAGAAGAAAAAGAAGAATTTCAAGTATTAAAATCAGAAGTAGCAGATATGAAAAGTTTGCTCGTAGAAATTTCCAGAAAGTTAGGTGACTAATGGCAAGATTAGAAAATGTAGATTTAAGTAATTCAATAAATGCTTGGAGACAGAAAACAAATCTCACTGCAACATATATCGGTGATTTGGACAATTTAAATACTTCTGATAGTGGGACTATTGTAGGAGCAATCAATTCAATCCAAAGTAAATTTGCTGTTAATGGTGAAGTACAAGGATTGGCAAAAACTGCTTTGGCGTTATCCACTGGTGGTTCTGGAGCGCATTCGTCTTTATCATACGCAGATTCAGCAGGGGTTGGTGGTGGTCTCTTTACTTTCACATGCAATACCCTTACTCATACAGATATTCCTAATTTGGACGGTGGCAAGATCACAACTGGAACTATTGATCCTGGTAGAATACCAGCAATAGATGCACTGAATATAACAACTGGTACGTTAGCGACTGCTAGGTTACCTTATTTTTCTGCGAATCAAACGACAGCAGGGCAATTTGACAGTGACCGCATACCATCTTTATCAACAAGTAAAATAACTAAAGGCGTTTTTCTTATTGGAAGAATACCAGATATTCCCTCTAGTAAAGTAATAGCAGATGGAAGTACTGTCCCATTAACTGCAATGGACCCATCACTCGTAAGAAACAATGTTTCTACAACATACTCAGGTACGAGAGTCTATAACGGCACCAGCACTTTTTATGATACTGTTACGGTTGGAACTAGTGCCAGTCCCGTAGTCACTACTTTTAATGGAAATATAACTCACACTGGTAATATTATTCCTGCTGGTGTAAGTAATTCATATACAATTGGTACAGCAACAGAAAAGTATCTGTCGGTTCATGCTACAACATTTTCTGGAAATGCCACATCTGCTAATTTTGCTGACCTCGCGGAAAAATATACTACAGATGAGGATTATCCAGTAGGCACTGTTATGATGGTAAACTACGGACCTGCTAGAGATGGTGAAACCACCAAATGCTCACCCTCTGGTATTCCAGTTGGAGTTATTTCAGCGGAACCAGCATTTCTTATGAATGCAGAAGCAGAAGGTCAAGCACTTGCCCTTAAAGGTAGGGTTCCTGTTAGAGTGTGTGGACAAGTTAGAAAAGGTGAAGCAGTTTATACTTGGAAAGATGGTTGTGCCAGTACTGAGTTCAATGGTGCCGAAATAGTTGGAATTGCTCTTGAAAATAGTGATATTGAAGATGAAAAAATGATTGAGTGTGTTCTTAAAGTTTAAGTTATCTATTGACAATTTGAAGTGTGTATTATATAATGATGTTAGTCATCAGAGGATTTAACTATGTTTACCAAAAATCAGTTCTTGAAACTAATTTCAAGTGATCTTGCGTATGAACAAAATATGATCTATGCCATCGATAAGCATGGTAATGAACATCGTATGGAAAATTTTGCAGATACCTTCGCAAACAAATCTGAAAACTCTATCAAAATTGAAAGAATGGAACATTTCAATAGCGAGATATTTTCATACTGCTTGGGTTTAGAAACTCAATATGACCATATTGGTCCTATAACATGTCATTCGTTTTATGCAGAAGCGGGCGCACATTCTTTCAAAATGCATTCTGATCCTGATAAGGTTATTATATATTGTTGTGAAGGTGTTAAAACAATGGCAATGGAAGGTCATACTATGGGTGGCAATCCATTATTCACTTTGAAAAAAGGCGCAACTCTACATATTCCAGCAAATACCAGACATCAAGCATTTAATGAAAGTGAAGCACTCACGTTGAGTTTTGGGTTGGAAAAGTTTATAGAGGATAAAATACAAACCTAATGTTTTGGTCAGTCTATCTTAAAACCACAGAAACTTGTCAATTAAACTGCAAGCACTGCTTCACATCTGGCAGTGCTGGTGCTAAAATTTATTGGAATACTACTAAAATAGTTGATTGGATACATAGATTTCGTGAAGAAAAACCAGCAAAAGGTGATGGAATACATTTAGAGTTTCATGGCGGCGAACCATTTTTAGTCCCAGTTGGTCAAATGCGAAAAGTTTACGATGCTTGTGATGGTCTTTGGGATAATATGAGTTGGGGCGCAACAACTAATTTAGTATACAAACTAAAAGATCAACATAAAGAATTTATTAAGGGACCACTTCGAAATAGATTGGGTACTTCTTGGGATCGTAAAATAAGATTTGAAAATCAAAAACAATATAACCTCTGGCACAAAAATGTTAAATCCCTCTTAGCGGATGGGGTAACCATACGTTTGTTTATTAGTCTTACGAAAGACACCCTAGCAAAAGACCCTATTGTATTACTGAGATGGTGTCGAAGATTGGGAGTTCAAGAGGTATCTTTAGAAAGATTGACTAACAACGGAAATGCAAGGCAAGCATCAGAAATATTTCCATCTAACAAAGAACTTGATGCCTACTTTTTGAAAATGCACCAGCAAATCGTGGAGTATGGAGCAAGAGATTGGTTTGACAACGATTTTATGGAAAACGTCTACGCAAAGTTTGAAAAGACCCACACCACTTGTGGAACTTTTTGTAGAGATTGTGAAACAAAATTATTCACAATAAATGGTGATGGTACTATCAGCGGATGCCCAAACTCAGCACCAGAATTTCAATTCGGAACTTTAGATGATTCTATAAAAACTCTTATAAATAGTCCTAGAAGAATACGAACTATTATCGAAGAAAAAATGAGGAACCCTAATTGCCTTCAATGTCCTGTTGCAAAATTCTGTGGTGGTGATTGTCACCAATTGGGGTGGGAAGGCGATGTGTGTGGCGCACCTAAAAGTTTGATGATGGAATTAGCAAAGAATGTCTAGGAGATAAAAATGGCAATATCAGACCCTATTACAGAAAATCCTGTAATTACAAAATATAAACAGTTTGTAACTGATAAGATTAATAGTGCTATCGTATTTGGTGATGATAACTTACCTGACCAATCAACTGCAAGTTTTTTTTCTGGGACCACAACTGGAATAACAACCACCCCAGATTTGACTGATGCTCCAATAACTGCTGCAAATATTTTTGCTGTGCTTTTGAAGGATGTTAATCAATACACCAGAGTTAGAAAGTTTACGGCAGCACGAACTGTACTAGATGCTTTTGGTAATCCACTGACAGCAGCAGTACCACTCAATAATGAACCCATATTAGCAACCAATGTTGCAGCATCCACCAATGCACAACAAGAAAATCTATTTGCGTGTGAATGGGCGACTGCTTTGAAAACCATTGTCGCAGCAGGTAACACCACTTTAGACCTTTCCACAACTACTGCATTTTTTACTAAATGGGGTACTTATGGTGTCGGTGGACAACCAGACACTCTTTCAGAAGCAACATTATCTGGAGTTTCTGCTGATGCCGCATGTGTTGCAGCAACTCAAAAGTATGGTATAGCATTGCGAGGTTCTGCTCAAATCGGAGTTCCTTTTACTGCGAATGGTGTTGGAATCCTAACTGCCAAACATAGTTTTACTATTGATTCTGCTGATGTTGATCATTCGATGATTATCTCAGGAGATTTGATTAACGATGTAGATTTAGAATCGTTATTTAATAATCTTTATAACGCATGGAAAACTGTTGCCTTAGATGCTACTGCAACTGGATATACTGAATCTGTATGTCACTCAAATTGCCATTCTAATTGTCATAATTCAAGGAATAGGAGATAGTTTTATTATGAGTAACTATGTTACAGTGACAGCACCATTGGGAATTGACGATCTACAAAAATACTTTTCCGATAATGATATAAATTTTATCATTGATTATGAGAACAGCGAACTGCAAGGCGAAAAACTTCTAGTTTATTTGAGTAATTTGGAATTACCGTGCGATATTAAAATTAAAGGGAAAGACTTAGAAAGTCTAGCAGAAATCTATCTTCAGTTCCCTCAAATTGTAAGTATTAAAGTTTTAGAAGAGTTTATTATTGAGGTTCTACTGGCAAGAAAAAAATTATCTTTAGAATATTTAAATTCTTATCAGGATTTTATTGACAATAATGAGGAAATGCTTGATACATGGATAAAAAAGTTAGACTCACTAACCCTTTACAATATGTATATTATTCAAGATGATTCCATAACAGATTGGGTGAAAGGTCATAAAGAAGACGATACAGATGACATTAAAGGAATTAATTTTGTATCAGTATTGAAGCATGAAGACTTTTATTATTACTACAACGGTTTAGATACAGAGAATTTGACTTATTATTCAAAATATTTCAACGAATATATGTTTAATGGAAAAGGTCTATTCGATTACTGGTCATATCAAAAAAATCCACTTTTCTTATTGACTTGGGGAGTTGGTGCAGGAGAAGTTTAATTGGATTTAGTAGATTTCATTTTAAGAGATAAAAGAGATAAGCAGCAAGAATACACAATTCATTTGTTTGAGTTTTGTAATCTATCTTGCCCGTTTTGCTGGCAAGACCACGACAACATTGTGGGTATTGATACTGTATTGGACAAGTTGGAATCAATAGAAAAGTTCTTTCAAAAAGAGATGAGAAAACATGTAGTTTTAAACATCATGGGTGGTGAAATTTTTGCTGATGAAATTTTTGATGAAAAACTAAAAAATGATTATATTTCTCTTGCACAAGGCATAACAGACTTAGGGAAAAAATATAAGTTTGAAAGCATAGGGATTAATTGGGTCACTAACCTTGTGATTAGTAAAAGAGACTACGTGCGCGACCTGTTGAAGGCGTGTAGGGATATGGGATGCAACTCAAAACTGGTAACTTCATATGATCCTAGAGGTAGATTCAATAAACCAAACTTGGAAATTTTCAAGGAAAATGTGTATAATTTCTGGGATGATCTCGAAGGAATTGGTGTTCTTTTAACCAAGTCTAATATTAAATATTGGTTGACTGATCCTAAAGATTTTATGCACGAATTATATCATAAGGGCGTAAAGGTTTATGCTGATTACTACATGCCTGATTGTCAAGCAGAAAGAAGTATGCCAACAGACAAAGAGCATTATGATATTTTCACACATTTTATAGATAACTATCCTAAGATTGATCCAATTCGTTCTTGGATAGAAAATGAGCGAAATGTTGTTTCGTGTAGATCATCTAAACTAGTTCTTGAGGATGGTACGATGTGTTTATGCGGAAATCTTGTTCAAGAACCAAGAGATAAAGCAATGTATAAAACTGATATTCAGAAGGCGAACAATAAACCTATTGAAAAAGCATTTATTGAAAAGTATAATTGTTCCACTTGTGAATATTTTCATAGATGTACTCTTGGATGTTTCATGGCACATGATTACAAATATGCGGAGGAAGTTTTTGATGAATGTGTTTATAAAATGACACATAGATATATTGAAAATAAAGGACTTCGATGAAATGTTTTATTATGCCAACTGTGATAATTCTCCAATAAGTCAAACACTTTTAAATAGATTTACATCAAGAACTAAACTTCTAACCAATCCGATTAAAGATATTGACATTGAATATAATGTATGTTATACTGTATTCGATTATTTGGTTGATAAGGAATTACCACCTTGCATTCATTTTTTAGATAATTTTTTGAGTAGTGAGGTGTACGTGTTTAGTACTTCTTTGTCAAGTAATTTATTATCTAAAGTAGATAGTAAATCTATGGTAGAAGATTATATTACTCAATTCACAGGATCACCTAAAACTGCAATTAATAATGATTATGAACTAGGGTGGGTTGGGATAGAAAAATCTAAAGATTGTACGATAATGTCTAATATCCAAATCAATGGGATATATAGAAAAAGTCTGACCAGAAGACAAGAGGTTGACTTTTATAGAACTATGGTAAATTTTTGTAGAAATGAAATAAAGATTAGACCTCTTTATGCTCCTACTGCCAAGACATTAAAATCACAAATGAACAAAATGTCCAATCATCCAGATAGTGCCATAATGGAATCTCCTTATACTTCCAAAATTTTGAAAGGGTTTAAAAAGACTAAATTACAAATAGATGGCAGTGAATTGGAGTTTTATAAAAGTGATTAAAATTGGATATATTAATCCTGCTGGAATTCCATCAAGGACAGAATTTAATTATCATTGGATGCTTTTTAAATGTTTCTATGAAGATTTTGGAAAATATCCAAACGACTTTGAGTGGGTTGAACCTATATTCAAATGGAATGAAGTGAGCATTCAAGACTGTCTTGATAATTTAAAAGATTGTTCTATTATTTTTTTCACTAACTATGTGTGGAATTATAAGATCAATGAAAAAATACGAGAAGGACTTGATCCAAAGACTATAGTTGTTCTAGGTGGACCACAACAAGACCCAGATATAATAAAAGACTATGATTACGTGGCAGACCCCCTTGCTCCTGGTGAGGTTTTTGTTCAGTATTTCCTTGATATGTTCATGGAAAATAATATAGAAACTTCTAGAATTCCTTTTTATCTGGGAAGTTCTGTAAAAGCACCTTTACCTTTTGGTCATACGAATGTGTATAGGAGATGTGAAAATTATTTCACTAAGCAGTATGAACACTTTATTAAAAATATAGACTTATATGAACGAATAACCTTAATATATGAAAGCACTAGAGGTTGTCCATTTAAATGCTCTTACTGCGAATGGGGTGGTGGTACAGGCACAAAAGTTTTGAAAAAACCGATGGATGTGATCGAAGATGAGATGCTTTTTATTGGACAGTTCAAAGGTGTTCATATAGACTTGTGTGATGCCAATACTGGGATGTTCAAAGATCGTGATAGAGAAATGATGATGCATATGGTAAAAAATGGTGTGCAAATAGGTGAAAATTTATCTGTACTAAAGACCTTAAAACTAGAACAGAAAAAGGAAATGCTTGACTTTATGATTGAGCATGATATTACTAGACAAGTTATAAGTATCAGTCTGCAATCCATTTCAGAAGAAGCAAGAAGAATAGCAAATAGAAGAGACCTCACTGAAGAAGAAACTTACGAATTAGTAGACCATCTAACCAATAAGTGGAATAACTTTAAAGATAAAGAACTATGGTTAGATTTAGAATTAATCTTAGGTATGCCTGGTTCAACACTTGAAGACTTCTATGAAGAGTTTAGAGTATACTATAGAATTGGATTGAACGTATGGGATGATAGTAGATATCCTTATATGGTTCTACCTGCAACTGAAGCAGCAAGCGTGGAATATAAAGAGAAGTATAAAATAAAAACTTCTAAAGTATTAACTCAATTTGATGGTAATTATAGTGGAAAATGGGATGATGTTGAAGTAAATCAAATATATGGAAACGTGACATATGAGTATGATACCATAGTTGAATGTTTTTCATACACATTTGAAGAATACTTAGAGATGTTTATGATGAATCTGTTCACTCCACACATAGGTCTAAGTTTTATAAATGAATACACTACCTATGAAAATGTGTCTGAGGTCTCAAAAGAATTATGGAATATACTCAACGATATACCTATATTTTTTGTCTATAAAGAATTGATAAGAAATATATTCTCTGATAATGTTCCACATAGTATGGATAAATTTGATGTAGGTAGTTTTTCTGGAAAGGGCATTATTGACGAAATGAAAGATTTATTAGATACAAATGAAAAATTAATAAGGAGAAGACTAGATGAATTCTGTGGAAATTTATGACGATTTTTTAAATAAAGATGAATTAAACTATATAAAGAAAACTTTCTCTATGGATAATCCAGAGATTGATGCTCTACCAAGGTTTGATATGCAGAAAAACACGGCAACAAATATTAAAAATCTCATGAAGGGGTTTCCAAATTTAAACAAGGCAAAGACTATTGCACTATGTAAAGATTCGAGTATAAGCAAGGTTGCGATAGCACACTTAATTAATATTGTCAAGTATGAAGAAGATAATAGTGAGAATATGATTTGGGAACCGCATCACGATGGCACGGAGTCTAAAATCATCACTTTGTTCTTTATAGATATAGATAAGGATGGTTGGCAAGGTGGCGAGTTGGATATTTATAGTTCACTTGATATTTTTGAATATCCAAAAAACAAAACTAGAATAGAACCAAAACCAGGTAGATTGGTTGTTTTTAATAGTTCTATGATCCATGGCATTAAACCATATTTCGGTAAAACGCCAAGGATGACTGTAAGTGTGGGGTGGGAATAAAATGAATATAGACAAAAATTCTGGAAGTTTCATCGAAAATAATCCTGATATGTTTATTCATATAAAGGACACTCTTCCAAAATTAAAATGGTTGCGCCTCAAGCGGAGTGATTCCAAAAAATCAGATAGATGGCAGAGTGTTGCTTGGAATTATTATTTTCACTCTATGAAAAAGAAAATGTTAGAGACCGCAGACTTACTTTGGGAAACTTATTTACCTTGGGAAACCGAAAAGAATTTAGATTATTACACTATGTGGAATGGTACAGATACTGGTTCGTGCGAATGGCATCATGATACTGAGGGTGGTAATCTACAGTTTAATTTGTATTTTACAGATTTAGACCCAAATGGTGGTGGTGAGATTATGTTTAGGAACATGGAACAAAATAAGAAAATTACTACCTTTCATTTACCTAAAAAGTATGATATAATTATGAGTAGTGTTGGTAATGACCTAAAATTTCAACATAGAGTTGAGCATACCAAAAATCCAAAACAAGAAAGAATAACCATGCTGTTCAGATTTAAGGTGAAGGAATCTCCATGGAAATGAGAGATAAAGGGTATCTCACTGAAAATAGACAAGATATGTTTATTCACATTGAAAATACCATTCCAAAACTAAAATGGTTAAATATGAATACGGATAGTAAAGATACTATTCCAAAAATGCCATGGGCAAAATCTAAAGACTGTAGGAATTATAGCATTCCTTGGAATTATCATTTGAAGGGTATGCGAAAAAAAATAAAAAAAACTGCTGACCTGCTCTACGATACATATTTGTCTAAGTATGAAGACCCCATGGATTACTTCGGAAATCAAAATGATAGACGGTTAATATATTCGTATATTTGGAATGGCACTTCTTCTGGTTCGGATGTCTGGCACAACGATTTAATTGAAGGTGCGAATGTTTTCTTTTTACTATATTTTACAGATATGGAATTGGGGTCTGGTGGCGAAATTATGTTTAGGAACATGGAAGAAAATAAACGTGTAACTTGTTTCCATTTACCTAAAAAATACGATCTTATATTAGGTAGTCAAGACTTAAAATTTCAGCACAGAGTTGAAGATTTTCGAAAACCTTCTATGCAAAGAATTACTCTGAACTTCGGATTTAATATAAAGAACTCGCCGTGGACCTAATTATCAAACCAACAGAATTGTGCAACTTTAAGTGTTCTTTTTGCTCTTCATCTAAGATCACTCAAGATGACGATACTGCTGTGCTTGATTTGAATAAAATATTTAAATTTCTAAAAAGATTCCCAGACACAAATACTATCATAGTCAATGGTGGTGATCCTTTGATGATGAAACCTAATTATTATTGGAGGTTGATAGAGTTTTTAGATAAACATAATATGCCAGCATCAATATCTCTGACAACCAATTTATATCCCTTTCTAATGAAACCAAAAAAATGGGTAGAACTCTTTAACCATCATAGAATTGGTGTTGGCACATCATTTCAATATGGTGGTGGTAGATTAAAGGGAGATTATAGCGAGTTCACTGAAGAAGATTTTTGGAAATGCTCAAATGCGATGTTAGAATATGTTGGATATAGACCCTCTTTCATTGCAGTTATTGTTGAAGAAAATGAAGACACTGTTATTAAGACGGTGGAACTAGCAAAGAAAATGGATGTGGTATGTAAAGTAAACTACGCAATGGCATCAGGATCACAATCTGCACCCTATAGACTTTCAAAGATATATGAAAGATATATACAAATATGGAAAGCAGGTCTAAGTGATTGGGAACATAACACACAACAAATGCTGAATAGGTTAAGAAAAAAACCAACCATATGCCCTCAGTCGAGAAATTGCGATAGCGGTATTAGAAACATCCAACCAGAAGGTGATTACTATTCATGCGGTTCCTTTGGTGATGACTTTGATAAACCGATAGATTTTGAGTATGAAATGAAAGGTGGGTTTTCGACACCACTCTCAGATGATTTCTATCTAAAGAGTCTTAAAAACTCATGTTACACATGCCCAATGTTTGAAATTTGTAATGGATGTAAGAAAACTATAAAAGATTTAAAACAGCACAATATGGTAGAAGATCATTGCAAACATATGAAATCTATGGCAAGTGATATAATTTCATTAAATAGGATGGATACTAAAGTAACAGAATATGTGAGAGAGTATTCATGATAGTCTCAATCAACCCAACATATTTTTGTAATTTTAGGTGTAATTTTTGTTATCTTACACCAGAACAGTTGGGCGATCAAAAAA
>Ga0308000_10000523_pt1 | contig 15533 bp, 14 predicted proteins | sample Neamet3_FD_203877 | JGI IMG/M metagenome (GOLD analysis project Ga0308000, IMG submission 203877) | Marine microbial communities from water near the shore, Antarctic Ocean - #3 | ecosystem: Environmental > Aquatic > Marine > Unclassified | place: Southern Ocean | collected 2014-06-04 | reverse complement strand
CCGGCATGGGGGCGAAGAGTTCGTGTTTCTGTTCTACGGGCTCGATAAGGAAGCGGCCCGATCCCGCCTTGATGGCATTCGCCGCGCGCAAGCGGCTCGGCGATTGGTCAACCGGGACACGGGGAAGGGCTTTGGCCAGATCACTTTCTCTGCCGGGGTTGCCGAGATAACCGAGGACAGCGACACACGCAGCGCCTTGGCCCGCGCTGACGCGGCGCTGTACCGCGCGAAGAATGAGGGGCGCAACCGGGTGGAGCTCGGCTAACGGAAGGTCAGTCATTCGCCTGTGTGGCCTGATCGCTGGATGCCGCGCGATGCCGACCTGGCGAATGCGCCGTGAATGGTAGAGCTGCATCATAGAGGCACTGCGCGCATTCTTGTTCGTAGCCGATCAAGTCGGGATTTCCTTTGGGGTGTGCCCGATAGGCTGTTACAGGCGCGCCCATGCTTACAATCGACGGTGTCACAGTGCGGCTTGGTGGCCGGGCCATTCTTGAACGCGCCAGCGCAACCGTGCCGGTGGGCGCGCGCGTTGGGCTGATCGGCCGCAATGGCGCGGGCAAGTCCACGCTGATGAAGGCGCTGATCGGCGAGATCGAGCCGGATGACGGCGAAATCAGCAAGCCCGCCCGCGCCAGGATCGGCTATATCGCGCAGGAAGCCCCCAGTGGTGCGATGACGCCCGAAGAGGTCGTGCTCGCCTCCGCCACCGAACGCGCGCAATTGCTGGCCGAGCTGGAAACCTGCACCGACATGGACCGCATGGGCGACGTGCACGAACGCCTGCTGGCCATCGACGCCTATTCCGCCCCCGCCCGCGCGGCCAAGATCCTCAACGGGCTGGGCTTTGACGAGGACATGCAGCAACGCCCGGTCGACAGCTTTTCGGGTGGCTGGAAAATGCGCATCGCCTTGGGCGCGCTGCTATTTTCCGAGCCTGATATCCTGTTGCTCGACGAGCCTTCGAACCACCTCGATCTCGAAGCGACCTTGTGGCTGGAGAACTTCCTCAAGTCCTATCCCGCGACGCTGGTGGTGATCAGCCACGAGCGCGACCTCCTCAACAAGGTGGTCGATCACATCCTGCACCTGCAAGGCGGGCAGCTAACGCTCTATCCGGGCGGCTATGATGCCTTCGAGAAGCAGCGGGCCGAGCGCGCCGCGCAGCTTGCGGCGGCCAAGGCTTCGCAGGAGGCGCAGGCGGCACGGCTCAGGGATTACGTCGCCCGCAATTCCGCCCGCGCTTCGACCGCCAAGCAGGCGCAGTCGCGTGCCAAGATGCTGGCCAAGATGCAGCCGATCGCCGCGCTGATGGAAGACCCGACGCTGAGCTTCGATTTCCCCGATCCGGCCGAGATGAAATCGCCGATGATCACGCTGGAGCAGGCCGCTGTCGGATACGGCGAAGCCGCGCCGATCCTCAAGCGGCTGAACTTCCGCATCGAAGCCGATGATCGCATCGCGCTGCTGGGCCGCAACGGCAACGGCAAGACCACGCTGGCGCGGCTGCTCGCTTCGCAATTGACGCCCGCTGAGGGTGAGGTGAACGCGCCCGGCAAGCTCAAGGTCGGATATTTCACCCAGTATCAGGTCGAGGAGCTGGCGGGGGAGGACACCCCGCTCGATCTGATGAACCGCGCGATGGAAGGCCAGTCCCCCGCCGCGGTGCGCGCGCAGCTGGGCCGCTTCGGCTTTTCCGGCCCGCGCGCGAACCAACGGGTCGACAAGCTGTCGGGCGGGGAACGCGCGCGGCTGGCGCTAGCGCTGATCACCCGCGATGCGCCGCATCTGCTGATCCTCGACGAGCCGACCAACCACCTTGATGTCGATGCGCGCGAGGCGCTGGTACAGGCCCTGAACGCTTATTCGGGGGCGGTCATCCTCATCAGCCACGATCGCCATATGGTCGAGTTGACGGCGGACCGCCTGATCCTCGTCGATAGCGGGACGGCGCGCGAATATGCCGGCAGCATGGAGGATTACATCGACTTCATCCTCGGTAGGAACCAGCCCAAGGGCACAAGTAACGGCGGCAAGGCCAAAGGTCAGCGCCGCACCGGCCCGGACCTGCGCGCGGCGCAGGCCGATCTGAGCCGCGCCGAAGCCAGCGTGACGCGGCTGACGGCTGAGCTTGAAGAGCTCGACGCGCGCATCCTTGCGCAAAGCGCGACAGCTGGCCCCGCCATCCAAAGCCTGTTGAGCAAGCGGGCAACCACCGCCTCTGCGCTCGCCGCAGCGGAAGAAGCCTGGCTTGCTGCCGGGTCGGTGCTGGAGGCGATCGAGGCCGCGTAGTGCCACGCCCGATCGGGGCACGCGCGGCGCCCTTTCCGGTCATCCCGTGAACCTCGCAAAGTTTTCGCAAGCCGTGCGCGCCAAATTGCGCTAAGGGCCGCGCGAACCCTGCGGAATGCGCGCTGACATTGTCTCCGCTTCCGCCTTTGACCGCCCTTCCAGCCTTTCCCTGCACATTGCTGCGTGACCTTCGCAGGCATGCGCCGCGAACCCCATGATTCGAGCTTTCTGATATGACGACCTTTCCCACCCTTCCCGCCGCCATCGAAGCGGCGCTTGCCGAACGCGGCTATAGCAGCGCCACCCCGGTGCAGGCCGAAGTGCTCCGCCCCGAGGCAGCGGGGCGCGACCTTGTCGTTTCGGCGCAGACCGGTTCGGGCAAGACCGTTGCCTTCGGCCTCGCGATGGCGGGCGATCTGCTCGATGGCGATGGCCGCATCGGCTTTGCGCCGGCCCCGTTGGCGCTGGTCATCACCCCGACGCGCGAACTCGCCTTGCAGGTGAGCCGCGAACTCGCCTGGCTCTATGGCCGCACCGGCGCCCGCGTGGCGACCTGCGTGGGCGGGATGAACCCTTCGGCAGAGCGCAAGGTGCTTGCCTCCGGCCCGGCCATTGTGGTCGGCACGCCGGGGCGCCTGCGCGATCATTTCGAACGCGGCGCGCTCGATCTCTCGGCGCTGGCCGTGGCTGTGCTTGATGAAGCCGACGAGATGCTCGACATGGGTTTCCGCGAAGAGCTCGAAGCGATTCTCGATGCCACCCCGCAAGGGCGCCGCACGCTGCTGTTCTCGGCCACCATGCCGCGCCCGATCGAAGCGCTTGCCCGGCGGTATCAGCATGATGCCTTGCGCATCGCGACGATCAGCGAAGGGCGCGGGCATGGCGATATTGCCTATCAGGCGGTCACCGTGTCTCCAACCGAGATCGAGAACGCGGTGGTCAATCTGCTGCGTTTCCATGAGGCCGAAACCGCCATCCTGTTCTGCGCCACGCGCGAAAAGGTGCGGCATCTCCATGCCACCTTGCAGGAGCGCGGCTTTGCCGTGGTCGCGCTTTCGGGCGAGCATTCGCAGTCCGAGCGCAATCAGGCGTTGCAGGCCTTGCGCGACGGGCGGGCGCGGGTCTGTGTGGCGACCGATGTCGCCGCGCGCGGCATAGATCTGCCGACGCTCAGCCTTGTGGTGCATGTCGAAATTCCGCGCGATGCCGAAACCCTGCAACACCGTTCGGGGCGCACCGGACGCGCGGGGCGCAAGGGCGTGGCCGTGCTGATCGTGCCCTTCTCGGCGCGCCGCCGGGTCGAGGCGATGCTGGGCCGGGCGCGGATCGTCGCCGAATGGCAGGATGTGCCCGACCGCGAGGCCATCGGTGCGCGCGACCGGGCGCGGCTGCTGGAAAAGCTGCTTGCTCCGGTCGAGATTGAGGAAGCAGACCGGGCGCTCGCACTGCATCTGCTGGCCGAGCGTTCGCCCGAAGACATCGCGGCGATGCTGGTGCATGCGCATCGCGCCAGCCTGCCCGAGCCCGAAGACCTCATTGCCAACACGCCGCAAGCCCGCGCTGACGCGCAGAAGGACCGTCACCGTCCCGGGTTCGAGGACACGGTGTGGTTCCGCATGGATATTGGCCGCAGCGACAATGCCGATCCGCGCTGGATCCTGCCGCTGCTGTGCCGCCGTGGTCACATCACCCGCAACGAAATCGGCGCGATCCGCATTGCCCAGGAAGAGACCTGGTTCCAGATCCCGCGCGCCATTGCCGACAAGTTCGCTGCCGCTGCCGCGCGCACCGGCGAGGCGGAAAGCGATGAAGCCGCGCTGGTGATCGAACGCTCCGAGGCAGGCCCGCGCGAAGTGGCCCGCAACAATCGCCAGCGTCGCCCGTCGCGCAGCACCCCGGATAATGGCTTCGTCAAAGCCAAGCCGGTGGCGCGCAAGTTCGGCAAGAAGCCGCACCCGCGCCCGGCCTCGGCCGCGCCTACGGGCGGCAAGCCCGCTGGCCGTCCCCACGCCAAGAAGCCGCACAAGCGCAAGCAGCCCTGAGGCACGCGTTCGAATCGCTGGAAAACTTCGCAGGCTGGCTTTGCGCCAGCGCGGCGGCTGCCTAATCCGGTCGGGTGAGTGCACCCATCGACATCGGCCGCGACGCGAGCGGGCAGAGCCTCGCGATTGATCTCGAGGAGCTGCTCGCCACGCGTTTGCTGGTGCAGGGCAATTCGGGGTCGGGCAAATCCCACCTGCTACGCCGCCTGCTTGAAGAATGCGCCGGCACCGTCCAGCAGGTGGTGATCGATCCCGAGGGCGACTTCGTGACCCTCGCCGATCATTTCGGCCATGTGGTGATTGATGGCGCGGCCTATGCGCCGCGCGAGATTGAGGCCTTGGCCCTGCGGGTTCGCCAGCACCGCGCTTCGGTGGTGCTGGCGCTTGATGAGCTTGAGGTTGAACAGCAGATCCGCTGCGCCGCTCTGTTCCTCACCGCCCTGTTCGATGCTCCGCGTGAGCATTGGTATCCCGCGCTGGTGGTGGTGGACGAAGCGCAGATGTTCGCACCCGCGGTGGCGGGCGAGATCAGCGATGATACCCGGCGGCTCACCCTTTCGGCGATGACCAACCTGATGTGCCGCGGGCGCAAGCGTGGGCTTGCTGGCATCGTCGCGACCCAGCGACTTGCCAAACTGGCCAAGAATGTCGCGGCGGAAGCCTCCAATTTCCTGATGGGGCGCACCTTCCTCGATATCGACATGCAGCGCGCCGCCGATCTGCTCGGCATGGACCGGCGGCAGGCCAAACGTATCCGCGATCTGCAACGCGGCCAGTTCCTCGGGCTCGGCCCTGCGATCAGCCGCCGCCCGGTGGCGGTTCACGTCGGCCCGGTTCGCACCGCGGCGCGCCGCGCGGCGCAAATGCTTGTGCCGCTGCCCGATGCGGCAGGCGAGGCAATGGAAGCGCTCCTGACCGACCGGCTGGCCGAGGCGGCGAGCGAGCCCGCGCTGCCGCTTCGTCCTGCCCCGTCGCCGCGCCCCGCCGCCGAGATTGAGCGCGCGCTTTCCGCCGCGCCCGCGGCCGCGCTGGTGGCGCCTTCCGAAGCGCGGGTGGATTCGCCTGCACCAAAGGTTGAAGTGCCGCCTCAATCCGTCGATTCTGACGGCGACGCGACTGTTGATGATGTGGTGCGGATGCTCGCCGCCGAGGATGGCGCGACCTTCACGCCCGCCGCCCAACTGTTCCGTGATTTCGCGATCCGCTGCCGCCAGCGCGGCATCGCCAGCGCGCATATCGACATCGCCCGGTTCCGCCGCCTGTTTGCTTGTGCCGTCGGCGGCCTCGATCGTCTGGATGCGCCTTCGCGGGCATCGGTCGAACAGATGATTGATGGCATCGCGGACGATGTGCTCGCCCCCTATCTCGCGATGGTTGTGGCTGCCTCGCTTGGTGAGCCCATGCCCGATGAGGATGCGCTCGCACGTATCTATGGCAGTGCCTCGCCCAGCCGGGTGCGCCGCATGCTCGATCACCTCGAACGCAGCGGGCTGATTGTGGTGCGCGAGGAATTCGGCGGCGAACGCCGCATCACCGTGCCAGGCCTGTCGGGGCGCGCGGCCGCCGCAAAAGTCGCCTGATTTCCCGCGTCACGCGCAGGCGGCCGTTGGGCCGCTCACGGGCTGCTGCGCCCGAAGGCGATTTCTGATTTTCAGGAGAGACTGTTTGGTGCGGTCGAGAAGACTCGAACTTCCACGGGCTTTCGCCCACAACGACCTCAACGTTGCGCGTCTACCAGTTCCGCCACGACCGCACTCGGGTTTGCCGGGGCAGCCAAAGGCCTGTCCCCGCGGTAGGAGCGCGCCCCTAGCAAGCACACGAACCATGCGCAAGCGGTTTGACGAAGGATAATGCCTTGGCGCGCGGCGTTCTTGCGGCCAGGCCTTATTTGGGTGCCCAACCGATCTCGGCGAAGACCGCTGCGGGCGGAATATCGGCGATTGCTTCGGTGACATTGAGGCTTTCGCCCGGTGCCAGTTCTGCCTTGGCAGGGCTGACCACCCAATTAGCCACCTGCCGATCACGCTCGTCGCGGAAAACGATCAGCAGATTGGGCACGGCGAGTGTCTCGCGCGCTGCATTGTTGATGGTGCCCCGCACGCGGAAAATCGTTTCACCATTGGCGAGCGTTTCGCTGCGGTTCTGTTCAGGCGGGAAATTGAGCTCAAGCCCTGGCTTACCCATACCAAAGGTCGGCCGGGTAAAGGGCGCCCAATCAGGCAGGCCGTAATAATTGGCGACGACGATCGTGCCGGTTGCGAGCAAGGCAAAGATCGCGGCGGCAAGCGTCCAGACCTTGCCGGTCACCCGGCGGCGGGTGAAGGGTGCACTGTACCCGAACTGGGAATATTCCTCTGCGGCCTCGTCTTCGCCCGGCTCGGCGATAGGCGGCGCGACCCGCTCGGCTTCGCTGGCGACGGCGACGGGCGGATCATCGTGCGTCGCGGCCTCGGTGCGGCTGCGGCGCAGCGCGCGCACGGCAGAGGAGGCCGCATCGCTTTCGGCGGCGAGTTCGGCATCGTCGCTGCGCCAGTGGCTGATCGAAGGTTCAGGGATCGCCGCAGACGTCGGTGCTGGTTCCGGTTCCTCTGAAGGCGAGACCGCCGCTTCCGCGGGTTGGGGAGCCACGTCGCCTGCCTGGGGCGAGGCGGGTGGGGCCGGTTCGGGAGCGGCAACTGGAGCCTCATCCTGCGCAGCAGCGAGGGCGCTTTCAGCCGGTTCCTGGAACCAGCTATGTTTGCACTTGGCGCATCGCACCGTGCGGCCTTCCAACCCGATGGCCGTATCGGGCACTGCATAGCGTGTTCCGCAAGCTGGGCAGGCGATGATCATGCCACTTATGCATGATGCTTCGATTCGCCAGAGACAAGAGCGCAGGGCACTATCAGGGCCAATTCGCAGCCTTTTTCCACACTGGCAGACGCCGAACCGCATGGGCAGCGCTTGCAGAGCGCGCCATCTTCGCCCAATTCCCCTCTGGTGATGGGGCAAGCGCATGATCGAGCGGCCGGGCGAAATCGTTAAATTCGACAATGTCGGCCTGCGCTATGGCAGCGATCCCGAGGTGTTGAGCAACATCAGTTTCACACTGTTCCCCGGCAGTTTCTACTTCCTCACCGGTGCCAGCGGGGCCGGCAAGACCAGCCTGCTCAAACTGCTTTATCTCGCCCAGCGCCCGACCCGCGGCGGCATCCGCATGTTCGGGCAGGACCTGATCACCATGCCGCGTGAGCGCTTGCCCCTGGTGCGGCGGCAATTGGGGGTGGTGTTCCAGAACTTCCGGCTGGTGCCGCACCTTTCGGCCTTCGACAATGTCGCGCTGCCGCTGCGCCTGTCAGGGGCGGGTGAGGGCAAGGTGATGAAGGCCGTGTCCGAATTGCTCGAATGGGTGGGGCTGGCGCACCGCGCCCATGCCATCCCGGCGACCATGTCGGGCGGAGAACAGCAGCGCGTGGCGATCGCCCGCGCGGTGATTGCCCGGCCCCGGATGCTGATTGCCGACGAGCCGACGGGCAATGTCGATCCGGAGATGGCGCTCAAACTGCTGCGCTTGTTCGAAGCGCTCAACCACCGGGTCGGCACGACCGTGGTGGTGGCGACCCACGATGTGCACTTGCTCAAGAAAGTGCCGGATTCGCTGATCCTTCGGCTGCACAAGGGGCACTTGTCCGATCCGACCGGCGCCTTGCGCTATCCGCCGCGCCCGACCGCGCCGCGCATGGCGGGCGAGGCGGAAGGATGATCAGCCCCGGCTTTTCCGCGCTGGACGAGGAGGAGGAGGTCGACGCTCCCGCGCGCGCGCTGCGCCCGGCGCGGCGCGCCAATCTGCTGCCGCAGCCGCGCCTTGCCGGGCCGATGCCGTGGGTGATCGCGATCCTTATCGCGCTGGTGCTGATCGCGGCGGCGGGGGGGCTGGCGCTGCGCAACCTTGCCAGCGCCGCGCGCGCTGATCTTGCGGCGGCGGTGAGCGTGCAGATCATCGAACCCGATGCCGAGGTGCGCGCGGCCCGCGCCCGCGATGTCGCCGCCCGCCTTGCGGATGCGCCGCTGGTGCAATCGGTGCGGATCGTGCCCGAGGCTGAACTCGCCGCCTTGCTCGAACCGTGGCTGGGCGCCGGCGTTGCGAGCGCGGATGTGCCGATCCCGGCGCTGATCGATGTCGAGCTGACCCGGCAAGCCAGCCCGGCGGAGATCGCCCAGGTCGAAGCTGTGCTCGAGGACGCTGGCAAGGGCCTCAGGGTCGATGCGCAAAGCCAGTGGCTGCGCCCGGTGCATGACGCGCTGGCCGCGCTGCAATATCTCGCGCTGGCGCTGATTGTGCTGGTGGCGCTTGCCACCATGGCGGCGGTGTGGCTGGCGGCGCGCAATGCCTTCACCACCAACCGCGAGACGGTCGAGATCGTGCATCTGCTGGGCGGCACTGATCGCCAGATCACGGATATCTTCACCCGGGCGGTGCTGCGCGAGGCGGTGTTCGGGGCGGTGCTGGGCACGGCGCTCGGCGGCGCGGCGGTGTGGCTGCTCGGCCAACCCTTTGCCGCGCTTGGCAGCGGGCTGGTGGCAGGGGGCGGGCTCGCGCCGGTCGATTGGCTGGTGCTGGTGGCGGTTCCGCTCGCCGGGGTGCTGCTGGCGCTGGTGACGGCGCGGATAACCATTGCCTTGGCCCTCAAAGCCATGCTCTAGGGCCGGATATGATCCGGCGCATTGTGGCATTCCTGTTTCTCGGCTGGGCCGCGGGCTTCCTGTGGTTCGTTGTAGCCCTGCCCGGGCCTGCCGGGGCCGAGCGCAGCGATGCGGTGATCGTGCCGACCGGCGGGGCGGGGCGGATCGCACGCGGGCTGGAAGTGCTTGATGATGGTCTCGCCGAACGCTTGCTGGTGAGCGGCGTCGATCCCGAAGTGCGCGCCGCGGAATTCGCGGCCGAATTCGATGTCGCACCGGCCCGCATGGAATGCTGCGTCACGCTTGGCTTCAGCGCGGTCGATACCCGCTCGAATGCCTCGGAAACCGCCAAGTGGGTGGCCCAGAACGAGATCACCTCGCTGCGGCTTGTCACCAGCGACTGGCACATGCGCCGCGCCGCGGGCGAGCTTGATCGCGCTTTGCCGCCGCATGTCACCGTGATCCGCGATGCGGTGCGCACCGAAGGCAATTTCGCCGTGCTGCTGCTCGAATATAACAAGTTGCTCGCCAGCCGGGCGGCCGGGCTTGCGGGCTACTGAGGCAGGTCGTGACCTTCCTGCGCAATCTTGCCTTTTACCCCCTGTTCTACGGGGGGAGCGCCTGTCTGGTGCTCGCCTCGGTCGTGGCGGTGCTGGCGCGGCGGGCCTGGCTGCGCCCGATAGTCGGCACCTGGGGCCGCTGGCACTTGTGGTGCGTGCGCAAGCTGCTTGGCATTGACGTGGTGCAGGAAGGCATCATCCCCGACGAGCCGGTGCTGATCGCGGTCAAGCATGAGAGCTTTTTCGAGGCGATCGATACCCCGCGCCTGTTTGGCTTCCCCGCCGTCTTCGCCAAGCAGGAATTGTTCCGGATTCCGGGCTGGGGCTATTCGGCGCGGGTCTATGGGCTGGTGCCGGTTGCCCGTGACCAAGGCGCGCGGGCTTTGCGCGCGATGATCGCCAGCGCGAAAGACCGCGTGGCTGCGGGGCGTCCGCTGGTGATTTTTCCCGAAGGCACCCGTGTCGCCCACGGCACCCGCCCGTCGCTCCAAGCGGGCTTTGCCGGGCTGTACAAGCTGCTCGGCCTGCCGGTGGTGCCGATCGCGGTGAACAGCGGGCCGACCTATCAGCGGGTGCTCAAACGGCGCGGGCAGATCACCTACAAGGTTGGGGAGACGATCCCGGCGGGCCTCCCGCGCGAGGAGATCGAAGCGCGCGTGCACGCCGCGATCAATGCGTTGAATTGACTTTTGGCTTGTGCCCTCAAGCGCCGGGCGGCGGACGTCCGTCCGCCTGAGCTTTCGCGGCATAAGCCGCGGTGCGCGGTCGCGCTTGCGGCCGCTGCGCGGCCGGGATCAACCATAAACGCGAGCCTAAGCCCCGTGCTCGCGCCCGAAATCGGGGCGCTCGTCATCCTGCCCTTGCTCGATCACCTGCCGCCGGATCGCGCGGGTGCGGGTGAAGAGATCGAACAGGGTATCCCCGTCGCCCGAACGGATCGCGCGTTGCAGCGCAGTGAGATCCTCGGTGAAGCGCCCGAGCATTTCGAGCACCGCGGTCTTGTTCGTCAGGAACACATCGCGCCACATTACCGGATCGGACGCCGCGATGCGGGTGAAATCCCGAAAGCCGCCGGCCGAATATTTGATGACTTCGCTCTCGGTCACATCCTCGAGATCGCTCGCCGTGCCCACGATGGTGTAGGCAATAAGGTGCGGGATGTGGCTGGTGACAGCAAGCACGAGATCGTGGTGGCTTGCATCCATCAGCTCGATTTTCGATCCGAGCGCGCGCCAGAAGTCAGCCAGCGTCTCGACCGCGGCGGCATGAGCCCCTTCGGGCGGCGTGATGATGCACCAGCGCCCGGCAAACAGCGTGGCAAAACCCGCCTGCGGCCCGCTTTGCTCGGTCCCGGCGACGGGGTGCGCGGGAATGATGGTGTGGCCGGGCAGCGCGCGGGCGAGCGCTTCGGCGACCGCCTGCTTTGACGAGCCGACATCGCTGATGATGGCATCGGCTTTGAGGCCCGGCGCAATCGCGCGGGCGGCGTCTTCCATCGCGCCCACCGGCACGCACAGGATGACAAGATCAGCGCCTTCGACCGCGGCTTCGGGCGTATCATGCACTGTGCCGACAAGCCCGCGCGCAGCGGCTTCGGCCCGTACGGCTGCGGAGCGATCATAGCCGGTGGTCACGATCTGCGGGCTGCGGGCTTTCACTGCCAGCCCGATCGACCCGCCAAGCAGCCCAAGCCCGATAATCGCAACGTGGCGGATTGTCATGCCGCCTCCCCGCACAGCCGCTTGAGGCAGGCGATCACGCGGCTCATGTCGTCGGACTTGCCGATGGTGATGCGCAGCGCATGGGGCAGGCCTTGCCCCGGCAGATGCCGCACAGCGTAGCCTTCTTCGCCCAGCGCTTCGAGCGCGGCGGCAGCGGTGACGGCTCCTTCGAACAGCACCAGCAGGAAATTGGCCTCAGACGGCACGAAGGACAGGCCATGATTGCCGAGCATCGTCACCGCTTCAGCAAGCCGCGCTCTTTCGCGGGCATTATGCTCGCGGCTGGCGGTGACGAAAGCCTGATCGCCGAGCGCGGCCAGCGCAGCGGCTTGCCCGCTCGCCGTCACATTGAACGGCCCGCGGATCCGGTTGAGCACATCGATCAGTGCCGCAGCGCCGGTGGCCCAGCCGATGCGTTCGGCGGCGAGACCATAGATCTTCGAAAACGTGCGCGTCACCAGCACGTTGCCATGGCGCGCGGCGAGTTTCAGCGCAGCGGTCTGGTATTCGGGCGCGACATATTCGCCATAGGCTTCATCCACCACCAGCAGCACATCCTGCGGCAATCCCGCATGGAGCCGCGCCACTTCGGCCGGGGGCAGCCACGAGCCGGTCGGATTGTTCGGATTGGCGAGAAACACCACGCGGGTGCGCGGGGTGACAGCGGCGAGCAGCGCATCGACATCAGCGGTAAAGGCCGTGTCGGGCGCTTCCACCGGGGTGGCGCCGCAGCGCCGCGCCGCAATGTCATAGACTGCGAAGGAATGGCGCGAGAACAGCACCTCATCGCCCGCGCCTGCAAAGCCCTGCGCGGCGAGGTTGAGCAGCTCGTCCGATCCTGTCCCGCACACCACCAGCGCGGGATCGAGCCCGTGGACGGCAGCGATCTTTTGGCGCAGCGCCAGCGAATCGGGATCGGGATAGGTTGCCGCTTCCGCGCGCACGGCCGCCAGCGCGGCAAGCGCCTGCGTGCTTGTGCCCAGCGGGTTTTCATTCGCCGAAAGCTTGATCAGCGGCTTGCCCGTCGCCGACCTGGATTTGCCCGGCTGATAGGCATGAATCCCGAGGATATAGGGCTTGGGCTGGGGTGTAAGCGCGGTCATGATGGTTGGGCGGCCTGAAGAAAAGACAGTGCTGGGGCAAGTCCGTCATGAAGGGGAATGCAAAAAATCCCCCTAGCGGCTCGTCCCAAGCTTGTCGAAGGGCTGTTTTTCGGCTTTCGCATTCCGATCATGAACGCCGCCCCCGCTTCTCCGGTCTATCGCATTCCCCAACCCCTGCCGCTGGATAGCGGGCAGATGCTGGAGGCGGCGGAGATCGCCTATTGCACCTATGGCACGCTGGCGCCCGACAAGAGCAACGCGGTGTTGGTGTGCCATGCACTGACCGGCGACCAATATCTCGCGAGCGCGCATCCCATCACTGGCAAGCCCGGCTGGTGGGAACGGATGGTCGGCCCCGGCAAGCCGATCGACACCAACCGCTTTTTCGTGGTCTGCGCCAATGTCATCGGGAGCTGCATGGGATCGAGCGGCCCGGCATCGCTGGCGAGCGACGGCGCGCCTTACGCGATGCGCTTTCCGGTCATCACCATCCGCGACATGGTGCGCGGATTGGTCGCGCTGCTCGATGGGTTGGGGATTGACCAGCTTCACGCCGTGGTTGGCGGATCGATGGGCGGGATGCAGGCGCTGAGTCTTGCCGCCAACTGGCCGGAGCGTGCCGCGCGGGTGCTGGTGATCGCCTCGACCGCGCGCCATTCGGCGCAGAACATCGCCTTTCACGAAGTGGGGCGGCAGGCGATCATGGCCGATCCCGCCTGGGCCGAGGGTGATTACTACACGCGCGAGGCCAAGCCCGATAATGGCCTCGCCGTGGCGCGCATGGCCGCGCATATCACCTATCTGTCCGAAGCGGGCCTCACCGAGAAATTCGGGCGGCGCTTGCAGGATCGCGAGGCGAAAAGCTTCGGCTTCGACGCCGATTTCCAAGTGGAAAGCTATCTGCGCTATCAGGGCAGCGGCTTCACCCGCCGGTTCGATGCCAACTCCTACCTCTACATCACCCGTGCGATGGATTATTTCGATATCGCCGAAGAGCATGGCGGCAAGCTGGCCGATGCCTTCGCCGGCACGCAGGCGCGGTTCTGCATCGTCAGCTTCGATACCGATTGGCTCTATCCCACGGCAGAGAGCCGCCATGTCGTTCATGCGCTCAATGCGGCCGGGGCCAAGGTCAGCTTTGTCGAGCTTTCCGCGCCCAATGGCCATGACAGTTTCCTGCTCGAACATGATCAGCTTGATCGCGTGGTGGAAGGGTTCCTCGCATGACCTTGCGGCCTGATCTTGCGGCGATTGCCGCCAATATCGCGCCGGGTAGCCGTGTGCTCGATATCGGCTGCGGGGACGGGGCGTTGATGGCCGAGCTGGAAAGCGCCAGCGGCTGCGATGCGCGCGGCATGGAGCTTGATGCTGCGCTCGTCGAACGCTGCGTGGCAAGGGGTCTCAGCGTGGTGCAGGGCGATGCCAACAGCGATCTTGCCGATTATCCCGACAAGGCGTTCGACTACGCGATCCTCAGCCAGACGCTGCAAACCGCGACCCGGCCCGATCTGATGCTTGATGAGTTGCTGCGCGTCGGGCGTCGGGCGTTTGTCAGCTTTCCCAATTTCGCCCACTGGCGCACGCGCGGGGCGCTGATGTTCGGCGGGCGGATGCCGGTGACGCGCGCCTTGCCGGTGAGCTGGTACGAAACGCAGAACATCCACCATGTCACGGTCGAGGATTTCCGCGATCTCGCGCGGTCCAAGGGCGCGCGGATCGAACGGGCATGGTTTTTCTCGAACGAGAAACAGATCGGCGCGCCAGCGGCGAACTGGCGCGCCGAGTTTGCGGTGTTTGAACTCAGCCGTTAGGTCTGGCGTTCACGCCAGTGAACCCGAAGACAAATCACGCGCGGTGCAGCATGCACAGCTTGTGCCCGTCGAGATCGCGGACATAGCCAAGGTTGAGCGTGCCCATCGCGCCCGTGCGCGGCCCCGGCGCGTCTTCGATCGAGGTGCCACCCGCAGCGACCGCGGCATCATGGAACGCCTTGACCTGTTCGAGGCTGTCGCAGGCAAAGCCGATGGTCGAACCATTCGAGGCCGTTGCCGGCTCGTTGTTGATCGGCTCGCTGATGCCGAACATCCCGCCCGCGTGCATCCAGAACGCGCGCTTGTGGCCCGTGGCCGCGACGTTGACCATCCCCGGTTTCACGCCGAGCGTCGCCAGCACGGTGTCGTAGAACGCCTTGGCGCGGTCGAAATCATTGGTGCCGACCATAATGTGACTGAACATGAAATCGCGTCTCCTCTCATCAGACAGGTTTCAGATTAGGACGGATCGGTGTGCGCGGCAATCGTGATTTGAGCGACGTTTTGCGCTAGGCAAGCGTTCAGCTTTCAAGGCATAAAAGGGCCTATGCATGCTGCTCTTCTCACCGCGCTTGCCCCGGCCTTTCTGGCGCAGGCTTCTGTCGCCGCGCCGCCGATCACCGACCTTGCGCAATTGCCCGTCACCGAGGCGACCGCGCCGCGCTGCGGGATTGCTTTTGCGCTCGTCGGCCAATGGTAGAAAGCCGGTGAAGCGCGCGGACAGGCATGGCCCGATATGGCCACCAGCGGCGCCCGCGAGTTTTTCGTGCAGGCCATCGCCCAGTTGATGGATGCGCGCGGGCTTGATCGCCCGGCGGTGCAGGGCATGGTCGCCCGCGAAAGCGAGCGTTTGCAGGCCGCAGGCGATGCCCAGATCGCCGCGATGATGCCCGCCTGCCTCAGCATCAAGCAGGCGGCCGGGTTATAAACCGCCAAGCCATGCCCACCCGCTGGATTCGCCCCGTGAAATAGGGCAGAGCACCGGGTGTCATGTGGCTGCTCTATCAATTCCCGCTATGTCCCTTCTCGCGCAAGATCCGTTTGCTGATGAGCGAGAAGAACATTCCCTATGAACTGCGCCGGGAAGACCCGTGGGCAGCCACGGATCTGTTCTTCAATCTCAACCCGGCAGGCCGCACTCCGGTGGTGGTGAACGAGCAGAAAAGCCTGGTGCTCGCCGATAGCCGCGCGATTGCCGAATATTTCGAGGAAACCGTCGATCACGCGCCGATGATCAATGGCACGGCGGCCCAGCGTGCCGAGATCCGCCGTCTGGTCGCGCTGTTTGATGAGAATTTCTACGCCGATGTCACCGCGCCGCTGTTGTCGGAGCGGATGAAAA
>Ga0308000_10000514_pt1 | contig 15709 bp, 13 predicted proteins | sample Neamet3_FD_203877 | JGI IMG/M metagenome (GOLD analysis project Ga0308000, IMG submission 203877) | Marine microbial communities from water near the shore, Antarctic Ocean - #3 | ecosystem: Environmental > Aquatic > Marine > Unclassified | place: Southern Ocean | collected 2014-06-04 | reverse complement strand
TGATCTACAGTTGGATATATGGGTAGACTAACTTGACAACTGGATATACGTTCTGTTATAGGCAAATCGAGGTCAAATTTAGTTTCATTCTCGCACCGAAGTAATTCTTGTTTATGAACAGGCGTTTCATAATGACATTTAAGTTCTACTTTACCATGCATTTCTTTAAAAAACTTTACTCTATTTTTTACTAATATAGGATATATATGATATGAATTGTGATTACCAGCATCAGTTTTAGAGTATTTAAAATGCTTATCATATTCATCCGCAATACCTCTCTTTGCAGAAATGACATTTTTTAAGTTTTTTAACTTGATCCTTAAAAATTCACCTTGAAGATTATCCATTCTATAATTAAATCCTATAGAATTTTTATCCCACGATCTTAAAGATTTCAACTCATCATATTGCCCTTGATCGTTGACAACTATACAACCAGCATCACCCAATGCCCCCAAACCTTTTCCAGGATAAAAACTAAAAGTCCCTACATTAGACGAACCTACATGATTGTTGTTATGATAAGAACCGTGTGCTTGAGAACAATCCTCTAATATCGGTAAGTTAAACTTTTTCAAAGAATCGAGATTAACAACATTTCCGTACATATGAACTGGCAGTATTGCTTTAGTTCTTGATGTTATTTTACTTTCGACTAAATCGGCATCTAAAAGAAAGGTCTCTGGATCAATATCCACAAAAACTGGAACCGCGCCCAGATATTTAATTGCTGAAATCGTGGCACGAAAAGTGTGAGATACTGTTATAACCTCATCACCACTTTTAATACCTAAAGAGATCAACGCAAGATGTAAAGCAGACGTTCCGCTATTGACACCAACACAATAATTTGAACCCACAAAATCTGCAAATTCTTCCTCAAATTTATCAGTTCCAAATATATAATCGCCACTTTTAATTACTTCACATGCAACTTTTTGCATATCCAAGACTTCACCTGAGTGTACTGCCTTTAGGTCATAATATGGTATCATAGAATCCAACTCATAATTTTTTTAGATTCGTATATGCTAGTTTTCGGTTTCACGTTATTTTCCATACATTCTAAAAAGTGCTCTCTGGCATTATACAAACTTTCACTATCTGCTATGCTAGGAATATATATATCTTTCATATCTGCTGGTGAAAAATTCGTGCCGATATCATTATGTGAGTACTCTCTAATTTTTTCAACAGATGTGTCATCATATAATATAGATTTTCTTTTGCCAGTAATAGTTATTTCACGAATTTTAACAGGAGAAACCCAGTTACAATTTATCGTGGCAGTAAAACCATTATCGAATTTTAGATTAATAAATGCTTGATTTGCCATATCATTCACATGATAATTTTTAATTGTTTGACATTCATCTAAAATTAAATTTGGATATAGAAAGTTTATTATAGACAAATCGTGTATCGCCAAGTCTAGAACAACATCAACATCGTTTTGAAACTGACCATGAGACATTCTATTACTATTATAATACAATGGAGAGGATACAACTTCAGAACTCTTGAGGTACATAACAGCAGGATTATAACAGAAAGTATGGTCTACAAAAATGATACGATTAACTTTCTCACTCAATTCAATTAATCTGTCAACTTCATTGATTTTTTCGCAAACTGGTTTTTCTATCCAAATGTGTTTTTTTTCTTCAAGACATTGCACAGCAACTTCGAAGTGAGTATTTGCCTTTGTTGCAATTACCACACCCTCAATACTAGAATCTTCTAATGCTGAATCTAAGTCAGAATATGTTCGTACATTAGGATATTGTTTTTTCGCTGCCGCAAGAGAATCTGGATTACTATCACAAACTGCTACCAATTTGTCTCGAAAATTCCTTGCTAAATTTTTACCCCAATATCCGTAACCAACCAATAATATCATTTTTCTACACCATTTTTAATTTTATAAAATCTTTTTATTTCAGATTCAAGATGTTCATTATCTATATTATTTCTCTCAAGACCTATAATGTTTTTACCTATATTTTTTATGGGAACTCCAGCATAAATTTCTCCTGGTAATACATCACTTTTCTTAACGACAACAGAGTTCATACCTATCATAGAAAACGATCCTATAGTCTGCCCTTGATGTACAGTTGCACCTGATCCTATATTTGCGCCATTCATTACAACGACACTACCTAATAAAATAACACCTACAGTTAGACTTATATCATTTTCAAGTACACAGTCATGGGAGATATGAGAATTACACATGATATAATTATTATTTCCTATTTTTGTTATACCGTTTAATGGTCTATTAACACTGACATATTCTCTAAATGTATTACCGTCACCAATCTCTACTATCCCATTACTATTCTCTGATTTGTGTTGGGCATCTGCTCCAATACAAACATATGGTCCAATATTGTTCCCATCTCCTATAGTAACATTATCCCAATCAATTATTGCTGTAGGATGAATGTTATTCATTCAAAATCTCCATAAGTTTCTACATAATTCATTTTACCACCTTTTTTGAATATTTCAAATGCCAACCAACTAACTGATATTCCATGAGGAAATCTTCTAGCATGTGTTTCTCCTACTGCTTTGTTAGTATTCACATATAAGTGAATATTTTTAGATGGTATAACTAACTTTGCTAACTGAGGCATACCTGAATCGCTGCCAATATGTAATTTTGCATTACCAATAACACTAATAAGAGTTTTTATATTACCATTATTTAACTCTTTAATTTTCGATTCTCCACCAATGGGTACTATTTTATAACCCATTTCTAAATACTTGTTTATAATTTTTGTTTTTCTATCATTATCAATTCGTCGGTATTCTTGATTGGCATCCCACTGCATAGTTATATAGTTGTCTGGAAAGTTTTCAAAAAATTCTTTTGGGGAAGGTATATTTGGTATCTTGAACCAATCGTCTATTTTACTATAAACTTCACTCATATGACCTTCTGTGCATTTAATTTTTTGTGCTAAGTTATTTGATCCAAATTCTAAATTTTTATTATTAAATAATTTTAATATTTCACTTTGGTCTTTCATCTGAGGTAAGTTCATATAAACTTTTGAATTTTCTAACTTAGAAATTGTGTCACAGTATGCAATATAATCGAATCTATCACCTAGTGGTCTGATTATGCCTATGTGCTTCCCACCAAATTTTTCGTCATGGTGTCTTCCACTAATTTCAAACATCAACTTTTTAACTCCGTCATATTGATATTGAAGAAATTTTGTTGGAGCAATATCTTCGCATTGTATCTATCGGTATTTAGATTGTCAATAACTTTCGCTGGTATTTTTGAACTGTCTAATCTAATTTCTTCAAGAGTATCATATATTATAGTATTAGATTTTACCAGTGAATCGTATTCTAAAGATTTGATTATTTTATCGAATAAGTTGTCACCCAGTTGATTTTTGATACTTTTAGAATAAAGGTCGTATTGCTGATCTGCACCACCCAGTTTTTTTATTTGTTTTACCGCGATAATACTTAGGAAGTCGAATGCATATCCCTCATCAATTTCAATAGTAACCATCAGACAAATACCTATTATAATTATTCCAAGTTCCCAAATCTATATATTTGCCACCTTTGACAACATCAAATCCCAACGAATTTACAATATCTCCAACTTCAGTGTATTTTTCAAATAAGTTTTGCTCGTAAGCATCTTTTAAATTTTTACCATCAAATTTTAGTATGCCCCAAAATATATCTAATACATCGTCTTCGAGTCGTGTCTTAACTCTAAACTTTTTCATATTTTTCTCTAGTCGATCAACCTTAGATTCGTCATCGCTGATAAATGTTCCAGCAACAACATTTTTTATAGATCGCATTTCTACAAAGGGGTTTCCTTCAAATATAGTATCAGGCATACCAAAAAATAATATATCATCATTAGATATATCAGCATGTCTTAAAGATTCGACTAACACATTTGAAAATCCAGTTTTCTTCTGACAAAAATGTAAGAATTGATCACCTTCGTAATAGGATGTTACGTCATTTTTTAATTCATCACCATGAATGAATATTATCTCTTCTGCCCCTGCTTCAAGCATTCTTGAGACCAAATGATTCGATATTGGGTTATAATAATTATAATTTTTCTGGGGTAGCATTTCTTTTGAAAATGTCATACCCAATCTAGTCCCAAATCCACCTATAGGCACGATACCTTTAATCATTTATTCATTCCAATAATTTTTCTGTGCAGGAGTGTCAAAATCAAAACCCCATTGGTCGATATCTTCTTTATACCAATCTGCCACTATCTGAATTGTCTCTGGTGTATATATGTCTTGATATCTCTTATCATTAACAGCAGTCACATTTCTTGCTTCTGTCATAAATGGTAAATTTAAATACTTACATATTTCATCGTTTAGATGTTCAAGACGTAAAATATCACATCGCATGATGCCCTTATCACAAGTCACATAATCCTTTGCTGGATACCAACCCCGAATTGCCCTATGCCACATATATTCGTGACCACCCCACTTATGTCTTTCCTCAAGAAATGCTTCAAATGATGAACAATCTGAATATTCAGTTTCACCATAATGATCCGAATTTTCTTCAAGATAGATTACTTTTTTAGCGAAGAAGTAACGAGAAACTACTCTATCCCAAGGATTTCTGACAATAGCAAAAAACTGCATTTTGTCTTGCAATCCTTTACTAATGTCTTTCCACCTAGCATGTTCAAAACCATCATGCTCACCAAGTGATTGCATCTTATGCTTAACTGCTTGAGTATATTCGCCAGTTTTGTGTGTCCCTGGAGATGCAATCATTACTTTAGGTCTGGCAACATTGCTTCGTCTGATACTCATTCCACCATTTTTTGGAATATGGATAAAAAACTTTTGTATCATTCTACAATCTTTCTCAGTTCTTCTACATTCTCACCATGATTAGGCAACTTATCTTTTAGGAAGAAATGGACAAAATGACATTCTTTAATTTTAGTATTAGCGGTATACAAACCATTCCATTTCCAATCCAGATGTTTGATTGACATTTTTTCTTCTCTAATCCAAGTGTTGAGAAGTGTTTGATCTGTTGACCACTTCCAAGCACCCATACCATCAACGAATGGTTTAAACTCAGGTCTACGAATAAATTGTGCTGGAGTTTCACCCCTCAAATACGTTTGAATTGATTTATTCATGATCATGATGCCCATATTGAAAAACTGACCACCACGTTTATTATCCCATTTCCAATCAACACTTTTAATCGTGCCGTATTGCATCCTAGAATAATTGGCAATCTTTGATACATATTGGGAAGTTAAAGGCATTTCTCTTTCACAGACAGCACCAAAATCATAACCTTCTGGGAGTTCATCAAAGACATTTGGCGCATCTGGTCGAATCCACACATCAGCATCAATAATTGCTACTTGGTCATACGATCTAAGATATGTGAAAGCATTTTCTTTTTCGTATATGGGTAGATAACCACCATACTTTTCGTAAGATTCTTTACTACGATTTGTGGCAAACACATCAGGTTTAATCATAAGAATGGGTGATCTTTGAACCTCATAATCTATACCGTGATGCTTACAATAGTTCTTAACTGACTCTGTGCAATGGTCGTAGAGTTTTGAACGCTTTCCAACGTAAACTTGATATATAAGTCTTTTCATAATACATTCCAATTTTATTTACAGCGCGAACACTCGCATTTTATACAAACATCATTTCTACAAGACTTACAGTTTTCCTTGCAATGAGATTCACATCTACAATTATAACACACATCTATCGGTATGTTAATATCATTCATTTTTTATTCATAACTTCTTTAGCATAAAACGCTGCAACGATAGCAGCAACTGAAACAAAGTATGTGGGTGCCATGTCGCCAAGAATATTTGGTGCTTTTTCCAAACCAATCCAAGCAGCAATCACGACAGCAAATGGGTATAGTAACATTCCAGCAAGAGCAAACCATGCCATGGCACGTTGTGCATCTTCCTTTTTATCTTCATTTTCCATATCAGAGCGCATATCTTCTAGTTCGATCATTCGCTTTTCATTTGCCATTTCATCATCAGAGATGATTCCATCCCCGTCCCTATCTAGGTATTCATACTGTGATTCTTTTTCTAATTGCTTTGGTTTCTTATTTGCCATGTTCTTTCCTTAGATTGATCATAACAAAAAATTCAAAATATTAAGTTTTTCGAGTTTCTTCTGTTGCCTTTGAAGCAGCAATCATTCCTTCGACGATAGCATTTACTTTATCAAACACACCACCAACAGCAGTAAGATCGCTTGCTTTAAAAATACCTGCTTGGGTTGCAGCATCAAAAACTTGCCTAATAATCATAAGGTCACTTGGTGTGATATCAATTTGTGGTTGTACTGGTGCGTCAACCGCTGGTGCTTGATCTTCTGAGTTATTTTTAGTAGTCATTATATTCTCCATTGAAGTTTTTTATTTATATAGTATCTATATCTGTTTTAACTTATTAGTTTTTAATTTATGTTAATTTCTTGCCATTTTTTAACTATACTAGAATATAATATATGCTGATCCGCGATTACTAGCACCAGTATCGTTTCGCTCTGCCCCAGCAATTATGTAATTGCCATCACCAGATATCGCCACAGAATGTCCTAAATGGTCACCAGCGCCTATTCCTGTAGAATAAAATTTACTATTTTGTTGAGTCCAAGTAGTTCCATCCCTAGTAAATACATAAACTGCACCAGCATCGGCGGCGGACCCATCATTATATCCTGATCCATAAACTATGATATTTCCATCATTACTTATATCAACACCTCTGTCGCCCTCTGTTTGTACACCACCACCATAATCGTTGGAGGATGCATCACTGGGTACTATCGTGGTTTGAAATGACCACGATCCATCACCCGCCTTTACCCAAACATAAGCATATCCCGCTTGGTCCGAACTTGATCCATACCCCCTTGAAACAACTATTGCTGTATTACCATCACCAGACATTCTTACGTTTTCTCCAAAAAACTTGTCAGCGGAAAGTGTTCCACTATAAGTGCCTGTTACATCATCATTTTGTACTGACCGAACGAAAGACCATGTTGATCCACTACGACTATAGAAAAACGCCATGCCTGCCCATCGAAGGGAACCGATATATTTTCTATCTTGAGACACTATCAAATCATTACCATCACTTGACAAACTCACAGAGTTTCCATAATAAGTATCATTAGCACTAACACTGACTCCTGATGATAATGCAGCAACATTTAGATTTGATATTTGATTTGACCAAGTAGTTCCACTCCTAGTCCAAATTTCAGCATGAGAGGTTGTGCTATTACCACCTGGCGCTCCAACTGCAATCGTGTCTCCGTCTAAATCTAAAGCAACTGAGTATCCAAAATTAGTGTTACCAGATCCTGCTGGAGTTATTGTTTGCTGAGTTGTCCAAGTTGATCCATTATAATAATATATCTCTACTTTATTGTTAACACCCGCTGATGGAGTACCAACCGCTGCATAAAGACCATTTCCAGATAAAGCTAGAGCGCCTCTTTTAGAGTATTCACCAGATACTGTACCTGATACTTTTTGTTGTTGCGTCCACGTTGCTCCAGAGCGAGTATAAAAATAACCTGCGCCAGTTGATCCTTGTCCGAATGATCCGACAAAAGCAACCGATCCATCATCACTTATAGCACTTGAATTACCAAATTTGTCATTTGCGAGTCCATCGGATGGACTCAACTGCGCCTGTTGAGTTGTAGTTGCCCATGCTTTTGTAAACGCTAAAGTAAACACTGGGTCTACATTTGTTGCATTAACACCATCGGTTGCGCTAAATCTAAGAGTAAACTCGCCAGCATATGCCGCTGTTGCAGTGGGCGTAATCGTAAATCTATTTGCTGTAGCACCACTACCTTTTACAACAGTTGCAGTTGCACCACCACCATTTGTTAGAGAACCAGATTGAACACTATAACTCCATGTAAGGGTTGCGCCCTCTGGGTCACTTGAAACTGCATTTATTACTGTTGGTGATCCATCTGTAGCAAGAGAATATGTTCCATCAACACCTGTGATTGCGGTTGGACTTTCATTTACTACTGTTGCTATTTTGAAGAAACCAGCGCCAGTGTACATATAAACTGTATTATTAGCAGTAACACTTACAATGTCTCCTTGTGCTGGTGAAGGTAAGACTTGCATTGCCGCTAAATCGGCAACCGTTTGTGTACCAGACTTAGCATTTTCAACGCCACTCACATTATTTGTAGTTTTTAACTTACCACCAGTTGCTTCTAATTTAACAGCAGAAGCACCAGTACCTATTTGAATTGCTGGTAACTGAATTGCACCACCTGCCCCAGCAGATATTGATCCAGAGTCACCTAAAAATAGTGTATTTGCACTCAAATATAAAGATTTCCATTTCTTAGTTAATGAACCTAAGTTCCTAGAACTATCGGTATCAGGCAACAAATCTTCACCAATCGAACTAAGGAGTGAGTTGGTAGCAGACCATTTAGTTTTAGATAGATTATAGGTATATGTAGTTCCACCGCCAATAAAGGTTTGACCGTCTGTGGGACTAGTTGGAAATGTTATCGGCATTTTTTAAATGTCCTTTTAATCTTTGTAATATTCATTAAGATTATGAATTTCCCACTTTAAGTGACCAAATTCCACCTTCGTTAGTACTGTATCCATCATAATTAGAACAACTCAAAATAACCGTTGATCCGTCTTTAGAGATTGATCCATCTTGCGGCCAGACATTTGGGACATTGACTGCACCTGCTGCTGCTCTGTATCCTGACGAACCATTTGCGTTGAATAGCGACCATGTACTACCGACTCTTTTATAGAACCACATTCTACCGCCATAATTTACACTACCACCAACATCTTTAGCACTAGTAATAACAATATCACCAGCGCCAGACATTGTAACTGAAAGACCAAACTGATCATTTTGGGTGCCCCGTGGATTGTCTATTCCTGACTGTAAGGTCCAAGTTGATCCACTTCTATGATATATGTAAATTGAACCAGCGTGGTTGTTTGGTGCAAAGTCTTGCGGTGCGCTTATAACTACATAATCCCCATTTGAGGACATATCTACGAACTGACCAAAATTTGCGGCACTTGTCAAGTTACTTGGTTTTAATTTTGCTTGTTGAGTCCAAGTTGATCCAGACCTATTAAAGATATATGCCGCCCCACGGTGATTGTTGGGGTCACCTGCGTCCGGGTCTCTGAGCGCCCCGCCAATTAAATAATTTCCATCAGTAGAAAGTTCACATGCATATCCAAGTTGAGTTTGACCTTGCCGATCTGATGCTTGTAATACTTGCTGTAAGGTCCATGTGGTGCCTGATTTTGTATATACGAAAATTGCTCCTGTGCCGCCAACATACGCATTACTATTACTATCATATCCACCTATTGCAAGAGTATTACCATCACCAGATATTGCACTAGCGTACATTGCGCGGGGGTCGTTAATCTGTCCAGTTGGAATAATAATTTGTTCCAAAGTCCAAGTTGTCCCAGAGCGGGTATAAACATGCGTTTCATGGTCAGTTAGCACTGATCTTGAAGAGAATGCTACCGTATTTCCATCATCGGATATACAAGCGTCATTTCCATATCCAAAAGTATAAGATGTTGATCCCGTTTGATCCCCTGCGCCCGCTTTTGTAGGTTGTAATGTTGCTTCAACAGTCCATGTTGTACCAGATCGAGTCCAAATATAAACACCACCAAAACTATAATTCCCAGTAGTGCCATATCTTTTCTTTGTACTTGCAACTACAGTGTTACCATCAGCACTTACATCTGTAAAATTACCAATATTCAATCTAAAATATGATCCACCATCGTGTGTCGCAGTGTCAGCAGAAGGTGGTGCTAGTCTTGCTTGATATGTGGGGTAATCCCAAGTACCAAACGATAATGAAAATGTACTTACTGCATTAACTGCACCTGTTGCGTTATCTGTTACACTGAAAGTTATACCGAAGGAACCAGCATTTGCTTCTACTGTTGAAGGTGTAATAGTAAATACGTTGTCTGCTTGTGCAACAGTTGCAATAGAACCTAAAGCACCAGATGTGACTGCATAAGACCAAGTTAGTGTAAATCCCTCTGGATCAGTTGATACAGCAGTAATAACTGTTGCAGTGCCATCATCAGCAAGAGCATATGTTGATGCAACACCAGTAATGTCAGTTGGAGATGCATTTGTCATCGTTGCGATAAGATACCATGCTGTACCAGTATACATGAAAATTTTGTTGAGTCCAGTAACTAATGCAGTTTGTCCAGTAGTCATGCCAGTTAGAGCAATTAATCCTGCCATATCTGCAACTGAAGATGCAGCACCAGATTCAGAAGCAGCAGACTCAGTGTTACCAGACGCATCTGTACCCTTTGTTGCTAATTTACCGTCAGCACTTGCAGTCAACTCAACTGCTGAAGTTCCAGTACCAATTTTAAGCGAACCCATTTCTATACTGCCACCAGCACCAGCAGATATTGATCCAGAGTCACCAAGGAATAACGTATTTGAACTGAGATGCAAAGATTTCCATTTCTTGCTTGGTGATCCCAAATCCCTAGAACTGTCTGCGTCTGGGAGAATATCACCAGCGTATGCTGATAGATTAACTGTCGCGACTCTTGCCGCAACATAAGCACTGTCAATAAGATTAGTAACTCCTGCAACATCAACTGCTGCTTGCAAACTCCAAACGCCTTTTGTTGAGTTATATGCGTAAGTTTTACCACCTAGTGTTACAGTTTGACCATTTGAAGGACTATCTGGAAAGTTTAGTGCCATTGTTTAATTCATCCTTCTTTATACGTAATTTGTTGCAGTGTCTTATCCTATTTTATTAGAAGTGCGAAAATCCAGTTGGTTTAGTATAATTTGTACCGCCCCAAGTAAATGCTGCGCTCCATGTTGCACCTGTGCCAGACCCTATCGTAAAAGCATATCCATTTTGTGCATGTGATAGAGAGATACCAGCACCACCCGCGCTAGGATCGCCACCATTCGAACTCCAAACATCATTTCTTCCCATCCATATTTTTCCCGCATCAGTATCATATGCAATTTGAAATGTGTCATTTAGGGTAAATGGACTTAATCCAGATGTTACGTCCATCCCACCCACACCGTAATGTTTTCCATTGGCATTATATAATGTTATATTTTTATTACCGCCATATCCACCAGCAGTGGCGTTGTTATAAGCAGTAGTTCTCTCGCAAATTCCAAGCACAAAATTAGGAGACCCAGTTATTGTAGAAGTCCATTTCGCTTCAACATATCTCTTACCTGTTGTCATACCACTCGCTGCTACGGTAGCGCCTTCTGGAAAATAATTATAACCCGAACCACTTGCGCCATTCGCAGCGTAAAGTGTAGTAACACCAGTACTTGTTGGTTCAACATAATTAGTTGGACCTCTTGTTTGTCTTGCTGCAATAGTAATAATTGTTTTAAATTGTAAGGATATTGCCGATATTGCAGGAGTTGCTAAAACTCCATCTGATGCCTTTACTCTGAAAGAAAAATTCCCAGCATTTGCCTCTACTGTAGATGGTGTAAGAGTAAAAACACCGTCACTATCGGTCACCGCAGTGACTTGTGGTGGTAAACTTGAAGCATTATATACAGTCGATCCACTAAACCCATCCCAATCATAAGTTACTGGAAATCCAGATTCATCGACAGCAACAGCAGTTATGGTTGATGTTGTACCATCAGCATTCAAAGCGTAGGTAGAAGAAGGTGATGTACTAAATCTAGGACCAATTTGTGATCCCATAGCAAGTCTTTGCCATGCGACTCCATCCCACATATAAGATGATTTCGTATCAGTCGCAAATCCCATATCACCAGCAGTGTTGCCAGAACTAGGAAATGCAGCAATGTTTACATATGATGTTGCTGATCCAGCAGGACCAGTGGGACCAGCACCACCAGTAGCACCAGCACCACCAGTAGCACCAATATCGCCTGCTGGTCCAGAGATGCCAACCCACTGACTAGTAGTGCCATCATTATAATAAAAATTTAATGTGCCATCAGTATCATCAAACCAAATATCGCCGCTGCTTGGTGTTGATGGTGCTGTGCTTGACGAATTAACAGTACTAGATGGTCCAGATGGTCCAGAAACTGCTACCCATTGGTTGCTTGAACCATCAGCATAATAGAAATATAAGGCAGTATCTGTATCATCAAACCATAAATCACCTGATTCTGGATTTGCTGGTGGTGTTGCTGAAGATGATATAGTTTGTCGAGTTGTTGACCTTTTCCACGCACCTGCGGTGGCATCATATGCAAAACCCCCAAAGGATTGGTTGTTTGTTGGACTTGCTGGAAAATTTATTGCCATTGGGAAACCTTATATTATATACGTATCTTTAGTTCTATTTATATCAACTTACTATACCATTAAAACTCACATTTATCATGGAACAAATACATATCCCTTACCATTAGAATATGAATCAAATATAGTAAACCCAAGTATAGTAGTCCCATCTTGAGACATGGCATGTTTACCAAATTTATTACTTGCTGGTGATGAACCAGGAGGATCAATAGATGCTTTTAGTGCATACGTGGAACCAGAAAGTTGGTAAACATATAGTCTACCAGCATTACTGTTGATTGTATCATAGTCAGGAGAACCAATTGCAATAGTACTTCCATCATTGTTGACGCTAACATCTTCACCAAACTTATCTCCACTAGTTTCTGGTAAAAATGTTTGTGTAAGACTATATGTTGAACCAGATTTAGTCCACACAAGTGCGCTACCTGAATTAGAACCTGGTGTAGGACTTACTGTTCCAGCAATTATGACATTACCATCACCAGATATACGGACATTACGACCTAATTTATTAGTCTCAGCGGGACTTGTGCTAGTTAATGTTGGTCCTTCTGTCCAAGTTGAACCAGACTTAGTGTATATGTGAACCCCACCAGTTCCAGTGTAACCAGACATATACATATTTCCTACTACTGCTATGAGTCCATCAGCGGATAGGTCAACAGAACATCCAAAATGAGTTGTCTTTGTCTGTTTAAGTTCTAAAGTCCATGTCGATCCACTACGACCAAAGATATACATATCACCGTTTTGAGAGGAACCATAGGAATCACCAACTATTACTGTATTACCATCACCCGATATTCCCACATTATAACCAAAAAGATTTGCAGTACCACCAGTCTGTTCTACTGTTGCTTGGAACGTCCAAGTGCTTCCTGATCTTGTATAAATGTGTGCTTTATTTTGCCCCCTCTCTCCTATAACTGCTGTAAGACCATCGCCAGATATCGCAATTGAACTGTTACTTCGTGTAGAACTATCACCTCTATCACCGCCAAAGAAAGCATTTGTTTGAGGACTAGGTGATAATAATCTTTGCCATCCAGATGCAATATTCCAACTGGTGCCAGTTCTTTCAAATGCATATGCTGCACCGCCTTGAGTGGCACCGCCCCCGTCAAGATAAGCACCAACTATTGCGTATTTACCGTCACCAGATATACCACCACTTGAACCGAATCCATTAACGCCACTTGACCCTGCTGGATATATAGTTGCTTGTGTTGTGGGACTCGCCCAATCTATAAAGGTCAATGTGAATGCTGATACCGCATTAACTGCACCATTGATTCCGTCTGTGGCACTAAATGTAAGACTAAATTCTCCAGAATTTGATTGGTCGTTGGGTGTAATTGTGAATACATTATCTGCACGGGAGACTGTTGCGACTACGCCAGCAGCAGAAACTGTTATTGTCCCGACCATTGCATTGTGAATTCCGCACTGATAATAATAAGTGCCCGCAGTGTTGGGTGTCCAACTTACTACACCAGAAGCACTTCCTTGTCCAGTTGCAGCAGGACTACTTACGGCAGAACCGCCATTTGAGTCTCTGATGTGAAAAGGATGTCCAGAAGCATTCACTGTAAAGTTTACAGTTTGACCTACGGCAACAGCAACATTAGCATTATCACCAGTGGCACCACCACTTAATGTGTATGCGCCCGATCCGTTATTTACCACACCTACTGCAAGGTCTCCTGATACAACAGTTAATGATCCAGCAGTTACAGCAAAAGACCAAGCGAGTGCGTATCCTTCTGGGTCAGCAGAAACTGCTGTTATAGTGGTAGCAGTGGCATCTTTCGCAAGTACATACGTTCCAGCAACGCCAGTTATTGCGCTAGGCGCTTCATTTACCATATCAGCAATTTTGTACCAAGCAGAACCTGTGTACATGAAAACTTTACTTGCACCTGTTACCAGCGCAGTTTGACCAGTAGTCATGCCAGTAAGTGCGACTAATGCTGGCATATCTGCAACTGCTGTTGCTGCACCAGGAGTTGGTGCACCAACGCCGCCACCCGTTGATGTGGGTGCTGCGACACCAGCAGAGTTTGTACCAGTTTGTGTTAATCCACCAGTTGCGCTTGCCGAAAGCACAACCTTATTCGTTCCAGTACCAATAGTAACAGCAGGCAAGACAATACCACCAGCATTTGCTGATATAGATTGTGCGCCTAAGTTTAGTGTATTCCCGCTTAAATGCAAATCTTTCCACTTGTTGGATGCGGAACCTAAATCTCTTGTTTCATTACCGTCAGGAACTAAATCTTCTGCAATAGACGAAAAGTTAGGACTTGAACCAGAGATTCCCCTTGGACCACTAATTCCGACCCATTGACTCGTATCCGAATCCTCATAATAAGTATATAAAGCAGCGTCAACTGTATTAAACCAAAGGTTGCCCGAAGCAGGGTTTGCTGGTGCGGTATCTTGAGAAAGCAATGCAGCACCAGAGACCGCTTGCTTGGTCCAAGAATTACTCGCACTGGCAAAGGTATAAGTGTTACCACTTAATGTTGCTGTATCACCATTCGATGGACTATCTGGAAAGTTTAGTGCCATTAGTTAATCGTCCTTTTTCGTAGTATTTACAATATTTATATCTTTGTAATAGTAATCTGTCCAATTTGCCTTTGTGCCGTCAAACCTCCAGTATTCACTTGGTTTCCAGATGATACGTCAGCATTGTAACTACCAGCACCACCACCAACATAAGGACTCGGAGTTCCTCCACCACCACCAGAATATCCACCCCCGCCGCCGCCGTGTGTGTTACCATGTTGTCCACCGCCACCAAAACCGCCTTCATAAGCACCATCACGAACACCGCCAGCACCACCATTTTTCCAAGATTTCGCTGTAGATACCATGGTGCTAGATGTACCACCATCAGTTAAGAATCCACCACCGCCACCACCGCCAGATGGATTGTTAGCACCACCAGAACCGTTAGTCCCAGCAGCACCAGCACCAGCACCATAACCTGGATTACCGTTAGCAGTAGCGTTAGCACTACTAATACTATTAGCATATCCTGCTACGTGTCCACTACCACCAGCACCAGCAATTACAAGAATATCACCGACAACAGAAGCGGCACCAGTTTCTTTAACAACAAATGATCCACCACTACCCGAATGTTCAGCGGCCGCTGTCGATTTAGGTCTTTGTCCTACTATCATGTAAAGGAATGTACCATTTGTAAGAGTAAAGTCACCACGTATTAACGCACCATAACCACCTTGAGAGGAAGGATTTGCAGCGCCATCTGCTTGAAT
>Ga0308000_10000508_pt1 | contig 15815 bp, 7 predicted proteins | sample Neamet3_FD_203877 | JGI IMG/M metagenome (GOLD analysis project Ga0308000, IMG submission 203877) | Marine microbial communities from water near the shore, Antarctic Ocean - #3 | ecosystem: Environmental > Aquatic > Marine > Unclassified | place: Southern Ocean | collected 2014-06-04 | reverse complement strand
TGTTACACCAGTTCCACCACTTATATGATTTCTTACTTCAGAAGCACTAGGACCAGTATATGTAATTACACCTGTACTATTATTATATGCTAATGAACCATCTCCACCAGCATCTGTTACTGATATAGCTCCTCGAGCATTTGAATCAGCATACATTGTAGGAGTAGTATAAGACATAACTCCTGTTGAACTATTATAACTTAAATTACCACCAGCCGAAATTGAAGCTCTTGCTCTTGCAGTAGTAAAGTATTGATTTGTACCTTCTGATAAATCAGCAGTATCAAATCCTGTAAGGTTTCTAGTATTAAAGCCTGCAGAATTACCCATATATCCATGGTTAGTACATTGGTAATGTAATACCATTGGAGTATCAGCAGTAGCTATAATAGTTGTATGTGCACCAGCGTTACCCGGAGATCCGGAGGTAGTTACTCCTGAAGAATAAGCCGTGGTTTTAGCTGCGTCATAATAGAATCTTAAAGGATGACCACCGTTAGTAGAATCTGACTGGTCGAATTTGTATGTGTTACCTGGGATTAAATTTAAATGAGGAGCTTCAATACCATTAATATTATAACCAGCACTGGAACCAGAACCGTGCCACATATGGTCCGTAGTTTTACTTTGTACTTTAACAGTAAGGGTTTGTGTTACACCTTTCCTTACTTTATAGTAGGAATCTGTTGCTGAACCAACTTGTACAATACTATCCAAACTACCCTCGGTAGTTTTCATGTATAGCTTACCATCGCGAGTATTAAGGGCTAACTCGCCTAAGTCTAAATTGCTTATGGTTGGAATAGCATTGGCCGTAGCCGAACGCCTGATTTTTATATTAGTATTACGTGCCAATGTTGGCTCCTCTTTTCAAATTCCCTATGTAGGGAAGGTTTATTAATGTATGCTTTAAATCAGTATATACTGATTGTAATTCTATTTATACCTACCAAGTACCGCCATCAATAATGTCTGAAGCAATAGGAACACCTGAAGCATTGAACTGTACTATTGCTCCAGTTGTTGAACTAGAGATAAAGTTAGTAGCTGTTCCACCTCCGTTAGAAATCAATATTGCATTGTTAGTGTATGATCTTACACCAGTACCACCTTGGTTAACTCTTAGTCCAGTTCCAGCAGATAGAGTAACTTCACCAGTAATAGTTGCTGCACCCGAAACACTTAATATATCATCAATAGTGGTTGTACCACCGGCCGAATCAATAAGCAAGTTACCTGATACTGTGTCAATTTCATTATCACCAGTGATACCGATTTGGATATTACCAATATCAGCACCAGTTGCGTATACATCACCAAACTCTGCATCACTCCAAGGAGCAGAAGCATTTTCACTACTACTTAAATCTTCGTCTTTAGTGAATACGAATCTTTGTGATTGAATATCGAAACCGAAGAAACCAGTTTTTACTGCCGATCCATTGCCCCACTTAAAACTTACACCACGATCAAGACCGTCAGATGCATTGTTAGTAGTATTATCAGCCAAAGCAAGAACAGGATCATCAAGAGTAATTACAGTTGATTCAACTTCAGTTCGAGTACCTTGAACTATAAGGTTACCAGCAACGGTAACTGTGTCTGATGTAGCATTACCTAAGCTAACATTACCATTGACTTGTAGTGTTCCTGCAACAACTGTGTTACCAGTAGCACCGGCAACAGTAAAGTTAGCAGAACCAACATTTAGGTCAGTAGTAACTGTTAAGTCTGATCCGATTGTTACGTCATCTGGTAATGCAATATTTAAAGTTACATTTGTACCTGATTTAGAAGCTGTAGTTACGATCTCATTAGCTGTACCAGTAACTTGTAAATCATCTGTTAGTAAAGATACATCGCCTGTTCCTGAATCACCATCAACTGTTAATGCAGTTGCAATTGTTACTGTACTTGCTGCAGTTAATCTACCTTGTTGGTCTACTGTGATAACTGGAATTGCAGTTTGTGAACCGTATGAGGCTGGGGTTACCGAAGTATCATCTAGGTCTATTGTTAAACCTACACCACTAGCGTTAGTAGTAATACCAGTTAAACCTGTTATTGCAAATACCTGAGAGTCTAGGTCGACAACACCTGTTGTAGAATTATCTCCAGAGAAGTCAATATCTTGAGCAGTAATTTCTGTATCTACATATGTTTTAATAGCGAGAGCAGAGGCAAGTTGATTATTTGCTGCACCAGACAGAGTAGTGCTTGTAGAAATAGATGTTACAACCTGTCCCGACCCGCCGGAAGCTTCAAGTGCAAGTGATCCAATATTTAATTCTGTTACGTGCTTTGCTGCATCTACAATTAAAGCGCTACTAGCTGTTGTAGTTCCATGTACATGGTCTAAGAGGTTAGTAAAGTACTTACCGCCGATGATGTCTACGTTAGAAGCATATCCGGCACCATTTTCGGCACCAGTTCCTATGTAAAGTCTATCACCATTATTTGTTTGGGATCCAACTACATAACTGTAGGCTAATTCACCGGTTTTTATATTACTAGGAGCAGCGGCGGTTGCTCCAGTAGTTAAGATTTTAATTCGTGTTAAGTTAGCCATTTAATATGTGCCTCCAATTATGTTCAGATTCTCATTATTGATCTGGGTTGATACTTCGTATTTTCCTGTTGTGCCATTGAATATCATCATAACCCCGTCTGATTGTCCTACGACATCAACATCAGCTAAGTCGCCTAGCGATAAGCCAGATCCGATCTTAACCGTTTGGGCTACTATAGTATCCGCTTGTCTTATCTTACCTTTAAGTCTCTGAGTCATTATTCATTATACCTGTGTGACGCCTGGGGTTACCTCTACTTGTCCTTCTAATACTCGTGTTCTAGTGCCAGAAGAAGTTTTTAGTACTTCGATGTCATAGACATATCTGCCCGGTTTCATAGTATTGGTAACAGCATTACTTAAACCTAAGCTAATAGTACCACCACTGGCATTACTAACCGTAGCAGAAAAAGAAACTGCATTTAATGAGCTGTAGGTCTTTCTTATTTGACCTGCAACAGTATAACCATTTAAGTCAAGAGCGTTTCCGCTAGAATCCGTAACATCAATATATGCCAGAAAATTAGACCCTTGGTCTACCGTAAGGTTTGAATATATAGCCATATCTCTTCTTCTTTACCTATGTATTTATACTTTTTAATATTTCTAATTCAGACCTAATTAATTTATTCTCTGCGGTCAACTCTTTTATTGCTTCTACTAACAAAGCCGTAACTTTATCATATCTTACTGTATCATAGCCTGAGACTGATGATTCTGTAGTAAGTTCTGGAGCAACTGCTTTTACTTCTTGAGCACTTAAACCAATATGATTTTCTTCTTGTTCTTCTACAGTTCTAAATCCAATTTCTACTGCTTTATCATTCCAATTATAATTGAAACCATTCAATGAATTTACTTTGTCTAAGGCATTTTCTATATTACCTTTTTTATCTTTTAATCTATCATCCGACGCTGCCGCAACAATATCACCAGTAGCATATATGGTATCAGTACTTGCATTAAAATAAACTCCAGGGGTGGAGTGCAGGGCCTTATTTCCACTACCTAATGACCCACCATTAAAGTAATAATTAGTATTCGAATTAGTATTGGTTGAATATACCAGCGGTGTACTGCTTGCAGTTAAAGCATTACCAGTACAGGTATTCGCAGTAGTTGCACTTGAAGCATGACCAGAAAAATTTGTTGCATATAAAGTATTTGAACTTGGATTATAATAGAAATGTCCACCAGAATCAATTGACAGTTCTCTATAACCAGAACTATTACTAGTATAATTTACAAAAGCTACTCTATAATTAGAATTGCCTTGGTGTGCACTTGTATAAACTGAACCAGCAGATGATGCAGTTGTAGCATTACCACTCAATGAACCACTGAATGTAGCCGCGGTTATAGTATTTGTATTTGGATTAACGACTACACCGGCTGTTCCATAGACTTGGTTACCAGAACCCCAAAGCATCTGATAGTTTGCAGCTGCATTATTATTATAATTAATTGTTACTTGGGCAGAAGTAGATGCACTTGCAGAGTTACCAGTACATGCAGCAGCAGTATTTGCACTTGCTGCGTTACCTGTACATGATCCTGAACTACCGTTGATAGATCCGCTTATTGTAGAGGAGAATGTTTTAGTTCCGCCGATTGTCTGATTACCAACAGTATATACACCGTTAGTTACACTTGCTGCATTACCAGTTGTTGAACTTGAAGTGCCTGATACATTACCAGTAAATGCACCAATGAATGTAGTTGCATATACAGCATTCGAACTCATATTAACATATACTTGAGGAGTTGAATATACGTTGCCAGCAGAATTTATACCATCATGAGAACCTAAGAGTCTCATAGTGGTGCTGCCATTGTATTGATTTACAAATATCTTAGTAGCAGTAGCAGAGTTACCAGAACAACCAAGCGCGTTATTTGCAGTTGTTGCAGTTGTTGCATTACCAGATAAAGAAGCAGTAATTATGCGAGCACTAAAGTCTCCATTACCATTCCTTGAAACAATTTGGTTTCCAGTATTACCTGATGTACTAGTTATCGTAGCCGAGTTGGCTTGGTTTGTAATTGAACCAGCAGACGTTGCATATGTTGCTGTTGAAGCATTACCAGTCAATGCACCATAGAATGTAGATGAAGTTAGTGTGTTGGTCGCAGGATTGTAATACAAGTGGCCGCCGTTATCTTGGTATAAATCATGATAACCTGCAGTTTCATTTTGAGCACCTTTAAATACTAATCTGTAATTACCACTACTACCAGTTGTTTGAATATTAATTTTGGCCGCATTAGTTGCTGATGTTGCTGATGTTGCATTACCACTTAATGTAGCTGTAATTGTTCCTGCACTAAAGTTACCTGAACCATCTCTTTTTACAACCTTATTTGCGGTGTTTGCACTAACACTATTAACCTGAAGGTCATAGTAATTATCAAAGTCACCAGAAACAATACTTGTAACGTGACCTTGACTATTAACTGCAAGGCTTCGAATATAGGTTCCATCGTCAGTATTATTTACTGATGTTGATAAACCAATGTTATCATGGTTGAATGTGATAGTATCGCCTGATCTTACCGATGCAAGAGCTGTACCACCATGAAGAGTTAAAGTATCGTTATTAATATTAGCAGTGGTAGTACCACCAGAATCAGCAGCAATATTCTTAAAGATTGCTTGAGAAGAACCTTTATCAGTATTAGTATATGTGACTGTTGTATTAACACCAGAAACTGAAACTCCTTCTGAAAGTCCTGTTCCTGCCGAGAATAGTAAATTATCATTCGCCTCAAATGCAGAACCTTCAATCTTAGGAGAACCTAATGTGGCCGATGATAGAATTAATGAACCATCTGCTTCCCATCGGTCAGTGCCGTAGTTATATACAATACTATGAGCACCAGTTACTCCTGCTGCTAATCCACTAGGACTTGTAATCGGACCAACTTCTAAACCAAAACCACCACTTGAAGGTTCTGATCCAAGAGCGTTACCGGCAAGAACTAAGGTATCTTCAACAGTTAAAGTTGATGTATTAAGAGTTACTGTATCTCCTTGGACGACCAAATTACCAGCAATATATAAATCTTCTCCAATACCTACACCACCAGCTACAGTTAATGCGCCGGTAGTAGGTGATGATGAACCAGTAGAACTTAATACCTTAGCAGTACCAGGCATTCTAAAGTCCGAAGGAATAGAGAATACTGCCGCTCTACCTTCTGTTCCAGAACCAGTTACTGTAATCTGATTAGTAGTACCTGTTACTGTTCTAACATAATCACCAGTAGTATCTGTAGTAAGTGCAACTGAATTAGCGGCAACTGTTAATGCTACACTTAAATTACCTAAGTTAGTAAGTGTGCCAGTACCTGTAACATCACCAGTAAAGGTAAGGGTTGGATCATTAACATTAAAGTCAAAGTTTTCGTTACTAGCATCCCAAGTTACGTTAATACCCGATTCAGCATTACTTGTGATTAATTCCTTTGCATTATAGAATGTTACTATATCTGTTGTATGAGAACCACCAGCATCATTAAGTCCTTTTAACTGCCATCCTCTCGCGAGTTTAGTTGCAGATGTACCATCTGTATGATTTTCATCCCATTGTATATTAACACTAGATTTGTTTGTTTGAGTTACGTGTTCTCTGTTAACACGGAAACCCATTGCAGTCTCTACATTACCATCCACTTCTAGGAATGATGTACCGAATATGTTAACATTAGAAGCACTACCAGGTAATAACAATGTTGCACTACTTATGTCTAGGGTAGTACCACTATTAAATGTAAATGTATCAGCATTACTGCCGCCATTCTTAAATGTTACATCACCTGTAAGTCCTAATTTAGAAATAAACTCTTGCTGTGTGCCTGATGATAGATAAACTTTCTCTGATTCCAATTCCCTGACTGCAGCAGATATGTTAGTGGCCGCAAGTCCTGTCATTGAACCGTCACCAATTTCTCCGTGTAATTGTACAATAGCTCCGGATAGAGTGTCAGTAGAACCAATTGATGCAATAGATGAATTACCTGCAAATGCAGATAGAGTGTTAATCGCTGTAGTATGATCTGTTACAGTGTATGTGTAATCACTCGGTAGATTATCAACTAGTGTTGAAGAACCCATTTCTATATGTAATTGGTTAAGGCCGCCAGTGATAGTAGATGAAACTGTATTAACAACTGGAGTTCCAGATGAATACGTTCCTACATAATCCTGAATAGCATCTACAGCATATGTGATTGTAGCATTTACACCACTTCCTGCAAGATATGAAGTTGCGCCGATCTCTGCATCAATAGCATTAAGACCATCTGTAAGATTGCTCAAACCAGCTGCAGGAGTTCCTGTACCAGTAATAGATGCTGTACCCATCTCATCATGTAATTCGTTAAGAGCAAGTTTTACGTTATTTCTATTAGAGAATTTAGTATTTAGTTGACCAACGTTAACGATACCATCGACGGTTAAAGATCCATCAATCTGTGTATTACCACTATTGGCCGTGACGTTAAACTTAGAAGCACCGACCTCAAAATTACCATCAACATCCAGAGTTCCAGAGAATGTAGCATTTGCTCCGGCACCTGTTAACATTGTAGTAGAACCAGATTGAATAACTAAATTATTTCCGGTCCCCCATGCAAGATTAGCGTATTGAGTTCCACCATCCTTTAGTCTTATATCTCCACCATCAGCATCTAAAATAATGTCTGCAGATGAATCAATTGTAAATTCACCTGATGTTACTGAAAACGCGGTTGAACCAGAACTAATCTCATGCGTAGATGCATCAAAGACTGCTTCGATTTCATTAATCGCGGCACTAATGTTGGTAGCTGCGGTTGTAAGATTCTCTGTGATACCTACATCGTCTTGTAATTCATTAATAGAATCTACTAGACTAGGAGAGAATACTTTAATGTTATCATTAGCAGCTGCAGGAGTATTTAATACGATTATGTTACCGATGGTAATATCTTTAAGTTCTGCAGCACCATGGTTAGCGCCAGTAATTGTGCTAGCGGATCCGTCAACTTTGATTGCATTACTAGCATTGAAGGAGCCTGATATAGTTTTTAATCTTAATTTTGTGGAAGATGCATCTAGTATAGTACCACTAAATGTAGCATTGGCTAAATTACTTCCTTGATATGCTGTAGTACCTTCAATAAAGTTTGTTAGTGTAGGAGTGTTAAGTAAAGGAATGACTGCAGCATAATTTGCAACGTGGAAACCAGCAGCTTCTAAATTCTGTAAAACTTCGGTGCCATTCTTATATACTCTTACAACACCTGTATTAAATGATTCAGCTATAATTCTTACAATACTGGCATGAGCAATAGCGTCTGAACCAATAGTAAGATTTTGGGATGTACTGAATGTGCCCGATGAATTCTTAACTAGGATTCTAGCAGTACTAGAAGAAACAATAGTTGCAGAGTAACCACCACTTTGAGAAACAGTACCGCCTGCAACAAATCCTGTGATTGAAGGCGAACCCGTAAGTATGATATAACCACCAGTATTATCAATAGTCTCTTCAGTCTTAATGTTGAACTTTTGAATTTTAGAGTTATCATCACTACCTGAGAAGAACAACTCTCCAGCACTAACGCTATTATAGTTGTATACTTTATCGGTAAGAGACACATTAAACAATTCATTATCGCCTAAGTGAAGGGATATATCATTAGTCTTTTGTCTTAGTACCTCTAAGGTATCTGTTGTAAATACTCTAGTTTCTTTATTAGCCATTATTTGCTACCTAATTTTTTTATCAATGATTGTAATTCTGCAATATCATTTTTCATCTGTTGTAGTTCGTTGTCCTTAGATTTCAGCTGAGCTATTTGTTGTCTTCTGGTCTGTATTGCATTACTATTAGTATTTATAACTGCTTGAGAAGTGGTATCCTTTATTAAGTCAGGATTATCTTTTATTTTTTTAGTACTGGGCATATTATTTCCTATGTAGAAGCAATGGCTCTAAAATCTTTTACTAGAGGTACTGTAGCACTGTTACTTGATCTCATTACAATCTTAAACTGCATGGTACCAAAACTACCTGTTGGGTCAATAGAGTATTCTATATCTTTAAATACTGAGGGGTTATCATTAATAGCAATTGGAACTGTAGGAACGGCTGCCGTCCATGCTACGGTTTCAATATCTATACTTGAACCACCTTCTACTACTCTCCAATATAAATCTACGTTAGCAGCTCGGGGTCTATTCACTCCAATAAATACATCAATCTTATCGGCTTCTTCAGCAAGTTCTATTTTCTTAGTCAGATATCTTGCTAACTGATTACCACCAGTAGCGCCTAATTCATTACCAACTGTGTTATCTATAATCCTATTCTGAACGGCTATTAAACTAGTTCCATCCATATCAATGACAGGAGTTAAATTGTCGACAGTAGTAGCAAAAGAACATTTTAGATTAAAAGTCTTGGTACTACTATTAGCATCTGATGCAATTGAAGCTGGACTTGCGAATGTAATATTCTGATTAGGTAGTATTTCACCTTCAGGTATTAGAACTTCTGTTGGAGTATACGGAGTCATGAAGTATCTAATAGATGTACCTGCTACAGACATAGATGTAATATTAGCACGTACTAAATCCATTTGTCTATTTTCAGTAGCATATACTACAGCACCACCACCAGAACCTGTAGCCGAAGCTGTGTCCGAGGCACCTGCAGTAATCTCATAAGTATCGTGTGTTCTAGTACTGAGTACAATAGTCCTACTACCATTTATATTTGCAGCGGCTATACCGTTCATGGCTGCTGCTCCAGCAATAACAACTATTGGATTACTACTTTTGTGCATTCCATGATTCTTATGGAATACTTTAATAACGGCAGAACCACTAGTAGTAGCCATTGGGTTAAGAGGTAGTAATCTAGCAGGAATACTGTCGTGTACTAAATTAAGGTCTCCAGTGCCGGGTAGTGCAGCTGCTCCACTAAGTGCATTTTTAAATACACATCGGTTTATTTCAAACTTTAAGTCTCTGCTTTGCTCTGGAGTCCAGGTAGAAGCATTTGATGAAGTAAAGAATACACCGCCATGTGGCTGCTTAGTAATTCTATTGTTTACATTAGTGATATCTAATCCACCCATCTCTGCAACCCAAGCCTCATAATCATCTGACATGGCCATGAGTACAATAGCATATGACACGTCTTGTGATAAGTAAATTGGATAATCAAATGTCACTGTAGTTGCGGCAGAACCATCAGCACTGATATTAACAGGCCCTTGTTCACCTGAAGTAGCTACTGGATAAACTTTAATATCTGCACCTGGGATAATTCTTTGAGTAGGTGTTCCATTTTCCATGGTTCTAATACTTACTCTTAGAGGTATTTCAGCATCCTTAGACTTCATATAAATTTTAATTGATTTAACAAAAACTCCACCCTTATCGGTGATTAATATACTTTGTGCAAGAGGATCTACCCATGTAGTTGTTTCTGTGGTAGTAGTATCCGATTGAACTCTACTATCATTCAATTCAGAAGTTACAAACTTAGGAGTCTTGGTTGAAATAACAGTTGCCTGGCTTATTTCAATTAGTCCCGATGCCTGAAATTGTGCTTCAGCAGAAGTTTTAGATGAATCAGCATTAGTAGCCGAGTCTGTTAGTTTAAAGGTTCTTGTGCCAGTCTTAAATTTCAGTGCAGCATTTCTTGGTATAATAAATGAACCTGATACTCTACCAGCACCGTCAGTCACTAGAGTTGAGTTTCCATCCGGATGAGTTGTTGCTGTCTCATAGGTTCTCATACCTGTAGTATCAGAGAATTCTTGGAAAGCCTCAGACTTACAGTAAGAAGCTACACTAGTATTATTAAAGAATGGATATACTTTAGTATTAGGTTTTAGTAATGAAGCTTTAAAGTAAACCTTTCTTGATCTCATAAATGGAACAAAGTTCACTTCTACTACTTTAGCACCTAGGTCTTTTAAAACAATGTCTGAACCAACAGTAGTAGTTAATCCTACTCTTGACTGATTTTCTGTAACGGTTGTAGCAGTTGTAGTTGTAGTAGCAGCTTGGAAGCCAAAGCCTCGTAATCCCAGTTGTCTGCCACCAGTAAATCCACCTTCTCCGCCTATCCATAAGTCTTGCATACCACCCAGACCACCGGTAGTAGTAACATCAACATCGGTTCCAGTCCAGTTTGTTTCCCACTCATTCCATACGGTTCCTAGAATACCACTTTCATCTGCCATGGCAAGGAATTGGTCGTAAGCACCTTCATCATTTACAACAACGTCAGGTCTTACATCAGTCTCTTTCCATTCATCTTTATCGGGAGACAATACAACATCGCCAGTCCAATTAAACACGTTATATGGATTTACATTAACTGCAATAGATGCAAATGGTTGACTTGTGTGCACAACCGAAGTATGTGGTAGTACCATTACTGAACTGTGTTTAACTACAGTACCGGAGTCTGAAGCTTTACGTATCAAGTTCACCGAAGTACTATTATATTTGGATCTTAGTGTACCAGGAGTCTTGTCTATTGAATTTTGATAATCTGGACTTCCACTATTACCTACGTTGTGTCCTCTAAATCCGTCTACTACAAAACCATTCTTTGTTCTACTAAAGTTATTAGTATCAAACAGTTGAGTGTTAGCAGCTTGTTGTTCTAGTAATGAAAGAGCAGTATAGTATTCTAAATTCTTAACTCTCTTATCAATCTTTCCGATATCCGACATAGAATATCTTTTATTGTCAATAAGTTTAGGAACAACATCTTGTACACCAAAGACATATGGCTTTAATCTTAGGTCATATAGACCCATAGAATCTTCTGGAGTTAAAGGTGCTTTAGGATTTTCAGATGGTACACCCTTCGCGACTTTCATCTCACCTTCTTTGGTTATGAACAATTTATCAATTCTAGCCATGTGATAGCTAACAAACATATTCATCGCATGTGAAGGATCTGGTGAACTACTTAGAGAAGCTCCTGAAGATGTAAAGTTTGCCCCTGAGTCATCTTTTCTAGGTCTAAAGTCTATACAATCTCTTAATTCAACTGCACCTTGAGCAGAGCTAAATAATGGTATAGTGTTATAGTCAGCAGTTGGATATGAATCGACAGAGAAGTAATCACCAGCACCGTGTGTATAATAATCAAACACGATAGTAAGAGAACCCGTAACCGGAGAAGACCCAGGGGTTCTAGCAATTTTACCTATATCGTAGAAGTTGTCTCTTTGTCCGTTATCAAGCGTGAATCTTTCTGTTACATTAGTTGATGTTGCATCTACTACAGATACAATTCTAATAACATCTGCTTTACCTAGTGAGTATGTACCATCGGCACTGGCCGCTGAAGTCACACTTGTATTGTTCTGTCTTAATTTTTCTTTCTGTGTTTTATCTCCGCCATCTACTTCTACATCTGCAAGAATTCTTACTTTAGTGTTATTGGCAGCTGTGATATTAAAGGTTAATGTTGTAACTCCATCACTTGGAGCACCCACTATTGTGGAATATGCATTACTATTAATTACTACTGTACCCGCAGAAATCATAGTTGCAGTATTGACATTTGTAAAGTGGCCTTGGCCAGAAGGAACACTGATTGAACACTGATTAGAAGTAACTATTGCCGAAAAATCTTTCTTGACTGTGTATTCTGTAGTGCTACTTCCACTATTAAACAGTGACTTAACAGCACGATATGGGAGTTTAAATACCAACCCATTATTACCAAGGTCAAATCTGAGGCCGGTACTATCTGCAACGTTTGCTATAAAGTGAATACCATTGGCCGCGTTCTGTTGCAAACTTTGTACCGAAGAGAAATTACCTGTAGTCATAGTAATGTCAAATAGGTGTAATCGTATTTCGGTACCAATCTTTTCCATAGCTCTTGCTCGAGCAGTACCTACTACTGACCCACTTTGGTCATCAGCAGCATACAGATTAATAGTAGCGAAGTTAGATAAATCAGGTGCACCTTTAATACTACCGACAGTTAATCTGATATAGTTACCTACAGGAGTTGCGACATTAGCATTAGCATCAGTATTAATTGAATCTGAAGCCGATCGAGGCTTATCAATTATGATGTAATTAGTAGCAATGTTTTCATTTCTAAAACCTTGAACATAAGCTACGCCGGGTTCAACACCAATAGCAAGTTTAGTCTCAACGCCTCCGGCTCCAGAGGCAACATATCCGTTATTAGTACCATCGTCTAAATGTTCTCTAATGTCTAACTGGAATGGTTTAACTGAGTAGTTACCAGATTCTTCATATGTTCTTCTAGCAAGTCTCTTGGATAATTCAGTAGTTGCACTAACAGATATATCCGTAGTATCGGTTGTAGTAACACCATTTACAATTCTTAATAGAGTCACATAGTTTGCATTAGTGCTGTTAAGATCTGTTAGTGATTCTTTGATTAGAGTAGTTGATATTTTATATCTTGTTGCACCAGGCGCTGCCTCGTTTGGAGTTCCCTGTGCATTATCTTTAAGACTATTATCTGTATCTGTATCAACGATAGCTTCGTTAACAAGAAGACCAACAACGTATGATGGAGTATTTGTATATTTGTCTAAGATAAGTGTCGCAGCTGGAACGTAAATAAATGTACCAGATATAAAGTAAACACCCTCTTCAATATTTGCACTAGAACCAAGACCTGTAGGAGTTCCTGAAGATTGAACTTGACCGTAATAAGTAGTAGCACCACTTGAGGAAAATTCTTCTCCTGCCGCAAAGGCAGTTACATTTCTATTAGCACCAGCAGTAGTATTATATTTAATATATAGCGTATTGGGCTGATCAGCAGCACCAGTTGAAGCAACTACAGCAAGAACCTTAGCCGTAATATTAGTACCAGAGTTATTACTACCAGTAATAGTAGTTCCGACAAACGATGAAAGATAACCATCACTATTTAAAGTACCTTGTGTGCTATGCACAAAAGAAGAATCAATTTTAATAAAATCGTATTCAACATTTACGGTAACTTTACCACCAACTACCCTCGAACCATGTTTAAAGGCATACTGGCCAAACCTATCAAGCTGTGCCTGAAAAGTTGTCTGCATCTGAGTAAGCTCACGGGCCTGAACTGCATAGCCCGGCCTGTACAGAATTCTATGATAATTCTTTGTCTCATCAAAATCATCGTAATATGGCGTGACGCCAGTAAGCTCGGGTCTGTGGATTGTAGTTGTGCTCATAGGTTCCTTTCTCTTTTATTTAATATACTATGTATATTAGAATTCAATGATAACTTTAATGTCTTCGATCTGTGTAGCGGTTCTATTAATAGGGTTTCTATTTTCTAAGAACATAATATCCCCTGTACCTGGATGTACTTCTGGAGATAATAGTGCAGAAGCTCCCTTCAATGCAACACTAGTTGAACTAGTTTGACCTACAACAGCCTCACTATTTTGGAATAATTTATAACCAGTCTTAGAATTTTGATGATAATAAATTTTACCAGTAGCAGTGTCATTCTCAACAACATATGCCTGAGCGCCAGATGTTCCACCGACGATTAATTCATCCACTAAGTAACTTGTAGTAGCCGCTGCAAAGTCTAATGCCTTTAGAGCTTTAAGACTAGCTGCAGTTGCGATAGCGCCTGGGCCATAGACTTTAGGATTTCTAACAATAGTAACCTGTCTGAAATCATTACCTACTGTAAGATCACCACCTTCGTTACCGGTAAGTTGACTATTTAATCCTATGAAGAATGCACCAAGTTCTTTAATTGGTTGCACTCCGTGTCCAGTTTCTGGAGCAATAACAGCTCTAGCAGCTGCATCACCTGCACTGAAAGTAATATCAGCAACAGTGTAGTTAGTACCCTTATTGGTAATTGTAATACCGGTAATAGAAGTACCAGACCTAACTGCTGTAGCAGTAGCACCAGTACCGTCTCCGGTAATAACTACTGTTGGAGTAGTTGAATAACTACCAGCCGCAGTGACTTCTGCTCTCTCAATACCTGCAGCAGTAGCCGAAGATAATGAGGCCTTTTGGTTAAGATATTGTGCATAGTCGGCTTCAGAAAGTGCAGCCTCGGCAAGAGCATCAGTAGCATAGGCAAGGGAAACAGTCTTGACTGGCATATATGAAGTAGTTAAGAATTTCTCTGCATCAGCAACTGAAATTGTAAACATATACTTCCAAATGTATCCATCAGATTCAGTAGTTGGAGCAGTAAGTGTTTGTGTCGGTTGAATAGTAGATACCGAACCACCTGCTTTAATACACTTATAACACTTAAATTCTGATGTTAAAATATAGAATTTCTTATCGAAGATAGAACCATCATCTGAATCCCAAGCGTGATAACTCACATCTGACGCCCAAGTATATCTTGGAATGACATGAGACACATCTGCAGTTCCGATTAATTTCATACCTATCATATTCTGAGAGGCCTCCCCTAATGCGTCTAACGCATCAACTGGAGTAAAGGGTGTGGTATCAGTTGTATCTGATGTGGTTAAAGACCATACATCAGCTTTTCCGATTCCTACATATACACTAGTTGCGGCATCAGCTACATCTTCTTTAAAATTCTCGGCGTTTATTACCCTAAAATTTGATGTTACTATAGCAGTCATTTTGTTGTTTCCTATTAATTAGTATGAATAAAAGAATTCACATTACTATTATTTATAATGGTTGTATCAGTACTATTTATCTGAACACTACTTAATGTTTTCAAAGTTTCATTATATCCATAGCGTTTAGCACTGTTTAGGTAAGTATTACCCTTTCGATTAAAGTAGTTATTTTGTGGTTGGGTCTTAGACCTATCCGATAAGTGATTAAGTAGAAGAATAAGAATTGGTTCAATATTCTTTGCCCTAATTTCGTTATTAGCGTTAGAGTCAATTCGTACATTAGGATTCCTTGTGTAACCAGAACCCGCAGTAGTAATATTATAACCATTAATTTCTTTGTCACTATTTAATGTGAATGTTGCTACAGCTTGTACATTAGAACTAAGAAGAACACCAGCTGCATCTTTAGCAGTAGGTTCTGCTATTACAATAGTAGGTACACTAGCATAATTTTTATCAGCGGCACCTGCAATATCAATAGCTGCCAAAGATCCTGAATTAGAATTAGCGGCTACGAATCCGAACACTTGTGCAAAATTACTACCACCACTAGTAATAGTAATATTATCTACATCCAATCTTCCCTGGGCATCGATGCCTATTGAAATATTAGG
>Ga0308000_10000499_pt1 | contig 15910 bp, 8 predicted proteins | sample Neamet3_FD_203877 | JGI IMG/M metagenome (GOLD analysis project Ga0308000, IMG submission 203877) | Marine microbial communities from water near the shore, Antarctic Ocean - #3 | ecosystem: Environmental > Aquatic > Marine > Unclassified | place: Southern Ocean | collected 2014-06-04 | reverse complement strand
CACCCCGCACTCGCGGGCCAAGACCAGGGTCGTTAGGGCCTGGTCGCCTGCGGCATGCAACAATCCGCCGGTGACATAGCCCGGCCCGCAGTTGCTTGTCCCGTGCCCCCAACCGCCGAAATACTGGCCGGCGCTGAGGGTTTTGCACCTGGCCTCTAGTGCGGGCAGGACCCGCTTGTCGCCGGTGGCGAGATAGTATTCGCCCAGGAAAATTCCGCTGTAGCCAATCGACCACGTACTCGTCCCGGGCCCCTTTGCGGCCAGACCGACTGCGTATTTCTCGACTGCAGGCAAGTATTTCTTCTCGCCCGTCGATAGCAGAAACAAGGCCTCGAGGTTCCCGTTGATCCCACCGCCCGGCCCGCCGTGCTTCAGGATAAACGCCGCGGTCTCGTCCACGATCTTCTGCGACTTCTTGCACTCGACCGGATAGGTCGTGCCGTAGCTGCCGAGCGGGTCGAGTTGGACCACGACCATCTTCTTCGCCCCGCCGCGCTCGATCGAGAACTTCATCTTCCCGTCGCGACCCTCGGCCGCATTGATCGCAACGCCGAGCGGGTGGCGCGGATCCTGGATTTCGAGCGAATTTCCGTCGACCGCCAGGAGCACGTCTCCCTTCTCAAGGGTGTCGGCCGCCGGGGTGTCCGGGGTGATCTGTGTCACCTGCAGTTCCCCGCCCTTGAGGGCGACAAACATTCCGGTCACGCCAATCATGATGTCCTTGGTGTCTTTACCAGCCGGCAGGGTGTTGGCTGACGCGCCCATGGGCAGAGCCAGGAGCAGGATCGCAATTGCAAATCGTTTCATGATAGACATGATTTCACCTGCTCTTACTTTTGTTTTGCGATCAGTTCGGCCATCGATCTTGCGAAGGAATCGCCTAGCCGAACGAAGAATTTACCACTGCCCAGGTAGTGATACGGGCGGTCGCTGCCAACGGTGTCCCACTCAAGGAAATGCTTGGCCCAACCCTTGTTGTAAACCTCGAGGGAATCGAGGGCATATTGGGTGTAACTCTCAACCGCCAGGACGTTGTCTTTAAATTCAGGAGCTTTGGCTGCTTCACGTTGGCCAAGCGAAACCGCGTTTTCAGCAACTTTCTCCTTGGTCTGGCCCGTGCCTAAGACCCCAATGATGAAGGGCATTTTCGGAGTCTCATACTCTTTCCGCACGTCGTTGATGAAGTGGACCATATTGTCCTTATAGTTGTCGCGAAAGGCGTCCGAAAACTGATCGTTGTAGCCCTGGAACCAGACAAACCCGCCGATCTCGTAACCCGCTTTCGAGTCATAAGCCGGGTGATTGTCCTTGAGATTATCAAGAACTTGATGGACGGCTTCATTCATCATGCGATAATTGAGACTGGCATTCTTCTTGATCTCATCAGCTTTGCCACTGGCCTTCTGTTTATCATCCAATTGGTATTCTCCGGCTGAAGGCGGACGAAAATTATAGTTCAGTGACTTGCCGCCCCATGATGTTTTGATCAACAAAATGGGCCCCTCAATTTTTTCTGCGATGGAAAGACCAAAACTGTATTCCGGCCCGATTGAGGTGGGGCCATGACCCGCATGACCGATGCTGAGTTTGCCTGACTTTCGGTTGCCATCTGAAATCGAATTGATGTAAACCCGATCAGAGACAAGGAGGGAATCCTCAATCCCTTTTTTGTAGGCCTCACCGGCCGCTTTGATTTTTTCCACTTCAGCTTCCGCGGCCGCTTTTGCATCGGCATCTGTCATGGTCTCTATTTTCTTCTTCAGTTCATCGCCTTTTCTTGCGCGGACCAGTTGCTCGTCCAGCATGGCCTTGGACGCCTTCGAATCTTTTTTGAAGACCAATTGGATGAGTTCCTTGTCTTTAGGACCGTCTGCATTGAACAAGGTCGCAGTGGTATGGCCCCTGGAATGGCCCACCATATTGGACTGACCGGCCAGGATGAACACCTTGAGGGTGTCGGCCGCCGACACCGTGAGGGCGCCGGCAAACAGGACTGCTAATGCGAGAATATTACCTTTTGTTTTCATTTGTTAGATTTGTTGGAAAATCGGTGACCTTTCAAATACAGACCAAAAACAGGGCGTATTACCTTATTATGCTTCTTTTTCCTTAGGATCTGCTCCGGGCGCGGGAATACGGGTGCCGATGTGTCAGGCTTTACGGTCCCGTTCAGCTTGAGCTCTGCCTTTATTCTTCCGAAGCTCGGGCACGATCTCGACTAGCAGCATGGCGGATAACATTAGGGCACAGCCGAGGTAGCCAACAAATCCGATGCGTTCGCTGAGGATCAGGGCTCCGAACAGGGCTGCGAAAAAGGCTTCCGAGGAGAGGAAGATCGCAGCCTGTGAGGAGGTGGTGTGGCGCTGAGCGATTGCTTGGAGCGTGAAGGCAACGCCGCTCGAGAAGATACCGGCGAACAGGATCTCATTGGTCGCTACCCGGATTGCAACCCAATCGAATGGCTCGAACACCAAGGCGACGGCGAGAGCTAAAACGGCGCAGACGGCGAACTGGATTGCGGAGAGTGCGAGCGGTCGTCCGGTTCGCTTGCCGAATTTTCCGATCAGGATAACTTGGATCGCCCAGAACACGGCGCAGAGGATCGTCAGGAGATCGCCTTTACTAAGTGTCAAGAGATCGCCCCCACTGAGAAGAAAGATACCCGTCAAGGAGAGCAGAGCACCGGGCCAGACGATGACGTGGGGCATTTCCCGCAAGAACAGGACGGCGATAATCGGGGTGAAGACGACATACAGGCCGGTGAGGAAGCCGGAATTGGTCACGGTGGTGGTCAGCAATCCCGTCTGCTGCGAGGCCATGCCAAGAAACAGAATCACTCCGATCCACAGAAGTCCCTTCAGGCCCTGTTTGTCGAGCGGTCGGTCGGTGCGGCGGGCCTCGCGCAGAGCGAAGGGGAGGACGACGACGGTAGCGAGAGCAAAGCGGAGCCCGATGAAGAGAAAGGGGCCGATGGCTTTCATCGCGCTGGATTGGGCGACGAAGCCCATCCCCCAGATTGCTCCTGCGAAAAGCAGGATTAAGTTTGCTTGAGTTCTTGGCATGGGTCGAAGGTTCTATGGCTCGCTCTTCTAAATGTCAGATAATTTGAATTAGGACAATTGCGACTTCATCCCATCTCCAGCGCGAGAGCTTTCTCGATGGACTCCTATGCTTTGATTGGACAGGTTTATCTTACCCTTGGTTTCACCATTCTCATTCCCTCCGAATAGGTGGCCGCGCATCTGCGCGGGGAGGTCTTGCGGGGGCGCTGGAACGGGACGATGCCCGGAGTGCCGGAACTGGCTGCAGAACTGGGCATAGACCAAGCGGATCCGCCGCATCGTGCGCTGGGCGATTAAGGTGGCCCGCGGCAAGGACGACCGCCGTCAGACCCTCACCAAGGCGGAGTTCGTCGATGGCGGGACGGTGGGAGCGCCGCAGTGATTGAGGGACTTATGATCCCCGGCTGATTTGGATTGATGACATCCTATCTGACTGATTCCTTTCCCGAGCGCTCTTGAATTACGAGAACAATGACTTATTCTCGCAGCATCGGGAGTCTCAAACACACGCTAGCTGTTGCTCGCTGACAGCACGTAGAGGACGCCCCTCACACTCACAGAAAACGATCCATGACATTCCATGCCTTAGTTGTCGAAAGGAACGGCGAATCCGAAGTCTCAGCTGTAGTGCAATCGTTGACCGAAGATCAATTGCCGGCGGGCAATGTCACCGTCGCGATCGAGTACAGCACCGTCAACTACAAGGACGGGCTTTGCATGCGGGCGGGCGGCGGTCTTGTGCGCAACTATCCTCACGTCCCGGGAATCGATTTTGCGGGAACCGTCGAATCGTCTGAGGATTCGCGTTATCGGCCCGGTGACAAAGTCGTGTTGACCGGTTGGCGTGTCGGCGAGAGGCATTGGGGAGGCTATTCGCAAAAAGCGCGCGTCAAGGCGGACTGGTTGGTGCCGCTGCCTGAAGGGCTGACGACCAGGCAAGCGATGGCCATCGGGACGGCTGGCTTTGCCGCGATCCTCGCGATTGTCGCTCTGGAAGATCACGGTTTGAAACCGGATCAGGGAGAAGTGCTGGTCACCGGAGCGGCGGGCGGTGTCGGTTCGATCGCCACGGCGATTCTTGCTAATCTCGGCTATCAAGTTGCAGCGGTGACGGGCCGCCCCGAGACCACGGATTATTTGAAGTCGCTCGGTGCAAGTCGAATCGTCGCTCGCGATGAAATCGCCACCGTGTCGAAGAGACCTCTCGAAGCTGAAAGATGGTCCGGCTGTCTCGATGCCGTCGGCGGAGCGATGCTCGCACGGGTGATCGGACAGCTGAAATACGGCGCCTCGGTTGCCGCAATTGGACTCGCTGGCGGAGCAGCCCTTCCATCAAGTGTCATTCCCTTTCTGCTTCGTGGAGTCAACTTGCTGGGGATCGACAGCGTGATGCAACCTTTTGAACAACGCGAGAGAGCGTGGCGACGTCTTGCCAATGATCTACCGCTGGAGAAACTCGATGCCATGATTCACGTTGTCAATTTAGTTGAGGTGCCCGCGTTGGGGGACCAAATATTGAAAGGCCGGATCAAGGGCCGCATCGTGGTCGACGTGAACGCCTAAGCAAAAAAAATCTATGAAAATTATTTACCTGCTCCTTATTTTTACCTGCAACACCCTAACCGCCGCTTCACTTCTTCAGGGGCCAATGGTTGGACATGTCGATGATCAAAGCGCCAAAATCTGGTGTGCCTTGGATGAGAAAGGAGAAGTTAAAATAAGGATCAGTGAAGATCCCAACCTAAAAGACGCTCAGGTCATTGCCAAGAAAGACTTCGAGATGGGTTCAATTTCGATCGATGGACTGAAGGCCGACACCCTCTACTATTATCAAATTGAAGCCCATCAGTATTCCAAATCGGCTCGTTCTCATTTCCAGACGATGAAGCCATTGGGCAAAAGTCTAAAACTCAGATTTTTGTTCTCTTCCTGTTCCGGGAAAACCGGATCTGATGAAGAGGCAACTTGGGACGACATCTCTCAGCTGAACGACGTTGATCTCATTCTGATGCTCGGCGACAATCACTATGCTGATTCAACAAACCCCGAGGTCATCACAAAGCACTATTTGAGCCATCGTTCCATTGGAGGTTTTAAACGAGCGACCTCGAGAATCCCGACTTATGGCATTTGGGATGACCATGATTATGGACCCAATAACTCAGACGGACAAACCAAGGGGAAAGAAGATTCCCTTGAAGTTTTCAAAGCGCATTGGGCCAATCCTTCCTATGGAGAGAAAGGAAATCCGGGAATCTACTTCACCTATAGCATCGGAGACATCCAATTTATCATGTTGGATAGTCGCTATCACAGAACACCGAACAAGAGCATGGATTCTACCGATCCGGCCAAAACTTTGTTTGGAGAAAAACAACTCCAGTGGCTGGAGAAAACGCTCTCTGAATCAACCGCAAGAGTCAAAATTGTCTCCGGTGGGAGTAACTTCGAGTTGGAGGGATCTAACGATGGTTTCAAAGGATTTAAAGTTGAGCAGAAAAGGATTCTGGACCTGTTTCAGAAAACGGAGGGCGTGATTCTCCTTTCTGGCGATCGTCATTTTACCGCCGGATATCATATCGGTGAAAAAATAATTGAGATCACCAGTGGTCCCTTAGGTAGTGGAACCGTGACCCCAAAGAAAACTCCGGACATGTTTTTCAAGGAGACCAAAGGAAAAATGTTTAGCATTTTCGAAATTGATACGCAGACGAAAACTCCAAAAATTACATTGGAAGTCTACCGGGCCGGCACAGGTCTCATTCGAACGATGAATTTTTCCTGGAAGCAGATTAATGGTCTTGAGAAAATCACACAGGAGAATTGAACGATCTGCCGATCCTTGTAGGTGCAAATCCCCATCCGAGAGGCGCCGAGGTCAAAAAAGTTATTTTCCAGCAATCAGGTGGTGTGCGGATCGCGCCGCTCTCGAGTTGCTCCAGCACCCGCTCCTCTCATCTCGAGGACTGGCGGCGGTATCGACCCGAGATCGTTTATCTCGCTGGCGCAGAGGACTGCAAATCGTGGAGCCAGATTTAGGTTTTACGCGAGCGCCACTTTGCTAGTTTCCCCGCATGAATGTCTTCAGCATAGCCTTCGTATCTATCGCAATTCCTTGCGCGGCTCTTGCGGCTCCCATCGAACTCATGGAGGGCGAGGTCGTTGCCTTCGCGGGTGGCACGGACCTGGTCCGTCTGCAAAACGACGGTCGCTTCGAAGCCGCGCTCACCGGGAAATTTAAAGCGGCCGAGCCGAAGTTTCGCGATTTCGCATGGGACGGCGACACGGTGAGCTTCCAAGCCACCGTGCGCGGGCGCTGGCGTTCGGACGCGTTCGGGAGCTGGGATGATCAGCTGAAGCGATTCAGCGTCACCATGGTGATCGTCCAGTTCGGCAAGATCGAATCGCTCGCTGGCAAGGAGGGTCTCAGCGAGTTCGTCACGAATTACCGAAAGCTTCTCGATCAGCTCGGCGCCAACGGTCGACGGCTGACCTTGCTCGAGCCCTCCGATTTTGAATGGGCGCATGCCGATGACGCGGCACTCGAGGACTACCGCGCCGCCGTGCGCGCGTTGGCTGAAAAGCGCGCGATCCCGTTCGTGTCCCAAGACGAAATCAAGGCGATGCAGATGGAGGCACCCGCGAATCTCACCGCGGCGGTCAAAGAGAAGCACCGACTCTGGTATGACTACTGGCGACCGGCGAATTGGAAGTGCCTCTTCGGCGACGATTCGAAACGTATCTTCTCCAATGCGGCCGAGGGCCTACCGTCATTCAAACAGGAGTGGGAGACCTTCCCGGCGCTGATCGCGGCCGCCGAGGAGATGATCTTCAAAGGCGAGGTGCCCAAGCCGAAGCCGGCACCAAAATACACCGGATCAGGCGATGCTGACATCGTCAAAGAAATCGCCCGGTTCGAGGTGCTCGACGGCTACGAAGTGAACCTGTTCGCCGACGAGCGGCACGGCGTCGCTAACCCGCTGGCAGTTCGCTGGGACGCGGACGGGCGCATGTTTGTTGCCTGCTCCGAGGTCTACCCGCAGATCGAGCCCGGAGTGATGCCGAACGACAAAGTCATCGCCCTGCGCGACCTTGATGGCGACGGGGTGGCCGACGAGTCGAGCGTGTTCGCGGAGGGCTTGAGCGTCCCGACCGGCATGGAGGTCGGCGGCGACGGGGTCTACATCGGCCACAACACCGAGCTGGTGCACTTCGACTGGGAGGGCAAGCGCAAGCTGTTGCTCAGCGGCTTTGGCAACGGTGACTCGCACCAGACGAGCAACGGATTCGCGTGGAGCCCCGGCGGCGAATTATGGTTCAGTCAAGGCGACGGCATCGAATCACGCGTCGAGACGCCCTTCGGCGTGTCGTCGCTCTTCCAGGCCGGCGTCTACCGCCTGCGCCCGCGCGAGCTGAAGCTCGACCCGCTGCTCGACGATTTCATGGGGCCGGGCAATCCGTGGGGCATCGGCTTTGACGACTACGGGCAGAGCTTCGTCATCGATGGCGCCGGCGGTATTTCCTACCTGACACCGGCTTCGGTGCCAGTTCACCGTCGCCTGCGCCTACCACGTATCGGCGACCCGGGCGGCTACGCGGGGATCGACGAGCTCGGCGACGGCAGCTTTGGGGTGGGCGACTACAAGAAGAACCAGGTCACGCGCTTTCGAACGCTGGAAGACGGCGCTGGATTCAAAGTGGACTTTGTCGATCCGCTGCTGCGTTCAAAGCACCGCAACTTCCGTCCGATCGATGTCAAACTTGGCCCGGACGGCGCAATCTACGTCGTTGATTGGTACAATCCGATCACCTGCCACCAGGACGACTTCTACCGTCACCCGGAACGCGACAAAACCCACGGGCGAATCTGGCGGGTCGCGAAGAAGGGCAGCTCGGCGAAGACGCCGAAGCTCACCAAGGCGTCGGAGGTTGACCTGATTGCTGAACTCAAGTCCGACAACCAGTGGCGGCGCGAGAAAGCCAAGCAGGTGCTCGCCGCACGCAGTCTCAAGAAACTGCCCGATACGGTGCGGGAGTGGGAGGGGCGTGACCTGCTCGAAGCGGTCGGGCTTGCGGTGTGGTGTGGTTTTGAAGATCGCCCGCTGCTGGAGCGTCTGCTCGGGTCCGACGATCATCGCTGCCGTGCCTACGCGGCCCGCATTGCCGGCCGCTGGGGGCATCACGATCTCCTCGAAATTGCCGCCGACGACGACCACCCGCGCGTGCGCATGGAGGCGGTGCTCGCCGCCGGGCAGATCCCCGAGGCCAAATCGGTGCTGGTGGCGGCCTCGGTCGCCGGACGCCCGATGGACCGCTGGATCAAGTATGGCTTCAAACAGGCCGTCCACCACCTCAAGCCGCATTGGGTCTCGGCCTTTAAACGGGGTGAGCTCGACTTCGGCGGTCGCAGCAGAGGCCTGGCGCGGGTGCTCGGCGAGGCTGATTCCAACGAGTTGTTAGGCGAGATCCGCGGGGTGCTCGAGGGCGGGGGTATCGAGGGCGGGGCGAGAGTGGCTCTCGCGCGTGTGTTGCTCGCCGTTGGCGAGCCGAGGGACGTCGGCTTTGCGCTGGCGCTGGATCCGCCGGCCGCCGGATTGCTGCGCGAACTCGCCAAGCTCGACCGTCCGGAATTTGCGCATGTCGATCTGCTCGAGAAGGCGCTCGACGTCGGTGACGATGCCGCGAAGGCGGCGGGTTGGGATTTGGCACGCGCCTGGAAGGTGGAGCAGCTGCGCGGGGCAGCGCAGACAGCTGCCTCGACTGGAAAGCCCGGCAGTGAACTGCGCGCGGCAGCGATCCTCGCCTATGGCGCGCTTTGGGGCGAGGAGGCGATGGAGGAACTCAATCAATATGCGGGAGCGTACGAGCCAGCGGCCTTCGCGTCGATGCTCGACATCGATCCCGACACCGCGGTCGCGCGCGCCGCAGAACTACTGGAGCACGTCCGGCACACCGGTGCCGTCGGCGAGATCTTTGCGGCGTTTGCCGCCAAGCAAGGCGCGGCCGGGAAGTTGGCGGAGCAGCTGGAGGGGAGGCCGATTGATGAACTGCAGGGGACGATTCTGCGCACCAAATGGATCGCCACCGGGCTCGTCGACAAACACCTCGGCGCGGCGCTCGACCGGCTCGCGGGTGTGGGTCCTGGCGGCTACGAATATAGCGAGGCATTGATCGATCAACTCGTCGCGGCCGCGCGCGTGGGCGATGCGGCGAAGGGCGAAAGACATTTCAAAGCGGTCGTGATGGCCTGTGCATCGTGCCACAAAGTCGGTGATGCCGGCGGCAGGATCGGTCCCGATTTGTCGGCTGTTGGTAGCGGCGTGCCGCCCGAGCGCATCGTGACAGAAGTACTGTGGCCAAGCAAGCAGGTGAAGGAGGGATTCGCCCTGCGGCGTTTTACGAAGAAGGACGGCACGGTCTTGCAGGGCTACGAGCAGAAGAGCCGTGACGAAGGCGTGGTGCTGGTGCGCGATTTCGCGACGGGGGCAATGCATGAGCTCCGAGCCGACGCCATCGCCAAGCGCGACAACATCGGAAGCCTCATGCCGCCGACTGCGCAAGGGCTGTCGCAGGAGGAGGTGGTGGATTTGTTGGCTTACCTTTTCGGGCTCAATGGGGAATAGACGCGCTACGCTGCGTCCCCGTGAAATACCTGGAAGCAGTCTCTCAACTTTGCAGACAAGCACCTCACGGAACGATGATCTTGAAATCGTGGTTCATCCTGGTAAGATCGGCCCTCCGTTATCGGAGTCGATCGGGCTCACTGATCACAAGCATTTCCTGAAAAAAAAAATGAAAAAGTTCCTTCTTATTGCCTCAATCCTCGGGAGCGTAGAAATATCGATTGGGCAAATCACAAAGCCCAGCGACGCACCGAAGCCATTGCCACCGGCCGAGAGCGCAAAGCTCTTCGAAGTTCCGGAGGGGTTTCGGTTGGAGTTGGTTGCCTCTGAGCCATTGATCCGCCAACCCTCCGGAATGTGTTGGGATGAAAAGGGCCACCTTTTTGTCTCTGAATTGCACGGCTACAATCTGGAGGGCCAATACGACATCGAGGAACTGAACAAGACCGGTCAATTGGACAAGGTAGTCAGGCGCCTTGCCGCTCCCGCCGAAGCGATTCGGAAGGCGGAGAAAGAGCAGACCGGAACGGTGAAGCGGCTCATCGATACCAACGGTGATGGCGTCATGGACAAGGCTCAGGTGCTGGCTGACAAGCTCCCTGCCTGCATGGGGATCTGTCCGGCCAACGGTGGCATCATCGCCGTTTGTGCTCCCCACATCGTGTTTCTTGCGGACCCCGACGGCGACGGAAAGGCCAGAATTCGGAAGAGATTGTTTACCGGGTTCAAGACTGGAATCATCGAGCGCCGTATCAACTCTCCACAGTGGGGCCCGGACAACTGGATCTATGTTGATGGCGGACAGGGAGGCCGAATTTCCGGACCCAAGCTAGAGCAAGAGGTCGATCTGCCGGTCAGCGGGTTTCGCTTCAAGGCGGATGGTTCGGCCATTGAAGCGGTCAGTGGTCACACGGGGACATACGGATTCACCTTTACCGGGGAAGGCGACCGCTTTGTCATTTCCACTCAAACCCCCGGCATCCAAATAGCGCCACTGCCCTGGTATTCCCTGTCCCGGAATCCGGACATCGCGGTAGGAGCAGGGAGAGTTGGAGCGGCAAATTACAATCAATGCTATCCCATCAGCGAGGCCCACCCCTGGCGCACAAAACGCGCCGCCGATCCCGGATTCAACAAATACTACAAGGACCGTTATGGCGCGACGGAATCGAAGCCCAATGGATATTTCACCTCGGCTTGCTCGCCTCTTTTTTATCAGGATATCGCCCTGCCCGGTCTGGAGGGACAGTTGCTCGCTTGCGCTCCGGCCCAAAATTTTGTTCATCGCGCCACCGTGTCCCGTGAGGGTTCACTCCTGAAACTGCGCCGCCCACTTGGCGAGGAGCAATCGGAATTTTTGGCTTCCCGTGACATCTGGTTTCATCCCATTCACCTTTCCATCGGCCCGTTCGGCGGCGTGTGGGTGGCCGACTATTATCGAGAAATCATTGAAGACTACTCGGCAATTCCACGCTATCTGCAACAGCAATATGGCCTCGATAATGGGAAAGACCACGGTCGGGTCTGGCGCTTGGTTCATGAGAGCATGCCAAAAGCGGGCCCCGTCGATATGTCAACGCTCGATCCCCTTGCCTTGGCAGGTGAAGTGACCAGCCCCCATTTCTGGAGACGTCAAACCGCCCGCCGCCTCCTGCTCGAAAAACGCGCAGACCAGATCGATGCCCCAACGCTTCGCGCGCTCGGGCACTCGATGAAAGCCGACAGTTCGGCGGCCGCGATCAACGTGCTCTACACCCTGGATGGGCTTCGTGGCCTCACCGACCAAGTCCTCAAATCTGGACTCAATCACGGTGAACCAGGTGTCCGCCGACACGCTTTGCGTCTTGCGGAAAGTCGATTCAATGACAACCCGTCTCTTCTAAAAGAGGCCATCGCTTTGTTGGATGACGAATCTTCAATCGTTCGCCTTCAACTCGCATTGTCACTGGGCGAAAGCAGCGACGAGAGCGCCCTGTCCGGGCTATCACGCTTGGCCAGGCAACACGGTAATGAAAAATGGCTGGACGGTGCCATTCTCAGTTCACTCGGCGGCCGTTGCGACCAAATGCTGGTTTCACTACTGGAAAAACCGAGGGAACTCGGCGAGGCACGCGGACTCATCGCGCGACTCTGCCGCGCGGTCGCGACGCGGCGGGAGCCGGGAGAGCTCTCCAAAACGATCCGGAAAATCGCAGTCATCGAAGACCGTGTATTGCGACAGGAGTGTCTCCAAGGGCTGCTCGCATCGTTAAAATCGACCACCAGTATCAATCTCTCACCGAAGGCCCGGGAAGCGCTCGCAAAGCTTACCGTCAGCACAGAGGGCGACGTTCGGGTCTCCGCGCTCGAGTTGACGCGGGTGCTGCAACTGGAATCAACATCCGAGCGCGCGAAGCGGCTCAAAACAGCTCTCGCGGAAGTTGGCGACCTGCAATTGCCAGTCGAGCAGCGCCTCGCGGCCGTCAGGGGATTGAGCGCCGAAAGAGACGTCGGTATCGCTGCTGCCCTGCTGCGATCTTATCCAGCAGCCACGCCGTCTCTACGGAGGGAGATTCTTAAGAGCGCTTTCGCCAGACGCGATAACTTAGTCGTCGTGATCGAATCCCTAGAGCAAAAGATTCTCGAGGCATCCGCGCTGAATACCATCCAACGAAATTCCCTGCGTGAACATCCCGACGCAAACATCGCGGCACGAGCGAAGAAAATACTCACAGTTCCGCGCTCGGTAGACGAGCGCACCGTCAAGAGATTCCTCGCGGCGCTTGCACAAAAACGTGACCCGGTCGCCGGGCGAAAACTCTTCAGCCTCCACTGCGCTCTCTGTCATCAAGCAAATGGGATCGGCTTTGCGGTTGGCCCGGATCTCACTTCGGAGTTTCGCCGGGCAGAACAAACGATGGTGCATGATATCTTGGCACCGAGCGATAAGATCGTGGCGGGACATGAAACCTACACTGTCGAAACCAACGACGGCAGAATCACGGTGGGCATCCTTGCCCACGAATCAGCGGGAAGCCTGACTCTGAGCCTGCCCGGCGGGCAAAGAGTAGACGTTCTCCGCAAGGACATTCGCTCGCTCAAATCACTTCCGATTTCACTCATGCCCGAGTCGCTTCGCGAGGCCCTTAGTCCCGGTGATGTCGCCAATGTGATCTCCTGGCTGAAGAAACTCCCATCGCGCAGGGTGCTCTTTGACGACGCCCCGGGATTTGTGGATCTGCTCAAAGAGGGAAGCGGGACTGCCACCATCGTCACCTCGGACAAGTATTCCGGATCGGCCTCCCTGCGCCTTTCCCATTCACAGCGTTACTCGGTGCGAATTCCGGGTTGGAAATTCGCGATCCGAGAAAACCCCGGCCCCGGAGAATATCGTTATCTCCGCCTCGCCTGGAAATCACCCAAGGTGGATGGCGTGCTGATCGAGCTGGCCGACAATGGAAGCTGGCCAGCGGCGGAGAGCCCAAAGCGGCGGTATTTCAGCGGCAAAAACACCACCCCGTGGGAAGCCACGCAAGTGGCCGCCGAAAGTCCCTCCGACTGGACCGTGGTGACCCGGGACATGTGGAAGGATTTCGGGGATTTTACCCTCACCGGCATCGCTCCAACCGCGATGGGTGGTCCCGTTTGGTTCGATCAGATTGAACTGCTGCAGGAGAAGTAAGTGATTTGCTTGATGGCCTGAGAACCTGTCAACTGTAGACTGAACCGCTCATGAAAAACCCAATTTTACCTCCGCTGATCCTCCTTTTCGGATTGGCTCTCGTATTGACCGTTCATTCCGCTGACAAAGGGAAGCCGAAGCCGACCCGAAAATTGCTCCCTATCCCGGACAAGCTCGTGGTCCTGACTTTCGACGACGGCAACAAGTCCGACTTCGCCAACGTCCCCAAGGTGCTGAAGAAGCACGGATTTGGCGCCACCTTCTATGTCACCGAGGGATTGGGGTTTCTCAAGAACCCGCAGAACTACCTCTCCTGGGATCAGATTCGCCAACTCCACGAGATGGGCTACGAGATTGGAAATCACACCCAGCATCACCGCAACGTTACTCGCTTAAAAGCGGAGGAGTTTGAGGCATCGCTCGCACACATCGACAAGCGTTGTGCCGAAAATAAAATCACCAAACCGGTGACGTTCTGCTTCCCTGGATTTCAGGACAATCATGCCTCCGTGAAAGTGTTGGAGAAGCATGGCTTTCTTTTTGCCCGACGCGGTGTGGGGCCCGAATACAAAGACCCCGGCAAAGGAGCAAGAGGTCCGGCCTATGATCCCAAAGTCGACGATCCTCTCCTTGTTCCCACCACCGGCTACGCCGGACCCGATTGGAAAATGGAAGACCTCAAATGGGCGGTCGATCAGGCCGAGAACGGAAAGATCACCGTGCTCTGCTTTCACGGCATCCCCGCCATCGAGCATCCCTGGGTCAATACTGACCTCAAAGATTTTGAAAAGGACATGCAGTATCTCAAGGACGAGGGCTGCACCGTGATTGCGATGCGCGATCTCGCCAAGTATGTCGATCCGAATCACCGCCCCCACAAAGCGGACCCCTACCGAGCGGTTCGCACACGGGTCGCTGAGATGAAGAAAATGGCTGCTGAAAAGGAATAGCTCAGGGAAGATTCCTTGCAGTCAGGCGGTAGAGTAAATCACCACTCAGCCCAAGAAAGTTCAAAATGCCCATCATTCTCCCACCAATCACTCGTCGTCAATTCATTCAGGGCTCGCTCGCTCTTGGCAGCACTGCGATAATGACCTCGCGCGCGTTGGCAGCCGCGGAGAGCGAACGTGTTGAGGTGGACCAAAACCGAGTTGCCTTGCTTGCGGATACGCACATCAGTGCCGATCCAAACCGTGTCTACCCGGGTACGAAGTGGCCTGGTTCGCCGGTCAAGGAGTCCGAGCATGAAAGCGTGAATATGACGAACTGCCTTGTGCAGACGGCCAAGAGCGTAATCGCACTCAATCCTCGACCCGCTCACCTGATCGTCAACGGCGACTGCACCTTCGGCAGGGGTAGTGAAGCCGAGTATAAACAGTTTCTCAAGCTTGTGGAGCCGATTCGTGCCGCGGGCATCACCATTCATGTGACAATCGGCAATCACGACAATCGTGAGAATTTGTGGAAATTGATCCCGTTTCTTAAGAAAGAGCAGATGGGCCTTCAAGCGGACGTGATTGAACTGCCACACGCGAACCTCATCCTGCTGGATTCAGGAAATGGATCCCTAGGAGACAAACAGCTGAACTGGGTCGCCAAACAGCTCGACGAACGAGCGGATAAGCCAGCCCTCATCTTTAGTCACTACAACCCGTATAACAACCGCGGCGTGCGTCCCATCAAGGGCATGCGTGATGGATCGTCCCTGTTGAAACTTCTTGCCGAACGAAAGCATGCCAAGGCCTATTTCTATGGTCACACGCATGAGTGGCAGCATGATCAACGGGATCATCTCCATCTCATTAACCAACCGGCAGTCAGCTACTATTTCGGAAAAGGCCTTGCCCATGGCTGGGTCGATATGAAACTCACTGAAACTCTCGCTGACCTGGAGCTGCACTGCATCAACCGAAAACACACACAGCATGGTAATCGGAGAGAGATCATCTTCAAAGACAAGAAGACATAGAATCATTGAGCTCGCAAAACCTTTGTCTGATCACAAACCGATGTGGGCAGAAATAGTATTTCCTCAAAAACTCGAGATGCCGAAAACGCAATAGGAGATAGAAGATACCCACCCCCTCTGCTCCGCTCCAAAGGCGGCTTCAAAGCCCTCCCGCCAAAAGCAAATTCCTGCAATCTACCCTTCTATTGAAAGACACCATGGAGCAACTGCGTCCTAAGGTGACACAGAAGATAATGAAAGACGGCATGATCACTTCATTAAAGGCATTTTGGCGAGGGACGTTTGCCTTGGGTGTGGTAATACCGACTCAGATGAAACCGAGGAAGATTCGAGGCCGTGTTACGAAGCTTGCTCTTAAGCTTGCTTTCGCAATCACTCTTATCTTTCCGGCGCCGGCACAGGTTGAAAACCCTTCTACAAGGGTGGGCGACTTTAAGAAAGGGATTCAACCCATTCTTGAACAGCATTGCTACGATTGCCATGGTCGAAAAAAGACCAAGGGCAAGGTCGATCTCACCGAGTACACCTCATGGGAAGATCTCGAGAAGAATCCCCAACTGATCGAAAAAATGATCGAGGCATTGAGTAAAAACGA
>Ga0308000_10000488_pt1 | contig 16013 bp, 15 predicted proteins | sample Neamet3_FD_203877 | JGI IMG/M metagenome (GOLD analysis project Ga0308000, IMG submission 203877) | Marine microbial communities from water near the shore, Antarctic Ocean - #3 | ecosystem: Environmental > Aquatic > Marine > Unclassified | place: Southern Ocean | collected 2014-06-04 | reverse complement strand
GGGGCGGCCGGCCTCATGCCGTCCGCTGCGCGGCCAAAAATCGGCCGACCGCCCCCAGCGCCCCAGCCCCATCAGAGCATGGGCGTGAAAATTGCGCTGTGAGCATTGCTTGCAATGCATGCATCGACTACACTGCTCGTAGCGCTGCTTCAGAACCCGCCATGCCTACGCTCACCATCCGCAATCTCGACGACCGCCTCAAGCAGCGCTTGCGCCTGCGCGCGGCGCAGCACGGGTGGTCTATGGAGCAAGAAGCGCGTGTGATCTTGGCTCAAGTCTTGGAAACGCCCGCACAGAACGACGGCGCGGCTTGGTTGCAGCGTGTGCGCCAGCGCTTCCAAGGTGTGGCTGGAGACGATTGGCAGCCGAGCGATCGGCGCGAAGGCACCGAGCGCGAACTCCCCCCACTTTGACCCATGACGGCGCGCTACCTGCTGGACACCAACGTGCTGTCGGAGCTGATGCGCCCTCAACCCGATGCCGCCGTGCTTGCTTGGATGGAGCGCCAGACGCCAGCCGGTCTGTACACCAGCGCCATCACCATGGCCGAAATTGAGGCTGGGCTGGCACTCATGCCCTCAGGGCAACGCCAACGTGCGTTGCAGGCGGCGGCCGCCACCATGTTTGAGCAGGACTTTGCCGGCCGCTTGTGTGCCTTCGATGCCGCTGCCGCGCAGGGCTACGCGCAGGTCAAAGCGCAGCGCCACCGGGCGGGCCGTCCCATCGGCCACGCCGATGCGCAAATAGCCGCCTTGGCGCTGATTCACGAGGCCACCCTTGTGACCCGCAACCTGACCGACTTTGCTGGCATTGAAGGCCTCGGCGTTCTCAACCCTTGGGCAAGCAGCTGCGCATAAAGAAAATCGGTGTCAGGCCACAGGACGCAGCCCGAGAAAGACCTCGGCGCCGGTGTCGCTGTATGCGCTGTGCTCAAAGGGCAGCGCCAGCGGCTCGAAACCGGCGGCGGCGATCAGCTGCAACCACACGGCTCTGGGGAACAGCCCCATCCAGTGCCGGTCGTGCACGGCTTGGGTGGCGCCGTTTTCGTCTCGCAGCAGGTAGGCCATGTCGGCGACGTAGCGCTCGGCGTGCGCGTCGGGCATCCAGCGCCATTCGAGGTAGCGCAAGCCGCGTCCGTTGCCGTCGCTGCCGCCGCTTTCGGTGCCGGGCGTGAAGGTCTCGAGCACAAAATCCGGCTGCAACAGCGCCACCCCACCGGGGGCGGTGTGGGCATAAGCCGTGGCGATGACACTGGCCAGATCGGCGCGCGTGCTCATGTAGCTGATGGCGTCGTGCACCAGCACGCAATCAAAGACGCGCCCGAGCCGCAGCGTGCGCATATCGCCCTGAATGTGCGTGCACTCCGGGTTCAGGCGGCGGCTCAAAGCGAGCATGGTCGGCTCCAGATCGACGAGCGTGCAGGCCAGCGCCGCCTTCAAGTGGGCGGCATTGTGGCCACCGCCGCTGCCCAAATCGAGCAGGGTTTGAGGGCGCCGCTGGCAGTGGGCCTCGAACAAACGCCGGTAAAAGGCGGCCTCTTCGAGGTAGTCGGCCACCGGCGTCAAGAGCGGATACCAAGGCGCCAGTTCGCGGTAGAGCTTGGGCATCTGAATGGGGCTGGTCGGGTGTGGCTCAGACATAACCCCGCTTTATACACAGACTTGGGCCATGCATTTTGAGCTTAACCGAGTGTCATGAGGGTATGCACCCGATTTGCCCGCAGCCGATCAAGGTTGGGTGCCATCTTGGGTAGCCGGTTGCCGGGCTGCGAAAGTTGGTTGGTGCGTAGGTGCTCCGGCAGGGCGCCAGCAACGCCGCTGCATCAGTGGCGGTAAACCGCTTTGCGGTCGCCGATGCGCAGCACAAGGATGCGCAGTGCTCCGTCCTCGATGTGGGCGATGATGCGCCAGTCGCTCATCCTTCTTGCCGGATCTGGCGCCCGGTGAGCTTGAGGAACAGGTCTTCGAGGTTGGCGGGGCGGTGCAGGGTGTGCAGCTGCGGCCAGTCGTTGAGGGCGGCCAGCAGCGGGCGCGCGTCGAGGGTGTAGAAAAACACCGTCTCGCCGCTCACCTCCACCCGCTGCGCCAGCCGCGCCAGCGCCGACTGCGCCAGCGCCTGCACCTCGTGGTTTTGCTGGGCATAGACCTCGACCACATCGGGCTCCAGGTGCTGCGCAATCAGCTCGCGCGGGCGCCCTGCGGCGATTTTGCGCCCCTGGTCGATGACCACCAAGCGCCGGCACAGGCGCTCGGCCTCGTCCATGAAGTGGGTGGTGAGCAGGATGCTCTTGCCCTGCTTGAGCAACTGCTGCAGCCGCTCCCACATCAGGTGCCGCGCCTGCGGATCGAGCCCGGTGGTGGGCTCGTCGAGCAGCAGCAGGCGCGGGTCGTTGATGAGCGCGCGCGCCAGCGACAGGCGTCGCTTCATGCCGCCCGAGAGCTCGCCCGGCTTGGCATCGGCCTTGTGCGATAGCGCGGCAAAATCGAGCAGCGCCGGGATGCGCGCCGCCAGCGTGGCCCGGTCGAGGCCGAAGTAGCGCCCAAAGACGCGCAGGTTTTCGGCGCAGGTGAAGTCCGGGTCCAGCGTGTCGAACTGGCTCACCACGCCCATCTGCGCCTTGATGGCTTGGGCGTGCTCGGGCATGGTCAAGCCAAAGGCCTCGACGCGGCCGCTGTCGGCGTGGGTCAGGCCGAGGCTGATGCGCAAGGTGGTGGTTTTGCCGGCGCCGTTGGGGCCGATCAGCCCCAAGCACTCGCCGGGCTCAATCGCAAACGACAGTTCATCGACCACCGCCGCGCCGCCGTAGCGCTTGCAGAGACCATCGACAGTGAACAGGGCAGTCATAGTGCGAGCATTGTGCCGCTTTTGCTTCGCCTTGCCAGCAGGAACACCCGCAACCACTTTTCTGTGATTGCGCCACCTCATGCCCGCACCTGGTACAGGCACAAGCCCAAACCACCTTCGACTCCTTGCTTGTCTAGGCCTTCGCGCTGGTCTGTAGGGCCGCGTCAGGTCAGGTCGGCCTTTGGGGGCTGCGCCAACTGCGCCAACTGCGCCAACTGCGCCAACTGCGCCAACTGCGCCAACTGCGCCAACTGCGCCAGCTTGTCGCGCCAGACTTTGCGCACAAAGGGGTCGGCCACGGTGTATTTGCCGTGCGTTGGGCGCAGGATCAGGTTGGCGCTGACCATCTTGTCCACGATGTTTTGCACCTGCGAGGTTTCCACGACGCTGCTGGTGCGGTCGGCGTAGGCGGCCAGGGCGTCGACGCCGAAGAGGCCGGTGGCGCCGTCTTCCGGGCCGGTGGCAATGCGCTCGAACACGGCTTTGCCGAGTTCGCCGAATTCCTCCACCGCCTTGAGTTCCACGTCGGCCGCTGCGTCGGCTAGGGTGGCGCAGATGATGCGCAAGGCGGTGTCCGGGTCGGTGCCGTGGGCTTGCTGTAGCTGCCGCAGTGCCTTGAGCAGCTCTTCGGGCCGGTGGCCCATGGTCTGGAAGCCTTGCCAGGCGGTGTCTAGGCTGGGCAGCACCACGCCGGGGGTGGCTGCGATGCGCTGCAACTGCCACTGCACAAATTCGCGGTCCAGCACCAGGTAAGACACCAAGTGAGCGCCGGCAAAGGGCTGGGCGCGGCGCGAGGTCATGTCGGCGAGCAGCGATTTGTGCGAACCGGTGCCGATGAAGAGTAAACGACCCGGCATGCCGGGCCTGGCGTTGACGGCGTCGCGCGCGGCCTTGAGCGCGTGCAGTAGGGCAAAGCCTTCTTCTGTCCCAAGGGTCTGCTGCACTTCGTCCACGATCAGCACGACGTTAATATGGGCGGTGTTGACCAGCTCTTCAAAGGCTTGGGCTAGCGTGGCGCCACCGGGCTGGCCGACGTCGTCGAGCTGGAAACCAAAACTGAAACCCGCCGCACCCAGGTTGAGTCCCTTGAAGCGTTGCAGCAGACCGGAGCCCGGCGTCTGCAGTTGGCGCAGCGTGTTGCGCACGGCTTCGTGAACCAGGGCCGACGGGTTTTTGGTGCGGTCGACCCAGAGGTCCACGTAGATGACCAGCGCGCCCCGGGTTTCGAGCGCGGGGATGAGGTCTTGCCTCAAAAAGGTGGTCTTGCCCACCCGGCGGATGCCCGAGAGAAAAACGCCCGAGCGGGTGCTTTCGTCCAGCGGGCCGGGGTTGAGCAACTGCTCGGCCATTTGGGCGGCGTAGGTCTCTCGATGGAAAAGGCCGGTGGTGTCGGACATGTTATCTCCAAGGTTGATTGCCGGATAATTATCCGCCATGGATAATTAGATGTAAAGCCCGCGATTGTACGGATGGAGCCACCGCTTGGGCGGTAGGTGTCCCCCTGCCTTCTTGGCCGGGCTTAGAATTCCGTCCTTTGACCCTGAGCGCCCCATGCCCAATCCCCATGCCCAGCCCGGCCAACTGCAAGCGGCACTGGCCCCGCACCACGCATGGCTGCAGTACGCCTTGCCCAAGCAGGCCCTGACCGAACTGGCCGGCGCCTTGGCGCGGCGCCCACTCGGTGCCGCCACGCAGTGGGCGATGCGCCGCTTTGCCGCGCGCTACCGCGTGGACATGAGCGAGGCGCTGCAGCCCGACTTTGGCGCCTACGCCACCTTCAACGACTTTTTCACCCGCGCCCTCAAGCCCGGGGTGCGGCCGCTGGCCGAATCGGGGCTGTTGTGCCCGGTCGATGGTGCTGTCAGCCAACTGGGCCGCATCGAGGGCGACCGCATCTTTCAGGCCAAGGGCCAGCACTACCGCAGCATCGCGCTGCTGGGCGGCGACGCGCAGCTGGCGGCCGGCTTCGAGCACGGCGACTTCGCCACCCTGTACTTGAGCCCGCGCGACTACCACCGCATCCACATGCCCTGCGCCGGGCGCCTGAAACGCATGATCCACGTGCCGGGGGCGCTGTTTTCGGTCAACCCGGCCACGGCGCGCGCTGTGCCGGGCTTGTTTGCGCGCAACGAGCGCGTGGTCTGCGTGTTTGAGGGCACACACGCCGGGCGGCGCTTCGACTTTGCGCTGGTGCTGGTGGGTGCCACCATCGTCGGCAGCATGGCCACCGCCTGGCACGGCGTGGTCAACCCGCCGCGCCCGGGCCTGCTGCAAGACTGGCGCTACGAGGAGCGCGCGATCGAGCTCGAGCGTGGCGCCGAGATGGGGCGCTTTTTGCTGGGCTCGACCGTGGTGCTGCTGTTTCCGCCCGGCTTGTTGCGCCTAAACCCGAGCTGGGCGGCTGAGCAGCCGGTGCGGCTGGGGCAGCAGATGGCCGATTGGGTGGATTAAGAAGCTGAGTGGCTGAACTGCAGTGCAGGGAGGCTTAGACGTTGAACAAAAAATTCATCACGTCGCCGTCGCGCACGAGGTAGTCTTTGCCTTCGGCGCGCATTTTGCCGGCGTCTTTGGCGCCTTGCTCGCCGTTGCAGGCCAGGTAGTCGTCGAAGGCGATGGTCTGGGCGCGGATGAAGCCGCGCTCGAAGTCGCCGTGGATCACGCCCGCCGCCTGCGGTGCCGTGGCGCCGATGCGCACGGTCCAGGCGCGCACCTCTTTGGGGCCGGCGGTGAAGTAGGTCTGTAGGCCCAGCAGCTTGAAGCCGGCGCGGATGAGCCGGTTCAGGCCCGGTTCATCTTGCCCCATTTCTTGCAGAAAGACGAGGCGGTCGGCGGGCTCCATCTCGGCCAGTTCGGCTTCGATCTTGGCGCAAATGGCCACCACCGGCGCGTTTTGCGTCGCGGCGTAGGCTTGCAGCTTGGCCAGCAAGGGGTTGTTGTCGAAGCCGTCGTCGGCCACGTTGCCCACGAACATGGCTGGTTTGGCGGTGATCAGGCACAGCGGTTTGAGCAGCGCCTGGTCGTCGGCGCTCAGCGCCAGCGCGCGCACCGGTTGGCCCTGGTTGAGCGCGGCCTGCACCGGGCCCAGCAGCGCCAGCAGCCGGGTGGCGTCTTTGTCGTTGCCGCTGCGGGCGGCTTTGCTGGCGCGCTGCAGCGCTTTGTCCACCGTGCCCAGGTCGGCCAAGCAGAGCTCGGTCTGGATGACTTCGATGTCGGCCACCGGATCGACGCGGCCGGCGACGTGGATCACGTTCGGGTCTTCGAAGCAGCGCACCACGTTGACCAGGGCGTCGGTCTCGCGGATGTGGGCCAGAAACTGGTTGCCCAGGCCCTCGCCTTGGCTGGCACCGGCCACCAGACCGGCGATGTCCACGAATTCGACGATCGCCGGCACGATGCGCTCGGGCTTGACGATGGCCGCCAGCTGCTGCAGGCGCGCGTCGGGCACCTCGACCACGCCGACGTTGGGCTCGATGGTGCAAAAGGGGTAGTTCTCGGCCGCGATGCCGGCCTGCGTCAGGGCGTTGAAGAGGGTGGATTTGCCGACGTTGGGCAAACCGACGATGCCGCACTTGAGACTCATGGAAGCCCTAAAATGACAAAAATTCAGAAGCAGCCGATTTTACCGGTGCCGCCAGCCTGCCAGACTCCCTCTGTCCCCGCTGCCCCGCTTTTTCCTTTACCGGGATTTTTTTGCGCCATGCCGCTCGACCTGCACGACACCAGCCTCTGGGAGCTGCCCGCTGCCCTAGAGCCGCTGCTGCCCGATGTGCGCCTGCAGCTCGACCCAGACCCGGTCGAGGCCATGCCGGCGCTGCGCCGGCGGCTGGCGACGCTGCTGTTCGAAGGCGCGCAGGCGCATGATTTCGCGCGCCGCTTGGCCTTCATCGAAACCGGGCTGCGCCTGACGCTGCAAAACCGACCCGACGACAGCCTGCTGGTGCTGGTGCAAATGCTCTCGGATCGGCAATACGGCTACTGCGCCACCCACGCCTTGCTCGCGGCCAGCGCCTGCTTGCTGGTGGCGCCGCTGCTGCCGATCGAGGAGCCGCAGCGCGGTGCGCTGCTGCGCGCGGCCCTGACCATGAACATCGCCATGGCCGAGCTGCAAGACCTGCTGGCCACCCAGGCACAGCAGACCACGGCCTACCAGCGCGAAAAAATCAGCGCCCACCCGAGCGACTCGGCGGCCCTGCTGCGCGCCTTGGGCGTGACCGACGCCGACTGGTTGCGCTGGGTGCAAGACCACCACGAAGCGCCCGACGGCGGCGGTTACCCGAGCCAGAAAACCGAGCTCGATCTGGGGCAGCAGTTGCTGCGCCTGAGCGATCTGTTCGTGGCGCGCATCAGCCCGCGCAGCACCCGGCGCGGCATGTGGCCCAAGGTGGTGGTGGGCAACCTGTACCTCGAGGCCGAAGCCAGCGCCAGCCCGTTGGGTGCTTGCTTTGTGAAGCAGTTCGGCATGTACCCGCCCGGCACCTTGGTGCGGCTCAAAACCGGGGAAACGGCGCTGGTGGTGCGGCGCGGGGCCAAGGTCAACGCCCCGCTCGCGCTGGCCATCACCGGGCCCGACGGCATGCTGCTGAGCATCCCGGTCAAGCGCGACACCCAGCTGCCCCTGTACGCCATCACGGCCCCGGTGGCGCCCGAGGATCTGCGCATCCGGCTCGATCTGGCGCGCCTGCTCAAGCGCATTTGAGCGCTGGGGTGGCTGGGGTGGCTGGCGTGGCTGGCGTGGCTGGCGTGGCTGGCGTGGCTGCAGGGCAGGCCGCTTACTGCCACGCGCCCCAGCGCCCGTAGCCGGGCATGCCCTCGTGCAACGTCAAGCCCGCGCCCTGGCGCACGATCGCGTTCATGCCAAAGGTGACCGCGCCCAGCAGCCGCCGGTCTTGGCGGTAGCTGTGCAACAGGCTGCTCACCGCGTCGCCTTGCTCGATGCCGGTGGCCGGATCGACATCGGGGATGGAACAGCGCGCGCAGGGCTTTACCGGTTGCAGCCAGACTTCGGCTGTTTCGCTGCTTGTTGCGCTGGCGGTGCCCACGCCGGCGCGGGTCGCCACAGGAAAACGCAGTTCGGCCAGCCGGTCTTCGTCGTGCGCCTGCAAGCCGCCCAGCAGCAGGTTGGGGCGAAAGCGCTCCACCCCCAGCGCTTCTTGCCCGAGCAGGCGCCGGCGCTGGTTGAGTTCGTCCAGCGCCGCCGCGCTCAACAGCAGCAGCGGGTAGCCGTCGCTGAAGGTGTTGGGGGCCTGAATGCCGCCGGTCCAGCGCACATCCGATGGCCGCACGCAATCCGGGTCGAAGCGCACCAGCCGCAGCCGCAGCCCGAGCTGGGGCCGGTCGGCGAGCAAAAAATCGCTGAACCACTGCGCCGCCACGTCGCCCATGTCGTAGGCGTCGAGCTCGTCGTCCCAGACCCGCACTTTGCACGGCGCTTCGGCCGCATCCAGCGCCAGATGGAGCGACAACATGCCCGGCGCCTGCAGCTCGAGCTGCCCGAGCCTGAAGCGCGGCCGCACCAGCGCCAGCCGCGGCAGCTCGCGTTGCGACAGGAATTCGCCGCGCTGATCGACCACCATCCAGGTGCGGTCCCAGAGCAGCCCGGTGGGCAGCAGCTCGGCTTGCGCCAGCCGCACCCCGGCACAGGATTTGATGGGATAGACCCAGAGCTGTTCGATCGTCAGGGGCAGCGGCGTTTCGGTGTAGGGGGGCTGGGTCATGGGCGTAGCTCGCTAAAGTGCAACATTGTCCAATAGCCGACAATAGCCGGCAATATGCATCCTCACACTTTGTTGGAATTGGGCAGCGCACTGCTGAGCCGCGTGCTGCGTTTTGAACACCCGGCCGACGCCACCGTGGCCGATTTTTTTCGCCAGCAAGGCGCGCTGGGCAGCCGCGAGCGCGCCCTGCTGGCCGACGCGGTGTTTGCCGTGCTGCGCGACCGCCCGCGCCTGCAGTGGCTGGCGGCGAGCCACCCGGGGCGCACGCCGCAGCAGGAGCGCCCGGCCCGCCCGCAGCGCCCCAACCACGCCGCGCAGCCCCAAGGCACGGCGCAAACGCGCGCGCTGCTGCTGCTGGCTTGGACCGGCCCGCCCGAGCGCCTGCAAGCCGCCTGCACGCCCGAAGAGTGGGTCTGGCGCACGCAGGCGCTGGCGCGCCAGCTCGATGCCAGCGCACCGCCCGCCTGCCGCCACGGCCTGCCCGATTGGCTGGCCGAGGCGCTGCGCGCGGAACTGCGGCTGCAGCGCGCGGGTGCGGTGCTGGGCCAGCCCGAATCCGAGGCGGCAGTGGAGCCAGAGGCAGAGGCAGAGGCAGAGGCAGCAGAAGCAGAAGCAGAAGCAGAAGCAGAAGCAGAAGCAGAATTCCAAGCCGCCGCACAGGCCTTGCGCCAGCCGGCGACGCTGGACGTGCGCGTCAACCTGCTCAAAGCCAAGCGCCCCGCCGTGCTGGCGCTGCTGCAAGAGGCCGGCTTGCAGGCCACCGCCACGCCGCACTCGCCCTGGGGCATCCGGCTGGAGGGCAAGCCCGCGCTGCAGCGGCTGGCGGCTTGGAGCGAGGGCCAAATCGAGGTGCAAGACGAGGGCGCGCAGCTGCTGGCGCTGCTGCTCGAGCCCAAGCGCCTCGAGACGGTGATCGACTTTTGCGCCGGCGCCGGCGGCAAGACGCTGGCCCTAGGCGCCTTGCTGCGCAACACCGGCCGCCTGTACGCCTTCGACACCTCGGCGCACCGGCTCGATGCCCTCAAGCCGCGGTTGGCGCGCAGCGGCATCGACGCCGTGCACACGCTGGCGCTGGCCCACGAGCACGACCAGCGCTTGCAGCGGCTGGCGGGCAAGGCCGACCGGGTGCTGGTCGATGCGCCCTGCACCGGCTTGGGCACGCTGCGGCGCCAGCCCGACCTGATGTGGCGCCAGAGCCCGGCCGACGTGGCGCGGCTGGCCGAGTTGCAAGGCCGGATTTTGGCGGCGGCGGCGCGGTTGCTCAAGCCCGGCGGGCGGCTGGTCTATGCCACCTGCAGCCTGCTGCGCGCTGAAAACGAAGCCGTTGCCGCCGCCTTTGACCAAGCCGAACCCGGCTTCGAGGCCCTGCCGGCGGCGCCCATCTTGGCGCGCTGCGGCGTGGAAGGTGCGCAGCAGCTCTGCCACGGCCCCTACTTGCGCCTGTGGCCGCACCGGCACGGCTGCGACGGTTTTTTTGCTGCCGTCTGGCAGCGCCGGGATTAAGCAAAAAACCGGGAACGCCGGCGCGGGTTCTAGAATCCCACACTTGGCTGGCTTAGCCCATCGCGTGCGCTGGCCAGCTGTGCCGGCGCAGAGTGGGCTGTTTCTGTCTGGTGTACGGGCGGTGTGTTGGTGGCCGTTGTTTGAAAGGTTTGCGGTGTCGATCGAATCGTTTTGGGGTGCGTCCTTGCATTTTCTGGTCCATGGCCTCACCGGGGCGGCGTGGTGGCAGGCCCTGCTGCTGGGCTTGGTGTGCACGCACCTGACCATCGTCAGCGTCACCCTGTACCTGCACCGCCACTCGGCTCACCGCGCATTGGATCTGCATCCGGCTGTGGCGCATGGTTTTCGCTTCTGGCTCTGGCTCAGCACCGGCATGAAAACCAAAGACTGGACCGCCATTCACCGCAAGCACTACGCCAAATGCGAGCAGGTGGGGGACCCGCACAGCCCGGTGGTGTTCGGCATCAAAAAGGTGTTCTGGCAAGGGGCCGAGCTGTACCGCGCCGAGGCGCAAAACCCCGACACGCTGGCGCGCTACGGCCACGGCACGCCCGACGACTGGATCGAGCGCCGGCTCTACAGCCGCTGGCCGCAGGTGGGCATCGTGCTCATGCTGCTGCTCTACGTGTCGCTCTTCGGGGCGCTGGGGTTGGCGCTGTGGGCCATGCAGATGGTCTGGATTCCGTTCTGGGCCGCGGGCGTGGTCAACGGCATCGGCCACTACTGGGGCTACCGCAATTTTGAGTCGCCCGACGCCAGCACCAACGTTTCGCCGTGGGGCATCGTGATCGGCGGCGAGGAGCTGCACAACAACCACCACACCTATCCAACGTCGGCCAAGTTCTCGGTCAAGCCCTACGAGTTCGACCTCGGCTGGGCCTACATCCGCGCGCTGTCGGCGCTGGGCTTGGCCCGGGCGCGCAAGACGCCGCCCAAGCCGGCCTTTGGTGCCGTGCGGCCCGTGGCCGACGCCGACACGCTCGAAGCCCTGATCGCGCACCGCTACGAGGTCATGGCCGCCTACGCGCAGCAGATGCGCGCCGCTGTGGCGGCCGAGCTCGCCGGCCTGCAAGCCCGGCGCTCCGACGCCTCGGCGCTGCGCGCGGTGCGGCGCTGGCTGCACCGCGACGACGCGCAGGTGCCGCCGCAGCACCAAGCCCAGGTGCAGCAGGTGCGCGCCCAGCACCCGACGCTGGCGCAGATGCACGCCATGCGCGAAGAACTGCGCTTGCTCTGGAACAACACCGCGCGCTCGCGCGAGCAGCTGGCGCAGGATTTGCACGCTTGGTGCCAGCGCGCCGAGGCCAGCGGCATAGCGGCGCTGCGCGAGTTCTCCGAGCGCTTGCGCGCCCTGCATCCCGCGCCCGCGCTGGCCGCTTGAGGCTGCACGCCGCACACCGCACTGAAGGAGTCGATGCAATGGGTTTTCCGTGGCTGCTGGCCTTGAAACTGGTGCCTTGGGGCGACGTGATCGAGCACGCGCCCAAGGTGCTCGCCGGCGCGCGCCGTTTTCTGGACAAAAGCCGCTCGGGCTCCAGCGCGGCCAGCGTCAACCCCGTGCCCACGGGCAACGGCACGCCGCACGAGCGCCTGCAGGTGCTCGAGGAGCTGTTTCACCAAATGCAAGCCGATCAGGCCCAACTGGCACAGACCAACGCCGATTTGGCCGAACAAAACGCGCGCCTGATCGATCAAGTCGAGCGCTTGCGCAAGCGCAGCCGCTGGCTGGTGGCCGGCGGCGGCTTGCTCACGCTGGGGCTGGTGATGCTGGCTTGGCAGGCTTACTGAGGCGGGTTGAGGGGTTCAAACGTGGCATCGCAGCCGCTGCCGGCAGCGATCCAGCGCCGCGCCAAGCGGTTCCACAGGCGCGCCCACAGGCTCAGGGGGGCTGCGCTGGCTTGGTCTGACTGGGTGTGGTCGTGCCCGGCGCTGCTGGCCAAGATGGCGCCGCAGCGGTAGCACTGCTGCCCCGCTTCCCAGCGCAACAAGCGGCAGGCGCCGCGCACGCGCAAGCTGAGCACCATGCCCAGCGGACACGGCTCAGCCAGGCAACACAGGCCGCAGCCGTTGCAGGGCTGGCCTAGGGCAGGCTTGGCCGGTGCCTGCGGCTCGACCTGCAGCAGCTGCCAGTGCTTGGGCATGGGCGGTGGCCTTTGGTGCGCTGCGGGCTCAGGGCTTGGAGCTTGGCGCTCAGGCCGTGGCCCGCGGAGGTGGCGCCGCGCCGCGCGCCAGCACCGGCGCCAAGGCGATGCCGGTGTGGCTGCCTTGGCACACCAGGTCTTCTGGGGTGCCTTGCGCCACCAAGCGGCCGCCATCTTGCCCGCCTTCGGGGCCGAGGTCCAGCACCCAGTCGGCTTCGGCGATCAGGTCCAGGTCGTGCTCGATCACCAGCACGCTATGGCCGCCATCCACCAGCCGGTGCAGCACGCGGATCAGGCGCTCCACATCGGCCATGTGCAGCCCCACCGTGGGTTCGTCGAGCACGTACAGGGTGTGCGGGATTTTGAGGCCGCGGCGCGTCAGATCGTGGCGCACCTTGCTCAGCTCGGTCACCAGCTTGAGCCGCTGCGCCTCGCCACCCGAGAGCGTGGGCGAGGGCTGGCCCAGCGTCAGGTAGCCCAGCCCCACGTCGTGCAGCAGTTGCAGCGGCTGGGCGATGGCCGGCATGGCGGCAAAGAAATCCAGCGCCTGATCGACCTCCATGCGCAGCACCTCGGCGATGCTGCGGCCGCGCCAGCTCACGGCCAGCGTGTCGGGGTTGAAGCGCGCGCCGTGGCAGACCTCGCACGGCAGCTTCACGTCGGGCAAAAAGCTCATGGCGATGGTGCGCAAGCCTTGCCCCTCGCAGTGCGGGCAGCGGCCGGCGCCGGTGTTGAAGGAAAAGCGCGCCGGCCCGTAGCCGCGCGCCCGCGCTTCCAGCGTGTCGGCGTAGAGCTTGCGGATGGTGTCCCAAAAGCCGATGTAGGTCGCGGGGCAGGAGCGCGGCGTTTTGCCGATCGGGGTTTGATCGACTTCGAGCACGCGCTCGATGCTTTCGCAGCCGATCAGCGCCTGGCAGCCCTGCCAAGCCGGGCGCTCGCCCGCGTCCCAAGCGCGCCGCCCGGCCTGCGTGCTGCGCAGCTGCACCGCGCTGGCGGCGTTGGCCAGCAACACCTCGCGCGCCAGCGTGGACTTGCCAGACCCACTCACCCCCGTGACCGCCACCAGCCGCCGCAGCGGCAGCTGCAGCGTGAGCTGCTGCAGGTTGTGGCGCTGCGCCCCCTTGACCAGCAGCCAGTCGGGGGCCGGCAAGGAATCAGCGTGCGCGGTGAGGCCGCCTGTTGCGCCGGGTGGGCTGGGGGTGGGGGCCGGCAAGGAATCGGAACGTGTGACTGAGGCCACCCAGCGCCGCGCCTGCAGCGGATGGCGCATGGCGTGCAGCAGGTAGCGCCCGGTTTGCGAATCGGGGGCGGCCATCAGGTCGGCCACGGTGCCTTGGGCCACCACCTGGCCGCCGCGCACCCCGGCGCCCGGGCCGATGTCGATCAGGTGCTCGGCGCGGCGTATGGTGTCCTCGTCGTGCTCCACCACCACCAGCGTGTTGCCTTGGCGGCCGAGCTGTTGCAGGGCATCGAGCAAAATTCGGTTGTCGCGCGGGTGTAGGCCGATGGTCGGCTCATCCAGCACATAACACACCCCTTGCAGACTGGAGCCGAGCTGTGCCACCAGCCGGATGCGCTGCGCCTCGCCACCGCTCAGCGTTGGTGCGCCGCGCTCCAGCGCCAGGTAGCCCAGCCCGACTTGCTGCAAAAACCGCAGGCGGCCCAAAATTTCGGGCAGCAGATCGCGCGCGATCTGCGCCTCCCGCGCCGACAGGGTTCCGCCCTCGGGCAGTGCCTGCACCCAGGCGTGCAGCGCGTGCACGCTCAACCGCGCCAGCTCGGTGATGGTTCGGCCTTGGAACTTCACGGCGCGCGCCACCGGGTTCAGACGGCTGCCGCCGCAAGTGCCGCAGGGCTGGTCGCTCAGGTCGTCGAAGTCGGGTTCGCTCAGGCTTTGCTCGCGGCCCTGGCCGTCGTCGGGCGGGCGGCTGTCGTCGAACGCCGCGCGCTGCTGGCGGTTCAGCTGCACCCCGGTGCCGACGCAATCCGGGCACCAGCCGTGTTTGCTGTTGTAGGAAAACAGGCGTGGATCCAGCTCGGCGTAGCTGCTGCTGCACAGCGGGCAGGCGCGCAAGGTCGAGTAGCCCTCGATCTGCCCCACGCCGGCGCCGCTGCCCCCGGCCGCCAGCGCGTGCGCCAAGCTGCCCGGGCGGGCGGCATCGTCTGGGCCGCCGATGCCGCTGAGCACTTGCAGCACGCCCTTGCCGTGTTCGAGCGCGTGCTCGATCAGCTCGCGCAGCGCGGCCTCGTGCTCGGGCTGCACCTCGAGGCTGCCCACCGGCAGCTCGATCTGGTGCTCGCGAAAGCGCTCCAGCTTGGGGAAGCCCTGCGTGGGCACGAACTCGCTATCGACGCGCAGGTGGCTGTAGCCGCGCTGGCGCGCCCAGTCGGCCAGCTCGGTGTAGAGGCCCTTGCGCCCGCGCACCAGCGGCGCCAGCAGGCCGATGTGCTGGCCGCGAAAGCGGCCCATCAGCTGCCCCAGGATCGCCGCCGGGCTCTGCGGCTGCACCGGGCTGTCGTCGTGGACGCAGTGCTGGGTGCCCAGCTTCACGTAGAGCAGGCGCAGGTAGTGCCAGACTTCGGTCACCGTGCCGACGCTGGACTTGCGCCCGCCGCGCGACAGCCGCTGCTCGATCGCCACCGTGGGCGGGATGCCGTGCACGGCATCGACTTCGGGCCGCCCGGCCGGTTGCACGATGCTGCGCGCGTAGGCGTTGAGGCTTTCGAGGTAGCGGCGCTGGCCCTCGTTGAACAAGATGTCGAAGGCCAGCGTCGATTTGCCAGAGCCGCTCACGCCGGTGATGACGCTGAAGCGCCCGCGCGGAATGGCCAGCGAGAGGTTCTTCAGGTTGTGCTCTTTGGCGTTGACGATCTGGATCGACGGGGCGTGGTCGCGAGTTGCGGCGGCTGGTGTGAGGTTTGGTAGCCACGGTGGCGGGGGCTCTTGTGCGCGCAAGCCCTCAGCCTCGGCGTAGGCGCGCAGGGCGGCGGCGGTGTGGCTGCTGGGGTGCAGGCGCACCTCTTCGGGGGGGCCTTGGGCCACCACCAGGCCGCCGTCGGCACCGGCGTCGGGCCCGAGGTCGATCAGCCAGTCGCTGGCGCGGATCACGTCGAGGTTGTGCTCGATCACGATCAGCGAATGGCCCGCGTCCACCAGCTTACGCAGGGCGCGCATGAGCTTGGCGATGTCGTCGAAATGCAGCCCGGTGGTGGGCTCGTCGAACAGCAGCAACTGCCCCAGCGGCGGTGGGATTTTGGTGCGCGCTGTCGCGGAGCTTGCGGTCGCGGAGCTTGCGGCCGCGGTGTGCGCGGCCGGGCTGGCGGGCTGCTGGGTGGCCGCGCCCGGCCGGGCAGGGCGGCGCCGGGCGGCAGCGGCGGTAGCTGCGTCGGTCTGCGCCGCGATCGCTAGGTGCGCCGCTAGCTTGAGGCGCTGCGCCTCGCCACCGCTGAGGGTGGGCACGGGTTGACCGAGTTTGAGGTACTCCAGTCCCACATCCACCAAGGGCTGCAGGGCGGCGCAAAAGGCGCGCTCCAGCTTGGCTTGGGCCGGATCAACGGCAGGGGGGCTGTGGCGGCTCGGGTCGCTGGATTGGTTTGCGGGCTGGGCGGCGATTTGGTCGGCTGCTTGGTCAGTGGCTTGGTCAGTGGCTTGGTCGGCCTGCGGCTCGGTGCTGTGGTCTGTACCCACACCCACACCTAAGCCAGAGCCAGAGCCAGAGCCAGAGCCAGAGCCAGAGCCAGAGCCAGAGCCAGAGCCAGAGCCAGAGCCAGAGCCAGAGCCAGAGCCAGAGCCAGAGCCAGAGCCAGAGCC
>Ga0308000_10000486_pt1 | contig 16037 bp, 8 predicted proteins | sample Neamet3_FD_203877 | JGI IMG/M metagenome (GOLD analysis project Ga0308000, IMG submission 203877) | Marine microbial communities from water near the shore, Antarctic Ocean - #3 | ecosystem: Environmental > Aquatic > Marine > Unclassified | place: Southern Ocean | collected 2014-06-04 | reverse complement strand
GGGGACCGAATAGCGGCCCCGTTTTAGGCCCGGTCTTGATCTCTGAAGTTCATTATGCTCCCACGACCTCGACCCATTATGAGTTCGTCGAACTCACCAACAATGGGAGTGCCACCATCGCTCTTGATCAATGGAAACTCCGTGGCGGTTTTGATTTTGACTTCACTACTAATCACTCCATTCCCGCCGGACAATCGATCGTCATCGTGAGCTTTGATCCAGCGATCGAAACAGCTCTATCAGCTGACTTCCGGACCAATTTTGGCATCGACGGATCGGTGTTTCTGATCGGACCGGCCACTGATGGCCCTTTAGATGACGACCGTGGTACTGTCCGGCTTCAAATGGCTGGAGCCACTCCAGAATTTGGCCAGATTACGGTCGATGAAGTACGATACATATCTGAATCCCCATGGCCGGCAGCGAACGGAAAGTCGTCCCTGAATCGCAATGCCTCTCTTGCCTTCGGAAACTTTGCCAACTCCTGGAATGCCGCCTCCCCCACACCCGGAAGTATTCCTGAATCTGAAGACTACGCTGGGTGGGCTTCCATCAACAGTGTCGGAAGTGGGGAAATGGACCCCGATGGGGATGATCTCTCCAACCTCCTCGAATTTGCAATGGGAACCGATCCAAACTCGCGGGATGAACTTCCACCTCTTCAGATTACCGGAAGCACAGGCGCAATCACCTTCTCTTCCCACCTCGGACGTTCTGGCTTCGTTCTTGAGTTCCAAACCTCGGATGACCTCGAAAACTGGACCACAGAACAAACAACTCCCAACGGGGTCTCAGGCTCCATTCAGACCAACGAGTTCATGATCGACCTCACGACTAACTCAAAAGTCTTTTGGAGACTTCGCGCCCGCGCCCTTTAATTTTCGGCACCAGCACCTATGAAATTTCTCCTCTTTTTTTTCCCGCTCATTGCCGTCCTAAACGGCCAAGTGTTTATCGATTCTGACAGCGATAGTCTTGATGATTCGTGGGAACTCACCTACTTCCTCACTCTCGAAACCACCACCGGATCCGCAAATCCCGATGCCGACGGCCTGGACAACCTTGCCGAACAAACTGTAGGAACAAATCCAACAAAAGCCGACACGGACGACGACGGACTTCAAGACCATCTCGAAACCGGGAATGGCACTTTCACCTCCGCGACTGATACCGGAACCGACCCTCTCAACCCTGACAGCGATGCCGACGGACGACTCGATGGAGCAGAGGTCACCGGAGCGATGGGAGCCATCACAAACCCCAACGATGAAGACAGCGACAACGACAGCTTCAATGACCGGGTGGAATTGGTAAAAAAAACCAATCCCAACAGCGCGGCCGAGAAACCTGACGGTCTCCTGCCCCTGGAAATCAATGAGATTTCCGTCAGCAACGAAACCGGATTTGAAGATGGTAATGGAAGCCGGTCCGATTGGATCGAGATCTACAACCCAAATTCCACCTCTATCGCTCTTTCCGGGTATTATCTGACAGATGACGTGGAGACCCCAACAAAGTGGGCCTTCCCCGCAGTCAGTATTGGGATACGGGGGTATCGGATCATTTTTGCCTCGGGCGATAACCTCACCGACCCGGCCGGAAATCCCCATACCAACTTCCGGCTCTCGAACTCGGGCGAATACCTTGCCCTGGTCAATCCCGACGGAGAATTCATCGAAGACATTATTCGCCCCGCCTACCCCGAACAATTCACCGACATTTCCTACGGCCGGCCGTCGAGGGGTGGAGGCCGGCGCTTTTTTTCATCACCCACCCCCGGTGCTGCAAATATTGGAACAGGCGCTCCCGGAGTTGTGAAAGACACCAACTTCAGCTTCGACCGGGGCTTTTACGATGCCCCCTTCGAACTCAAAATTACCTGTCAAACCAGAGAAGCCACCATTCGATACACCCTCGATGGATCGCTCCCAACACTCACAAACGGAACAACCTACTCTGGTCCCATTACCATCGATACCACCACAAATGTTCGCGCCATCGCCGTCTTCGATTCACGAGATCTCATCCCCACAAACGTCGACACCCACAGTTACATCTTTGTCGACGACGTCGCGACCCAGAACTCAGCAGACCTCATCGCCAACGGCTGGGCCGAAAATTGGGGCTATGACGGCCAGGTCCGACGGGTCATTCCGGCCGACTACGACATGGATCCACGGGTCGTCAATGACACCTTGAATCTGCGCTCCCCGGGATACACGATTCGAGATGCCCTTCTCGATATTCCCAGCGTATCCCTCACCATGAAGCAGGAGGATTTTGTCACAACCCGCACCGGAACCTCCACATCACCCAAGAGCCTTTATGGCACTCCTCGCGACCGCTTTGAACGGATCTGCTCGGTGGAATACATCCTCCCGGATGGGAGCCGGGGGTTCCAGGAAGACTGCAAAATCGAAACACACGGTAACTCCTCCCGGACTCCAAACCGGATGCAAAAGCATTCCCTCCGCCTCACCTTTTCTTCATCCGTTGGAATTGGGAAACTAAAATACAACCTTTTCCCGGAATCTCCGGTCGATGAATTTAACAAGCTCGTTCTTAGGGCATGCTTTACCGACTCTTGGGCTCTTGCCTCGTGGAGTTCCGCCCGTTACCGCCCAAACGACTCGCTCTACACCCGTGATGTTTGGATGAAGGAACTCTTCCGTGATATGGGACAACCCTCATCTTATGGTAACTTCATCCACCTTTACGTCAACGGAGCCTACTTTGGGCTTCATAATCTGAGTGAACGAGTTGAAGATGACTTTTACGCCGATCACCTCGGTGGAAACAAAGAAGACTGGGAGGTCAACGCCGACCTTGGCTCTCCCGGGCCACTTTGGAACTCCATGCTTTCCACTCTGGGTAGCGGCGTTTCAAGCCCCGCCGTCTACGAAACCGCCAAGACCAAAATCGATGTCGAAAACTATGCCGATTGGGTCATCCTTCACCTCTTTGGCGACTCCGAAGATTGGCCTACCAAAAACTCTTATGCTGCGGCCAACGCTCTCAGCGGAGATGGCCGTTATCGTTTTAACGTCTGGGACCAGGAAATCGCTTTCGATAAGTATTCCTGGAATCGCTACAACGATTCACGAACCGGCATGCTGCCTTTCCAGCGTCTTCGTCGGAATGACGATTTTAAAATGCTCTTCGCAGACCGCGTCTACAAACATCTTCATGATGATGGCGCTCTCACGGTGGAAAACACCATTCTAAGCTTTCTTGAAATCAACAACCAAATCGACAAGGCCATCGTTGCCGAGTCAGCCCGCTGGGGTGATGTCCAAGCTTCCACCCCGTATGGGAACACCCCGTCGAGTAGCGCAAACATCAACAGCGACCACTACCCACCCACCATCAACTCCCCCATCTACTTCACCCGAGAGCAACACTGGGTGAAGGAAATTGAAAATATCACCGACAATTACCTCCCCACTCTTCACGATCTCGACAACTCTCGGGCATTCATTCGGGAACTCCGAGGACAGAAGCTTTATCCCTCCATTGACCCTCCCCAGTATTCACAATTTGGGGGGGTCGTTCCCATGAACTTCCCGCTTCAACTGACCACTCCTGATGGGGCTGTCTACTTCACCTCGGATGGTTCGGACCCCCGCCTTTCCGGAGGTAGCGTTAACCCGACGGCCGGCACCTTTGGTGGATTTATCGAAACAGAGATCGTCGGAATCAATGACTTCGGCTGGACTTACCTCACCGGCACCACCGCACTATCCCCGAGCAATGTTGTGGTTGAAAACCCCTCGTATGGCACAGATGACTGGAAACACCCTGCCTTTCATGACAACACTTGGGCACCGGATCCCGCAATCAACCCAAATGGAGCACAAGGACCACTTGCTGGGCGGTTGGCCAACGCGGTCACCGGCATTCCCACGCCCAACACCATTCTAAACATTGGACCCTTTGGCAGAGCCTATCCCACTGTCTACTTCCGGAAGGATTTTCAGGTCGCCGACGCCATCGATATCCCCGAATTGATTTTTAACATCATCCGTGATGACGCCATGATCGTTTACTTGAATGGCCGTGAAATCCACCGCGATAACTTTACAAACCCCGTGGTCAACTACTCCGATTTTGGCCCTGCCGACTCTGAATCCGAGCCCGTCATTTTTAATTACTCTCTGGCTCCCGGCGAGCTTCAAGAGGGAACAAACACCATTGCCGTGGAATTGCACAACTTCTCCCCAGGTAATTCGGATCTCGGAATCCAGATGTCAGTCATCGAACGAAAAAATGCCCTGGGAGGAAATGTTGTCAATCTCACGCAGACCGGAATCGTTAAATCACGAACCCTGTCAAATGGCGAATGGTCGGCCCTCCGCGAAGCAGATTTTATCGTAGGGACTCCCGCCTCCTCCGGAGGCATTGTTGTCTCCGAGATCATGTATAATCCCCAGGGACCTGATGAAAATCTTGAGTTCATCGAGATTCTCAACATCAACCCCGAACTGACTCTTGACCTCACCAACGTCAGCTTTACCGATGGAATCCTTTACACCTTCCCCGCGGGCTTTGTTCTGCAACCCCTCCAACGGACCGTCATCACCAGGGATCGCGATACCTTTATCGCATCCTATGGGGAAAGCGGTTTCTTGCTAGCTCCCGGAAACTTTGAGAGCAGCTTCTCAAACGGTGGCGAGACCATCATCCTCGCTGCCAACGATAACAGCTTAATCCAAAGCTTCGACTACGATGACGACGCAAGTCTAGGTTGGCCCCCCAGTGCCGATGGCCTTGGAACCTCACTGGTGCTCGTCGATCCCCTCTCGAATCCAAATCACGGGCTCCCCACCAGCTGGAAAGCCTCGGATATCTCAGGAGGAAATCCCGGACTTCCTGATGTCCTCTACCCTGGCGAGCCCAATGGTGATGACGATGAAGATGGACTCACAAATCTTGCCGAATATTTCTTCGGCACCAATCCGGCACTTGCTAGTGAAAACCCGGTTTCGATCAGCACATCTGGAAATAGTCTCTCGCTGAACTTTACCCGCAACCCTTTCGCTAATGAAGTCACTTGGCAGATTCAAAGTTCAGATGATTTGGCCACCTGGAGTAACACCAATCTCACTGGAAGCTCCGTCACTGTGGCAGGGAACGAACTTCAGGAGTCCCTCTCCATCACACCCGACGAAGTCCGCAGATTCTATCGCGTGCGGATCGTTTCCGCACCATAGTCCCAGTTCGGATTAGGGAAGATTCAACACAAAGCTCGCGCCTCCCTCCCGAGAGCTTCCGAGCTCCAGATCGCCACCAAGGGCCCGGGCCAAACGCCGGCACAAGGCAAGCCCAAGCCCCACTCCGGGTTTGTCGTGGGCGGCATCGTGGGCACTCTTGTGAAATGCTCTGAAGAGCCGCTTCTTTTCCGCCCGATCGATTCCCCTCCCCTCATCTCTGACTTCAAAAATAATCCCTCGTCGCCCCTTTCGGACATCCAAGGTAACATGACCTTGCTGCCCCTCGAGGAGGCCATACTTACAGGCATTATCGATCAAATTAAAAAGGATCTGCTCCACCGCTCTGACATCGGTTTCGACTTTTCCGAGATCGGCGGCGATCTCGATTGAAAGCGCCGCCGCCGCCTGGTCAACCCGACGCTGAAGGACTGGGCGCATTCGCTCGATGAGATCGGCGACACCGAGTTTCTCGAACTTCGAACGAGCATTCCCCCGCTCGATGCGGGCATAGGAAAGAACGTTTTCAACAAGGTGATTGAGTCTTTCGGATTCACTTTGCATGGTCCGGAGATAATCCTGCTTCTTCTCTTCATCGGTGACCATTCCATCGGCTAACATTTCCGAATAGAGCCGAAAAGTCGTGAGAGGAGTCCGCAATTCGTGGGTCACGGAAGAAACGAAGGCCGCACGTCGCGCACTGAGTTTCATCACTCCGGCCAGAAGTAGGCAGAGCGCAAGCAATGCAGCCACGGCCGCAATCCATCCCGCGATGAGCGTTTTACGAAGAGGCGTCAGTGCCGGAATCTCAATATCAGGAGCAGGGCTGGTCAATAAAGCCCATGGAAGGGAAACAAGGCGATCGGGATTCTCTGGAGACTGGTCACCTCGGACTAGGTAAGCCTGCCCAAGATCCAAAGGTGCCTCCGCCATGAGGGCGCTTTTTAATTCCTCCTTGGCGATCCAAAATCCCTGGTAGGTCCAGCTTCTCATCCTCCGGACTTCCCTGACAAAAAACAGTTCGGCATTATGCCAGAGAGGCATGAATGGTGAGACGCTTAGGATTCCGTCGGGATCAGGCCCCGATGGCATATTGAGGGACTTTGTATTTCCCCAGTCGGCGGACTTCTTAGCAGCTTTCTCGATTTTCTGAACGTAGGCTTTCGAGCGAGAAGCCTGTTCCCGTTGGACAAGTTTCTCCTGATACTCCTCTTTGACCTTTGGTTTCTGCGGAGCAATTTGGGCAGCATTCTCACTCAACCATTTATTCGCGGCCTGTGTCTCGGGTTCGTTAATTTTCACCTCGTGCCCGAAGACGGCAGCCATCGCCGATCGTTTGGGAAGCACTTTCTGAAGAGCTTCAAAACGAGTATCCATCATCTCCAACCTCCTTTGGTCCAAACCCGAGCCAAGGGCGCGTTCCCGTTGATTTCCTCTCGGAACCTGGGGCGAGCTGACCTCGCCCCGAGGACTCACTTCGAAGTGAAGATTTATGAAGTCCACCTCTTCGACGAGCAAAGGAGACGGCTGAAGCACGATCCCTTGTTCCACATTCTGAAACTGATTTGTGACAATGTTGGCCGGCGAAAAATACGCCCGAAAAAACATCGGTGCCCGAAGGTTCTCGGCAACAAGAAGATCAGAGCCAATCCCATCCATCCGGGAAAGCGAAAGCCGAACCCGCTCACCCAGAAGAGATTGTGCCTCAGCCTCGGCCCGTTCTTTTTCTGAAGTCAGGGCACGCTCCGTGATCCAAGCAAACATTCCCAGAATGAGTGCCGCACACCCCACCAAAACCACCCAAATGAGCCAGGAACGATTCATGATTTCGGAGCAAGACGGTAGCCGCGACCACGAACCGTCTCGAGGATTTTCTGGGAATGATCACCCAGCTTTTTGCGAATATGGGCAATGTGCATGTCCACCGTACGGGTTTCAATTCGATTGGGGTCGATCCCCCAGACATGGCGTAAAAGTTCATCGCGCGGAACGGGGCGCGCAGGGTTAGCGATAAGGTATCTCAACACACCCACCTCTCGTTCGGAAAGTTCCTGACGAGCTCCATCATAAACGATCTCGGCGCAAGTCAGATCAATCACCCGTCCGGCCACTTCATGCTTTTGCCCCAAGGCCTGCCGCTCCGTCGTGCGACGAAGAACGGCATCAACCCGCGCCAAAAGTTCGCGCGCGCTGAAGGGTTTCATGACGTAATCATCGGCCCCCATCTTAAGCCCCTTGATGCGGTCATTTTCCTCCCCTTTCGCAGAGAGAATAATGACCGCTTGGCCCGCCCGATTTCCTTGAAGAGCTTCGAGGATTTCGAAGCCGGTATAGTGCGGCAGAATAAGATCGAGGAGGAGGAGATCGTAGCGAGCCGTCAAGGCCGCCTCTCTCCCTTCCCGACCATCGGACGCCGCTAAAACCTCATATCCGGCATAGGTCAGGGCATCGACGACCCCGCGACGCACGGCGGCGTCGTCTTCAACAACGAGTATGGTGGGGACTGGCATGAGCGCTTACTTTTTAAACTGATACCCTTTTTTAGCAGCTTGGTCGCGCACTGTTTTTGTGACTGCAACATCGAGGGTTTCCTCACCGCCCTCCGCATCTGCCTTCCGCTTCCCTGCGACGAATTTTTTGCGAGCTTCATTGAGAGTTTGAATCTCCTTCTGAACTTTCGTGCGCGCAGCGAGCTTGTCGGCGACGAATTTTTTGCGCCCCTCAAGGTCAAGCTTCTTCATCTCCTCGGGAAGGTCTTTGTCCTTTACCTTGGTCCAGTCAAAATTCTTGTCCTTGGAAGCATCACCGAGATCCCAACTGGCGTTAAAGTAGTTGCCACTCGACTTGGTCACGGCACGTTGCACCGCAGCCCCTGATTTTTTCTTTTTGAGCGCATTGCCATCCTGCGCGACTTGTGATTCGGCTTTGACCGCCCCTTCTTTGCCATAAGCGATGTAGGTTTTATTAAGCTTCTCATTCAGCGCGACAATCTCGGCATCCTGTGGTGCTTCGATATGGACCACAGCGGCGTTATGATTGATGACGAGAAAGTTTCCATCCGCAAGCAAGGCTCCAGATTTCCAACCTCCATTGATCCCTTCCGCTTCGGTCCCACAGTGAATGGTGTTCACGATGATTCCTTTCGCGATGGCCTTCTTACAAGCCTCGCTCGGGTCAACCGGCCCCTGGGTAAAGGGCTCGTTGCCAGCAATGAAGATCGCCTTGTAAACATCAGGCGAGGCGTCCCACTTGAGCTTCGTGGTCGCTTCAGAAATGACCGCACCACAAAATTCCTGGCTGCCACTCGTCTTAAGCGAAAAGAGATCCGCACTGATTTGATCAAGATCCCGCGTCAGCGTCTGAATCGGGCGAATAAAATTCTCTCCAGAGCCTGAGCCATATTCATACAGAGCGACTTCCACAAAAGGAACCTGCCCATTCTGCTTCGCGCCGATGAAGGTATTTACGACTTTCCAAAGCTGCGTTTTGGTCTGCTCAATGAGGCCGCTCATGCTACCGCTCGTATCAAGAAGGATCGCGATCTGGACTTTGGACTGACCGTCCTTGGGTTTGATCTCCTCCTGAGCCGGAGCTGAATTGAAGAGAAGTGCGCCACAGAGGGCGACAAGAGTTTTCGGATGTTTTTTCATAATATTATTTAGATTTGAGATTAGCGAAGTTGGTAAAGTTTCCCATCGATCATGAGCTGGGTTTTGCTGCCGAGAGCAAGGGAACTCTGTTCATTCAGAGCGACGAGGCGGTCGACCAACTTGAAGAACTCAGGGCTCCCGATTTCAACCGTGGTGGACTTGGCAGCGGGGAGATTGGTGGCCTCAGCATCAACCCATTGGTCGCCCCGGCCCCAGAAAGTCTTGTGACCGACTTGCTGCACTTTCATCACGGCCTCCTCTTTGAGGTCCTCGTTCACGTAGCGGTTGAATTTATCAACGGTTCCGGTCTTCGATTTCTGGAGATTCATTTCTTGATTCACCCCGGCATTGCCGCTGCGCTTCTTGAGAGCACGACCGACAAAGTTTCCGGTCGCGATCCTGTTTTGAGCATCGCGGGAGTTGAAGACCTCCCCCTCCCTCGCAAGAAATGCGGTGTATTCAGTCAGGATGCCATACTCGGTGGAAAGTCGGACAATCTCATCGACCAATTCCTTCATACGAGGATCATTGGCGGAAGTCGCATTTCCGGTGAGCCCCATCATCGAGGAGTCAGCCCCGAGATCGCGGAGAGCCTCGGTGAGCACCGCAATCTTGCGCGTGGCCCAGAGGCGTGGGACGAAGTCAGAGTTCCTTTTAGCGCTTGGCTTAAAGTCAAAGGTGAAGGTCTTCTCATCTCGTCCATCGTGACCTTTCAAAGTGAATTCCAATTTTTCTTGGCCGAAATAACGTCCCACTAAAACGATCTGATCCTGCTCAAAAAAGTCAGGGAGAGCTGAGGGGAGGAGATCCGTGATGCGGCCGGGGTCGCCACCCACTGAGAGCTTGGGCGAGCGAAGAACGGGACCGGAGAGCCGACGAAAAACACGGGCCACCTTCAGCTCCACATCTTCACTCGGCAGGACAAAAGTCGGAACGGCACGGCTGTCATCAGCAAGGCGCGAGAGGAGCGGCGTATTCACATCAACCCCCACGCCGAAGGTGAAGATGGGACGCTTTCCGCCGTTCGCTTTGGCAACAGACTCGCGGATCTTGACCTCGGAGGTCTCACCAATCGTTGGGAGGCCATCAGTCAGAAAAAGAACCATCGGAAGGAAGCCCTCTTTCGTGACTTGCCCGAGCGCAGTGGTGAGAGCGTCGTGGATATTGGTGCCACCACTCACGCGGAGGTGGTCGAGATATTGGTGGGCATTTTTGCGAACCTCTTCGTTCAGTTCGACCGGTTGTTCGGCGAAGCTTTCGACCGATTCATTGTAAGTAATGAGGTTGAAACGCTCGCCATCTTCCAAGCCTCCCAAAACCTGTCGGGCGGCGGCACGGGCTTGCTTCAACTTCGCGCCCGCCATGCTCCCCGAACGATCCATCACCAGCGTGACGTCCCGCTTAAAGCGGGGAGCATTTTCATCGCGCTCCGGGGGGGACAGCAGCATGAGGAAATATCCCTGATCATCTTTTTCAGAGTGGGAGAGAAAGCTCGCGACCGCTTGCTTCGAGCGACGCTTCAGAATGGAGACCTGCAGCGGCCCCGGGTTAATTTTCCCAGCGAGCTGAAACGAAACCTTCTTCCCGGAATCGCGCTCCAGTTTAATTTCGTGCGAAGGAGAATAGAGGGTGCGAATTCCACCCGCCTCCTTCCAATCCACCGAAATCTTCCACGGAGGAGCATCGGAAACCATCGCTTGCGTGCGGGGCAGCGTGTAGTCAACCCGATCACCCTCGGCTGACAACAGCTCCTCATAAACCATCCGCAGTCGCACTGTTTTTCTGGGAGGCACCGGAAAGACCCCCGTCTTCACGGCGCCCAATCCGGCGAACTCAAGAATGGCAGGATCTTTTAATCGGCTGACAATCTCATCATAAATTTGGCGGGCCTCTTTTCTGGGCAGAAGTTCTGCTTCGATCTTCCCGCTCGGTCCCTCCATCGCGAAGGACTTCAAGGTTGCCTTACTCGGAACCGGCAAAAGGGCACGCCCTTCCTTGGCGGCCCCGCCTGGATTTTGAAACGAGAGAAGTAACTCCGTCGTCGCAACCTGCCCCTTGATGGTAACATTAGCCTCGATCTGGGTCACCTTGAGCGTGGCTGGATGATTGGGACGTGGACGCACATGCGGCATCGACCAATGATGTGGATGAGCATGATGATGCGCCTTGGCCGGCAACCAAATGAAAGCTCCCCCTCCCGCAAACATGGCGCGCTTTGTAAATCCTCCTCGTGTCATGGAGACAGATTAAGCGCAACTTTCCCGCCCTGTGTGTAAATAGAATGTAAAGGCTTCCTTGCCAGACCTACGGCGATCGTTTCAACTTGTTGCACCCCATTATGAAATTCGGAATTATCGGAGCCGGAATGATCGGTCATTTCCACGCTAAAGCCATCACCGCCATGGCCGGCGGAACCTTGCACTCGGTTTTCGACCTTCGTCAGGAGGCCGCTGACAAGCTCGCTGGCGAATACGGAGGCAAGGCCTACTCGGACATGGCCGAATTCATGGCCGACGACGAACTCGAAATCGTGACTGTTGGAACCCCAAGTGGAGCCCATCTGGACCCCACTCTCGCCGCGCTCAATGCCGGCAAGCACGCTATCGTTGAAAAGCCTCTCGAAATCACGACCGAGCGGATCGATCAACTCACGGCCGCCGCCAAGGAGAATGGTAAAACACTCGCAGCGGTCCTCAACCGCCGCTTCCATCCTGGGATGGACGCCTTTAAAAAAGCCGCCGACGAAGGCCGCTTTGGAACACTTTGCTCCGCCTCCGCGTACATCAAGTGGTATCGCGACCAGGCCTACTACGATTCCGCCGGCTGGCGTGGCACCTGGGCACTCGATGGTGGGGGGGCCCTGATGAACCAATCCATCCATACGGTCGATGCCCTCATCTACCTCGCGGGTCCAATCAAGAGCGTGCAAGCCAACACCGCACTCCTCGCTCACGAGCGCATCGAAGTGGAGGACCACTGCGTCGCCATCGTGGAATTTGAAAGCGGAGCCCGGGGCGTCATTGAAGCCTCCACCTGTACTTGGTCGAAAGACGGCCACCCTGCCCGCGTCCAACTTTCTGGCACCGACGGCTCCGTATTCCTTGCCGATGAAGCCTTCGAAATGTGGGACTTCCGTGAAGAGAAGCCTGAGGATTCCGAAATCAAAAATACCCTCATGAAGGGCCAGGAAGCGGGACTGGGAGCAAATGATCCGACCGCCATCAACTTTCACCAACACCAGCGAAACTTTGAAGAAGTCGTCGCTGCCATCGCCGAAGGCCGCGAACCTTCGACTTGTGCCGCCGAGGCTCGCAAGTCCGTGGAAGTCATCACTGCCATCTACGAAAGCGCGAAGAATGACGGAAAGAAAGTTTTCCTCTAACTGTTTCTCAATGCAGTGTGGAATCTGCGCCAACAATCTTCTAAGGGGGGGCTAACCCACCCGATTTCATGCCCACCGGATTTCAGACTGTTACCTTTTTTAGCGAAGCGAGTGTAACTGCGGATGGTGGCCTTGATTCTTAGCTCGGATAGGGCAGAGTGTGCGAACCATTTGAAGTCCCACCTTATTTCCCTCTTTTGACTTCTCCGATTTCACGCATTGTTCTTCTGGCTTTTGGACTGGGGGCTTGTGGGTGCTCCGATCTTGCGGTGCCACGGACTGGCGACGAGGTGATGGTTCCGGAGAGTTTCATGTCGGGGCGGACGATTCCAGGGCGGGCGGCGAGCGGGTGGTTACGCGATTTTTCAGAACCCAGACTCAGTGCGGTGGTAAGCGAGGCGATGAGATCGAATCAGGATCTTGCCGCTTCAGCGGGAAGGCTTCGGGCGGCGCGGGCGAATGCGGGGGTCACCCGGGCTACCGAGCTACCTCAAATTTCGGCAAGCGGGGGCACGACGCGAAGGCGCGGGGTGGCGGAGATTCCTGGCGGTTCAACGGTTACAAATTACACGACGACGCATGACATCGGAGCAAGTTTGAATTGGGAAATCGATCTCTGGGGGCGCTTACGAAATCGCACGCAAGCGGCCCTTGCAGATGCCAATGCCAGCGCAGCGGATTTTCATGCCTTCCGGCTTTCGTTGGCGGCCAATATCGCCCGCTCCTGGTTCAATGCCGCCGAACTTGAGCAGCAGGTGCGATTGGCTCGCGAGACGGTGACGAGCCTGGAGAAGAACCTGAAATTCGTAGAGCGCGGCATTGATCTGGGAACTTCGGAAGCTCTCGATCTCCGCCTGACCCGCGCAAATGTCGCCAATGCCCGCAGTAATCTCGACGCGCAAAGTCGGCAACTCGATCAGGCGACGCGCGCGCTCGAGATCCTCGTCGGACGCTACCCAGCGCGGCAGTTGCGGGTCTCACAAAGTCTCCCTGATCTCGTAGTCGAGGTTCCGAGCGGCCTTCCGTCAGCTCTTCTTGAGCGTCGCCCCGATCTTCGGGCATCGAAATTCCGGCTCGCGGCAGCTTCCGAGCGGGGCGCAGAGTCCAAGAAACAATTCCTCCCGAGTTTCACTCTCACGGTGGGAGGTGGAACCACCAGCAGTGAGCTCCGAAAGCTTCTCAATCCGGATTACCTCGCGAGTTCCATCGGGGCCAATATCGGCCAGACACTCTTCGACGGGGGGCGGATCCAAGGAGGAATCGAAGCCGCAAAAGGCCGCTATGACGAAGCCCTCGCAAGCTTCCGGCAAAATGCCCTGCAGGCCTTTGGTGAGATCGAGACTGCCTTGGCGGCCGAGGTTTTTCTCGAGAGCCAGCTCCGATCCCAGAAATGGGCGGCGGAAGAATCGACGAAGGCAGAGGAATTAGCTTGGGCCCAATATTCCGGTGGATTAGTAGACGGATTGACCTGGTTGGAAGCCCAGCGACGCTCCTTCAACGCCAGCAGCGGACTCCTGCAACTCAAGAACCTCCGCCTTCAAAACCGCATCGATCTTCACCTCGCACTCGGCGGGGATTTCCAATCACGACCATGACATCTAAAAAAATCCTGAAGGCATTCGTTCCCGCCGTGGTGGTGCTGGGAGTAGCAGGAGCAGCGGCGTCATGGATGATGAAGAACCGGATCGAGGTAAAAACGGTGGAAGCTCCCGAGGATGTGAGACGGGCCGAATTCGTCGTCGCCCGGAAAGGGAGCCATCAAGTCACCCTCGTTTCCAGCGGGGAAGTTTTACCGCATACCAAAAGCACCCTGATTCCGCAGGTCTCGGGCGAGGTGATCCGCGTTTCGCCCGCCTTTCGCAACGGGGGATTTTTCGAAGCGGGGGAAGTTTTGATCGAGCTCGATGAAGCGGACTATCGCGCGGCGGAAACGGAAGCGGAAGCGACCTTGGCTCAATCGACGGCTGCGCTCGCGTTAGAAGTGGCCCGAGCGAAGCAGGCGGTCGCGGCGTGGCGTGACTTAGGAAGAGGCGGCGAGCCGAGCGATCTTACGATGCGCAAGCCACAATTGGCCGAAGCACGAGCGGCTTCGGAAGCAGCGGCAGCCCGGCTCGCGCGGGCCCAGCGCGATCTCGAACGGACCAAAATCGCAGCTCCATACCCCGGCTATGTCCGCGATAAGAGTGTGGATCTCGGACAGGTCGTCAGTCCGGGAACGCCCATCGCAGAAATTTTCGCAATCGACTATGTCGAGGTTCGCTTGCCAATCGATCCCGGTGATCTTAAATTCCTCGATCTTCCACAGCGCTACCGTCTCGGGGTGACGGTGGGCGAGAAGCAGCCGAAGGTTTTACTGCGGGATTCTAATATCCCAAGCTCGCCTTGGGTAGGGCGCTTGGTGCGGGCCGAAGGAGAATTTGACGCGCGCTCCCGGAAGCTTTTTGTGATCGCACAGGTCGATGATCCCTACGCCTTGAATGATAAGAAACGTCCGCCATTGAAAGTCGGACAATTTGTAAGCGCGGAGATCGAAGGCAAAACGCTAGAAGGAGTTTTTGTCATTCCGGAACAAGCAGTGCGTTTCGGGAATCAGGTGAAAATCATTGACCAAGAAAACCGTATCCGTCTTCGCGAAGTGACGGTGATTTTCGATTCCCTCCCCAATTTAATCGTCAGCGAGGGATTGGAAGAAGGCGAGCGGATCTGCCTGACCGCCCTGCCCTTCGCAATTGACGGCAGCTTGGTCGAGCCAAGGGAACGGATCACGCCGGAGGAAAGCGAATGAAAGGTCCCATCGCATGGTTCGCCCGCAATAGCGTCGCGGCCAACCTGCTCATGATCACGATCGTGGCGCTGGGGGTGAAGGCCCTGCTCAAGCCGCTCGCGACTGATATTCTTCCCGACGCCCAACTCGACCTCATCACAATCACCGTTCCCTACCGTGGGTCGACCCCGGTGGAATCCGAAAAAGGAGTGATCCTTCGGGTGGAGGAAGCGATCCATGATTTGGAAGGGATCAAGCATATCAATTCGATGGCCGCGCCCGGCGCGGGATCGGTGACCATCGAAGTCGATACCGGCTATGACAAACGGATCCTGTTGGATGAGGTCAAAGCCCGAGTCGATGCAATCAGCACCTTTCCGGCGGAGACGGAAAAACCCATTATCAGCATTCCGCAAATCAAAATTCCGGTCCTGATGGTGGTGATTTCAGCCGAGATGCCGGAGCGAGGATTGCGTCGACTGGGCGAGATCGTACGCGATGAAGTGACCAATCTTCCCGGCATTTCGCAAACCCAACTTCTCGGCGTGCGACCGTATGAAATCGCGATCGAGGTAACCGAAGAAACGCTCGAGCGTTACGGTCTGACGATAAGTGAAATCAGTCAGGCGATCTCGCGTTCGTCGATCGATTTACCCGCTGGAGCGATTAAGGCCCGCCACGGAAATATCCTACTGCGCACCGAAGGGCAGGCCTACGTAGGTCAAGATTTTCGCGACATCGTGGTCCTGACCAATTCCGACGGCTCGCGCGTCAAGCTGAGCGAGATCGCCAAAATCACCGATGGTTTCGACGAAATCCCGGCGATGGTGCGCTTCGATGGCAAGCCCTGCGTCATGGTGCAAGTCTCCCGGGTCGGCGAACAGGACTCAGTAAGGATTGCCGAAACGATCAAGGATTTTTTCAAGGGTGACGGCGGCAGACTGATTCCGGAGGGCGCAGAAATCCACTATTGGGGAGACACCTCCGTGATTGTCGCTGACCGTCTCGACACCCTGAAAAGTAGCGCGGTCTTC
>Ga0308000_10000471_pt1 | contig 16331 bp, 10 predicted proteins | sample Neamet3_FD_203877 | JGI IMG/M metagenome (GOLD analysis project Ga0308000, IMG submission 203877) | Marine microbial communities from water near the shore, Antarctic Ocean - #3 | ecosystem: Environmental > Aquatic > Marine > Unclassified | place: Southern Ocean | collected 2014-06-04 | reverse complement strand
TAAGAATCCGGCAGTCCCTTCCGCTTGAGCTAGGAAGCAATCGTCATCACCATCACCATCAATGTCTGCCCATGCGATTCCAGGTCCCATTTGTGACTGGCGCCAGGGAAGAAGTGGTTGCTTCTCATAATCATCAAAGGGGAGCTCCCGGTGTATACTGTGACTAAGTAACCTCACCTTCATAAATTCAGGACGAGGCCGTTCGTTTTTGCGAACTTCAGGAGTGGCTCTCGATTCGGTGACGATATACTGAAACCCGGATTCAAGGGGACCAAAGCGATCGACCCCACCCGAGGGCCATGCCACTTCCAACTTCTCGATCTTCGTTTCAGCCCCCAAACCAAATTGCACTGCGGCTTCGTTGCATGAAACGAAGCCAGTCATTGGATTGACTGCTTTCACTTGCGTCTTTCCTCCTGCCGTCATCCGCACTACTGCTCCTACTCCCTGTGGATTACTCCTCGTTCCTTTGAGCTTCACCGAAATTCGTTGCTTCTCCGCGCTCGTCGTATTTTCGTAAATGCCGACTGGCAGATTGAGATGAGCCACCACCAGATCGGGATCACCATCATTATCCAGATCCCCGATCGCCGCACTGTAACTCATCGTTGGAGCCTTGATGCCCCATTCCTCGGAGACATCGTCGAATTTCAAATCCCCTCGATTTCGAAAAATCAAGTTGTCCTCTTCCCGGGTGTCACTTGATTTGAAAAAATCAAACTCAGTATTTCCGAACATGAATGACAATGGCATCGGACGATCCGAGTTGTTTGTTTTGCGTGCCATCCCATTGGCAAAGAAGACGTCTACAAGAGAATCACAATCGTAGTCGGCGCACTTTACCGCCCACGTCCAATCGCTGTTCGCCAATCCCGCCATGTAACCAGCCTCTATAAAACGACCGGTTCCGGTGTTAATCATACAGGTGTTCCTCATCACCTGCCTTGGAATCGCGGTATCGAGAAACTCCTTGTGGATGCTCATATCACCCATCGTCGTCTTCGACTTGTAATGGCTCGTCATCCCCATATCGGCGATCACAAGATCAAACCGTCCGTCTCCGTTCAGGTCCGCCGCATCCGAACCCATTGCATACCAACTGGTATAAGGCGCAGCCAGCTTGATGACATCAGTGAATGTTCCATTCCCGTTGTTCAAGTAGAGCTGATCCGGATTGTCAAAATCGTTACAGACATACAAGTCGGGATCACCATCGGCATCATGGTCATACCAGGTACACGAAAGCCCAAAAGTTCTGTCCTTTATTCCGGCCTTTTTGGAAACATCGATAAATTTATTTTCGCCCTGGGCGACCTGGCTTTGCAGCAAGATGTTTGCGCGTCCCGCATTGTAGTAGACGTAAGCTCTCGGACCGTGCTTCACCAAAGTATAGTATTTTTCAAATCCAGGCTTCAGTTTTGGACTGGCCGTATTGCGCCCATCGATGGGTAATTCCTTAGGCCGCCCATCCGCACGTTTAAACTCGCTCGTCAGGACGAAAATATCGAGATCTCCATCGAGATCATAGTCAGCAAAAGAAGGGTTTAGGCTCGCATCTGAAATATCGAGCCCCCACTCCTTGGCTTTTTCCTCAAAGCGGATCGCTCCGCCAGGCTCGGTGATATTGATGTAAAGCCGATTCGGGACATCGTAGTTACAGACGTAAATATCGAGATCCCCATCGTTGTCGATATCGAGAACAGCCGCCCCACTTGACCATACATTAATCGAATCGGGATCCCATGCCACTTCTTCAAACTTCCATCGACTCGTCTGGCGGTAGATTTTGTTCTCCCGCGCCCCCGAGGTGAGCACAACATCCAGGAGGCCGTCGTTGTCGAGATCTCCCAAGGAAACTCCTCCTCCCGCAAATCCCGAAATATAAAGCCGCTTCAGCTCATGCTGCTCATCGATCGGGTTGAGGAAGTTGATTCCCGTTGAAGCCGGTCCCAACTCCCGAAACAAAGTTTCCCCACCACTCACGGCAGGCTGCAACTTGGTCTTCGTGATTCCGGCCTGCACCAAACCTGCAAACAGACAAATCAACGCGGCAAAGAGAAAAGGAATCTTCTTCATTGAAATCGAATAGAAACTGAATTGGGGGAATCCGCTATCGAAAAATTCCTAAAAGTCGACTTTGACAAAATTCACTGCCCTAGAATCCCGGTCCATTTTCTTTCCACCAGGAACCGTTCATCGCTCAAACGAGCAGGACCAGTCTGCCCGATCAAATGTCCCTCGGTCAACCACAACGAAAGTAGCCGTCCGAACCGCAGCCAGAATCAACGCTTTCGTAAATCCAGACATTTGATCACGCGCTCATCACGATGGGACCTCTCGCCACCACTGAGCGCGGAGGGGTTCAGTCCTTACCGGGATTTCGAGGGCACCGCATTCGTCCGGATGCTTGGTTTGGATGCCCTAGTGGGCCGGGCGCCTGGTCGAGCGGGGGCGGGCTTGACCAGATTGACCAAGGCTTCCGATCTCGGAGTCCTGCGCCGCGCTCATATACGAGCTCCGCTGCTGCCAGGAGATGTTTTGCTTGGGAGGACAGACGAGGATATCACCGGGCCGGATCCACGTCTTCAACAATTCGATGGCTTTTGTCCCCGCTGGCTCTCCGGAACACGATCTTCGTGAGATCGATGAGTTCAGTTTTGATGGGAAAGTGGTCCTGCAATTCCAGACCCGGTTCGGTCAGATGGGTGTTTTCGATACTGAAACTCACTCCTTCGACAAAAGACTAATCGTGGGGATGCTCATTTAAGAGATTTTCCGGAAGATAGAAGCCCTCGCGAGCGGCGGTGGCTTTGCGGACCTCTTTCACTTTTTCCGACCTCACCATCGGCGCGTGGTTGCCAAAGGTGTTTCGAACGTAGGTTAAGACGGCCGCGACTTCTTCATCCGACAATCCTTTAAACGAGGTCATGGGCACCTGGCCGGGATACTTTTTCCCTTTGATTTCAATGGGCCCCATCAATCCGTGGAGAGTGAGTTTAATCAGGCGCTCATCGCTTCCGTTCACCCACTTCGTTTCGGAGAGGGGTGGGAACATCGCGGCCGGGAGTCCTTCACCATCGGGCTGGTGGCAGGTGGTGCAGTGCCCTTCCCTGCCATAAACCTCGGCGCCTTTCACGTAGAGGCGCTGCGCTTCGCCCTTGAGTGGCTTGGTCGGCTTGCGCATTTTCTCTTTCGCTTCCTCCTTCATCGCCAGTCCCTTGAGTTGGGAAAGGGCCGTTTCATAGACGGGCTTGAGAAGACGGTCCTGCGGCAACTTTCCAGCTGCTTCCACGATGGGCAGACCAACTGAAGGTTCAAGCCAAGACGCAGCGGTGATCGCTTCAAGCCGCACCCGACCTTCGGGATCATGCGCCGCTTTCATCAAGAGGTCTGCTTGCTCAGCAATTTGATGCCCTGAATAGCGCAGGACATTGACGGCGGCCGCACGCACGCGGTGGTTTTTGGAAACGAGGAGTTCCTTGAGCAAATCCGCATCCACCTGATTGAGGCCCCAACCAACCCACAAGGCTTCGAGGCGATGATGGTCCACCCGGGGATCAGAGGCATCGAGTCCTTTGAGCCAGGTTTTAAGTTCGACAGACACTTCGCCTACCGGACGACCACGAAGCTCGCGACGCACGCGATAGCGAACCCGATCCTCAGGCAGCTTGAGGTGATCGAGTAGTTCACTCAATTCCGCACCCTTGACTGAAACAGGCTTCAGAAGAGGACGGGAAGGATAAGTAATGCGATAGACGCGGCCATGTTTGTGGTCGCGATAAGGATCGCGCGCGCTGTGCTGCATGTGGCCCACGAGGACATTGTGCCAGTCGAGAAGATAGAGTGAGCCATCAGGGGCGAACTCGAGATCGACGGGGCGAAAGTTACCATCGGTCGACGTCAAGAGGTCCTGTCGGTGCTTACTGGAATAACCGGTGCCACTGTCTTCGAGGGTGTGCTGCTTGATTCCAAGATACCCGATGGTGTTATTGAAAAGGAGATCTCCCTGCACCTCATCCGGGAAATGACGGCTCGCAACAAACTCCAAACCGGAGGTCGGGCGGACGCGATGTGCTTTTTCAATCAAACTCTCCCACAAGGGAGAGAAATCACCGTAGCGGACCTTGTTTGTCCCGGGCCGCATCCAACGCATGTTGGGGTCGGAAGTATCGAGGAAGAAGGGCTGCCCCCATTGATCGAAGGCGGTGCCCCAAGGATTAGGAATCGAGATCCGGGCGGTCCGTTCCAGATGCCGACGATTCGGTTGGTAGCGGAAAAAGCCACCGTTGGAACTGCGCTCAGGGCCGTAGGCAGTTTCGACATTACTATGAAGGAAGGTTCCCTCGCCCATGAAGATCGCACCTGAAGGGTCGGCGCAGAAGGCACTGATGACGTGGTGAGTATCGTGATCATCGAAGCCGCTCAGGATCACCTCGCGCTCGTCCGCCTTGTCGTCGCCGTTGGTGTCCTTGAGTAAGATGAGGTGGTTTCCTTGCGCGACATAAACACCATCGTGAGCCAGTTCGAAACCAGTGGGAAGGTGAAGGTCGTCGACAAAAACAGTCTCCTTATCTGCTTTTCCATCGCCATCGGTGTCTTCCAAAATGAGAAGCTTATCGGAAGGCATGCCATTGCCCGGCTTGTAGTGCGGATAGGTCGGCATGGTCGCCACCCAAAGTCGCCCTTGATTGTCGAAGGACATCTGCGCGGGATTGGCGAGGTTTTCGAACTCCTTTTCGGAAGCAAACAACTCGATGCGGTAGCCTTCGGCAACCTTCATCGTGGCCAGCGCTTCTTCGCCGTAGTTGTATTTCAAGGTCCCGTTTTTACTGCTGGGACGATAATTACTTTTCACCTCCGCGAGCGGAAAGGTTTTGGCATCGGCCGCGGCCAGATCGTAGGACCTGCCAGACAAGGTCGCATGGATGGCTGCGTCGCGGTTTGCGGTCATCTCGGAGAGCTTTTGCAGTTCGCTGGGATAATTGACCGGACCATAGGGCCTCATCCGACGGCCATAAACATGCACGCCGTTGGGAATCTTGTAGTACTTGTGCCACATCCAATCCTTCTCCTGCACCGCTGCGAGAACCCTTTTGGAGTCACCCGATACGCGAGACTTTCCGAACAAGGCCGTCGCCAACACCGGAGCCAGTTTGCGATACCCGCTCTCAGCGAGTAATGCCCCGTCTTGTGTCAGCGGCTCGGCGGTTTCGGCATACCATTTCAAGGTGCCTTGGAATAAATCGACAAAAGGCACCTTCTCTTCGGCCGCCACCTTTTTCATGGAGGCGGTGTAAAGGGCAAGATTGGCATTTTGCTTCAAGCCATCCGGTGTGCCATGACTCGCGGAGAGGTTTTCAAACGCGATGGGTGAAACCAACGCGAGACGCGGCGCAGAGCTCCCGTTGTATTTTTGCGAACGGGTGTGACGGATGAAATCCCGCAACTCGCCTTCAAACGATTCGATCCCATCCAGTCCATTGAAGGATTCGTTGAAACCAAAGAAACCCACGATAACATCCGCCTTTAGCTTGCTGAGCCATTGATCAGGAGTTTCAAAGATTCCGTTTCCGGTGTTTCCGGAACCCCAGCGATCTTTCACTTTAGAAAGTGCCGGACGATACTTTTCCGCACCGGGAAAGGCCCATGGTGAAGGGCGCGCGGAGTGGGGACGAAAACCGGGGGTATTCGCTTCGTCGCACATATTACGAATGATCAGATCCTTCCCGGCATGTCTCCGCTGCACTTCGGTTTCAAAGTAACCAAACTGCATCATGCGCGAGCCCAGTCCGTTGCCGATGAGGACGACATGGTTGCCTTTTTCAAGCGGCAGGACTTCCGCCCCGGACGGAGATGCCACGAGGAAACCCAGGACAAGAAATTTTGAGCAGGTAATCAGCCGATCGATCATGAGGATTTGGTATGTACTTTTCAGGACCCGGAATCCAAGCCCACTCTTCCTAAACACCAAAATCGCAGCGTCCCGAAGTTCCGCCCCTTCTTCGTGTCTTTCCGGCCGATTTCGAAGCTCCCGAAGACCACGCTGAACTCGAAAGACGCTCGTCTTGAGCTGAAAGGTAAAGCCCTGCCACTGGGTCGGCAGCGCAGAAGGATCACGGGAATCAGGATTCATGGGAACGTCCTCTAATTGCTGGCACTTAAACTAAGGTCGCCCAACTCACGCATTTTTCTGATATTTAAATCGCCCAATCCTCCCAAGAGACACCTTCGATCCTAGAAAAATCCTGCTTATTCAGGGTCGCAGACAGTCGGCAAATGCGTCTTTGCCTCGAAAATTCCAATCATCTTCATAAACGCCAACCAAGGCGTTTTCCTCAACTTAATCAACCGCCTGGAACTTCCGCTCGATCACTTCGATCGCGAGGGTTTCAAGGGTTCCGTCCTCCAGCTTTTCAACCGCTTCCGCAGAGAATCCCTGCGCCACGAGACTACGAGCCAGCTTGGGCTGGATGCCGCGAGCCATGAGGTAGAAAATTTCTTCATCACTCACGCGCGCACTGGTCGAACCGTGCGAGCACTTCACGTCGTCCGCATTGATCTCGAGACCAGGCATGGAGTGCGCTTCGCAGTCATCGGACATCATAAGATTGCGACAAGTCTGGTAGGCATCAGTTCCGTGGGCGCCTTCATCAACGAAGATGAGACCTGAAAAAATCGTCTTCCCTTTTCCAAAGAGCGTGTTCTTGAAAAGGAGATCAGAGTAGGTGTCGCGCGCTCCGTGGTGCTGGAAGGTGCGCTGGTCGAACTCTTGACCCGTGTCAGGAAGAGCGACCGAGAGGATGTGGGATTGGCTATCGGATCCATCGAGCGTAGAATAGGTTTCTTCACGAAGCCACTTCGAGCCCGTGTGAATGACCGCTTGCTTGGCACTCGCGCCAGTCTGGAGACAGGAATCAGCAATACGAATGAACCTACTGGCGCGATTAAGCTCCTGAGTAACGAGATATTTGACCTCGGCCTTTTCGCCGACGTTCACATCAACAGCCGTGAGAACGACAGCAGCCGCGTCATCAGTCGAGACGAAACGTTGGATCACTCGAAGCTTCGCGCCGGCCTCGGCATTGATGACAAGGCTAGGGAGAAGGAGACCTTCACCAGTAACGAGATGAATGATTTCGATGATCTCTTTACCAGAAGCGGTGATGGAAATGCCATGATCTGACTGAACCGAGTGAAGCGCAGCAAGTTTTGGAGAACCAAGACGAGACTCAGGTCCAAAGGACTCGCTGAGAAGGGTCACGGAATCATGAGAACCAGAGACAAGCTCGGCATTCTGAAACACGAAGCGGGTCGCGCCTTCGATCTCAGCAGGGAGATCTGCAGCAGTGCCATATCCGATGGGTTCGACCCCGGAAAGATTTGCTTCTTTCCAGGCACCAAAGCGCCAGTTTTCCACCGTGCGAACGGGCCATTTGAGAGCCTCGAATTTCTCGAGTGCAGGAGACGTGAGAGTTGCGGACATCTTTTAAAACTAGAAATTAACCAACCGAGCCTTCCATCTCGAGATCGATGAGGCGCTTGAGTTCGACCGAGTATTCCATCGGGAATTCTTCGACGAGGTCGTTGATGAAACCATTCACCGCGAGCGACATCGCCTGGGTCTCGGAGAGGCCACGCTGCTGCATGTAGAAGAGCATTTCCTTGGAGACCTGACTCACACTCGCTTCGTGCTGCGTGACGTGCTGGTTTCCTTTGACGGAGATCGCAGGATAGGTATCAGTGCGGCTCTTCGGATTGATGAGCAAGGCATCACATTCGGTGTTGTTCTTACAGCCCTTGAGGTGCTTGGGAATGTGAACCTGACCACGATAAGTCGAGCGACCTGCGCCGATGGAGATCGACTTGGAGATCACGTTGGAAGTCGTGTTGTTCGCGGCGTGAATCATTTTCGCACCGGTGTCCTGATGCTGACCGTCGTTTGCGAGAGCAATGGAAATCACTTCGCCACGAGCGCGCTCCCCTTTCATAACAACACCGGGATATTTCATGGTGAGACGGGACCCAATATTACAATCGATCCAACGAATCTCGGCGTCTTCGTGTGCCAGGCCACGCTTCGTGACGAGGTTGAAGACATTGGAGGACCAATTCTGAACGGTGATGTATTGAATCTTAGCCCCCTTCATTGCCACCAACTCGACGACAGCCGAGTGAAGCGTGGCCGTCTCAAATTTTGGAGCGGTGCAGCCTTCCATATACATGACCTCGGAACCTTCATCGGCGATGATGAGCGTGCGCTCAAACTGACCAAAGTTCTCGGAGTTAATGCGGAAGTATGCCTGTAGCGGGTGCTTCACTTTCACTCCTTTTGGAATGTAGATGAAGGATCCACCGGACATTACCGCGGAGTTCAGTGCGGAAAATTTATTGTCGCCCACCGGGATCACTTTTCCAAACCAAGGGCGGAAAATATCTGCGTGCTCCTTGAGGCCTTCGGAACAGGTCACGAAAATCACGCCTTCTTCAGCGAGCGCTTCCTTGACGTTCGAGTAAGCGGCTTCGGAGTCGTATTGCGCTTCCACACCAGCGAGAAAGGCCCGCTCCTGCTCGGGCACACCGAGGCGGTCAAAGGTTTCAAGAACCTCAGGAGGCACGTCGTCCCAAGAACGCTTGGGCGTCGCTCCATCAGAAAGGTAGTAGCGGATTTTATCGAAATCGATCGCGTTGAGATCCTCCGTCGCCCAGTTCGTTGGCATCGGTTTGGATTCAAAAACTGCGAGCGCCTTGTGACGAAACTCGTTCACCCAAGCCGGTTCATCCTTAACCTTAGAGATGTAGTCGAGGGTATCCCCGTTGAGACCGGTTCCGGCATCAAATTTATGATTTTCCGGAAACGAAAAATCTCCGATGTTGTCTTTCTCAAGAGCGACTTGCTGGACGGTGGCGGTTTCTGAGTTCATTTCAAAAAGTGAGTCAAAGGAATACAGAGCTATCATTTAGCTCCAGGGTTTTAAGTGGCAAGCCGACCGGAGCTATGAGCTAAAGGCCGGGTAGAAAATTTAGGCAGTTTTAAGGAAATCGTAGCCGCTCTCCTCGAGTTCGAGGGCGAGTTCGGCACCGCCGGATTTGACAATCTGGCCATCGGACATTACATGAACAGCATCTGGCTTGATGTAGTCGAGAAGACGCTGGTAATGGGTGATGATCAAGAAGCCGCGGCCCGGAGAACGCATCGAGTTGACCCCTTTTGCAACCACCTTGAGCGCGTCGATATCAAGACCAGAGTCGGTCTCATCGAGCAAAGCATAGCGCGGATCGAGCATCATCATCTGAAGGATTTCGTTGCGCTTTTTCTCACCACCGGAGAAGCCTTCGTTAACAGCACGCTTGGTGAACTTGCGGTCCATTTCGAGCTCATCCATCTTGGCATACATCGATTTGTAGAAGGCCACCGCATCGATCTCTTCGCCGTCGGGCATGCGAGCCTGTAGAGCCGCCCGAAGGAAGTTGGCATTAGAAACTCCAGGAACTTCAGCAGGATACTGGAAGGCGAGAAAAATTCCGGCACGTGAGCGCTCATCGACTTCGAGTTCGGCGATATCGACACCATCAAGGAGAACTTTTCCATCCGTCACAACGTAGTCCTCGTGACCAGCGATGACCTTGGAAAGAGTGGATTTACCAGAACCGTTGGGACCCATGATGGCATGGACTTCTCCCGCTGGAATTTCCAGATTGAGGCCCTTGAGGATGGGAGTTCCGCCGACGGTGGCGTGTAGGTTTTCGATGGTGAGGCTCATGTTTTTGAGAAAGTTTTTAGTATCCGATCCGTCCCTTCAGGCTGAGTTCGAGGTGGCTGATTTCGGTGCCTTGAGGGAGTTCGAGGAAATCTTCAAGCTTAACTCCTTTTTTAAAGACAACATCGTGGATGGTCCCGGTCTTTTCATCCTGAAAATGGCAGTGATCACTCAAGTTCGGGCAGTAGCGGGATGACTCGCGCTCGAAGTTCACCTGCTTCACCAGCTTGTGCGAAACCAGGGCTTCCAGGCAATTATAGACCGTCGCGAGCGAGATCGTCGGCATCCGCTCTTTCGAGCGTGTGAAGACATCATTTGCAGTGGGGTGATCGCGTTCAGCAAGAATGACCGAGAGCACCTCCCGGCGCTGCTTCGTCATGCGCAAGCCCTCAAGCAGCGAAGGAAGTTCCTCCGGTGCTGGGCTGCTATGGTGATCAAACGAAATCATCTACGGCGGGAACCTAGCCACGCTGGGAGCACGATCAAGCGGAAATTGGAATTATTCTAATTCGGGATCGGAGCACCCACGATTCCTTCACTTTACCAAAACATTTTGAACTCTCACCGGGTCCATCACTCTAAGCTCCCAAGAGATCACAATCTTGATTCATGAAAATATTTCTCACCGCCCTTGCCATCATCGCCCTCGTCGCGGTAGCCGGAATTTGCATCATGAGCCTAGGCGGACTGATGGGTTTCAAATATGAATCCACCGCCGTGCTTCAGATTCACCCGTCTATGCTTGCGATTGCTCCATCGACAAACTCGTCCACGGACGGAGCGTTGATGACGAGGCACTACATGGAAAGTGAATTTGAAACAGTCGTCTCCGCTGAGACGCTCAACTCCGCCATCCAGGCAATTGCTCTCGATCAGCGCTGGGGTCTCTCTCTGGAAGAAACCCTCGAGAAAGTAAAAACGATGGTTTCTGCGGAACCTCGGCGGGGCACAGATTTCATTGAAATCAAAGCCCGCAGCCACAATCAGGAAGATGCCCACGACATCGTGAATGCCGTCGTCGATAGCTATATCGCACGCCGAAACAAAATGGAAATGGCTCGTGCTAAAAAGGCGATCGAAGCGCTTGATAAAGAACTTCAGGAGCAAGGAGACCTCGTAAATGACAAGAGAAAGAACCTCACCCCCCTGATTCAAAGCTACGGAATTCCCTACTTTGATCCTCGTGACTCCACTCAGAATGAGGCCACCGAAGAGAAAATGCACCTGAATGCACAACAACGCTTGGACCAGCTCGAACAAGATCGTGATCGTCTCAAAATCCAGATTGATCAGCTGATAAAAACCAGTGCTGAAGAAATGATTCCGACCGCAGCTGCGCTCGAACTCCCTGAAAACCAGGTGAGTATATTATACACGCAGTATCTCGAGACCCTCCGCGAGAGCGAAAAGCTCGCCGCCCAAGGATTGGCAGAAGACCACCCAGACCGAGTGGCTCTGACAGCCCAAGCGAACGAGTTAATGGGTAATGCCAAGAAAGCGGTGATTTCTCTCAAAGAGGTCTTGAATAACCGGCTGAATCTTGTGGACCGTCAAGTGGAGCGAATGAAGGAAACCATTCTCAACAAAAAGGAAATATCGCTCGAGCGAGCGATGCGTCAGCACGAATACAATTCCGCCAGAGAAGAGTATGAGCAATCTAGGAATCTTCTCCGGGAGATGAAAATTCAACAGCAGGAACAGCGCGCCCTTCTGAAAATGCCCCGCCAAGCCGTCACTCGCCACGAGTGATCACGCCTCTAAAGCAACTCCAAGAACCGCGGAAGCACTCTCAAAAACAGCGAGTTTTTCCCACCCCGCGAGAGCTGATCCGCCACAAGCCCTTCCGGGTCATCCGCATCCGCCGGACCGCTCACATAGAGACAGTGCCCATCGGTGCAGATCGCCTGGCAGAGATGGGAGTTTCCATTTTTCCGGCTCACTTTCACTTCGCAATCGGGCGACTTGATCGAGAGCAAACTCAAGGAAGCTCCATCATCATCCCACGTGATCTTGGCCACGATGTTCCGGCCTTCTTTGGACTCAAAGAGAAACGATTCTCCGTTCTCCGGATTGGTCTCAGCAGTCAAGCCCAGCTCGAGGCCTGTCTTCCAACCCGCCTGCTCCGTCACCCAAGCCAACAAAAGAAGAGCCGACGTCCGCTGACTCTTTTGAGCCACAATATTGACTTCCTCAATTTCGAAAAAAGACCTTTCGGCAGCGGGGTCATCGAAGAGCCCGGCAATCGCAAGACGATAGTGATAGCTGCGCGTCCAGGAAAGGTCCTGCGTCACCATGTGATCATTCGTCTGCTCACGCGCTTCCATGATTTTGGCAAAACCTTCCGTCGGATTCGACCACGTGGAGCTATCGAAAATGAAACGATCCAAAATACTGTAAAGCCGCTCTTCGAAAAGATCGGAGATCTCACCCTGCCACCAAAACACAAGAGGCAGGTCGCTGTTGAGATGCGCAAAAACGGTGTTGCGAAGTCGACCAAAAGAGTAGCCACTTAGGAGAAAGGAAATCTGCTCGGAGCAAATCGATTTCTTCCCGTGCGCAAGATGACAGTGCGCCGTGATCCACGCTGCCACCGAAGGCTCGGGAGCTTTGCGGTCCATCGCAATCAGAACCGCCCGACAGGCATGCTCACGCGTGAACTCCTGAATCATTTCCGAGTTCGCCGACAGCTCATGCGGATCCTCAGTATAAACGAGAAAGTTCATCAGCGAAGCATTCGTGCTCGCCTCATCCGCTTCCCAAAGCTTCTTGAGTTCGCCATCGATCGCTGCGATCTCGACAGGCATTCCCAGCCCTTCGGTTGAAATCTTGCCTCTCATTAGAGCCTCCTCCATTTCCGTCCTTCGCTCTTGAGCATTTCATCGGCTTCCTTCGGTCCCCACGAACCCGCAGGGAACTCAGCCATCGGCGGCGGATTGTCGCTCTCGTGCCAGGCGTTCTCGATGTTGTCGACGAAGCGCCACGCTTCTTCCACTTCGTCGCGACGCGCAAAGAGAGTGGCATCCCCGGCCATCGCATCGAGCAAAAGACGCTCGTAAGCTTCCGGACTGCTCTTTCCAAAGCTACTGGAATAGTGGAAATCCATCTTCACCGGTTCCATCCGCAGCGTGGTCCCGGGAAGCTTGGAATTGATGCGAAACGATATCCCCTCGTCCGGTTGAATGCGGATCACGAGGACATTGCCATCGGGCACCCCTCCGGGAGCGGCATTGAACAAGACACTCGGGGTCTCTTTAAAATGAATGGAAATCTCGGTGGCTTTCTTCGGCAGACGCTTGCCCACGCGCACGTAGAAGGGCACCCCGCTCCAGCGCCAGGTGTCGATCATGCAGCGCACCGCGACAAAAGCTTCTGTCTCGGACTCGGGATCAACCCGGTCTTCTTCACAGTATCCCGGGACTTCCTTCCCGTTGATATTGCCCGAAGTATACTGCCCGCGGGTGACATTCTCAGCCACCAGCTCGGGAGTGTCCCACTGACGAAGAGAGCGAATCACCTTCACCTTTTCATCCCGCACGCCATCGGCAGAGAGATCGGTCGGCGGCTCCATCGCAACGAGACTGAGCAGCTGAAGAAGATGGTTTTGCACCATGTCCCGAAGCGCTCCCGCTTTATCGTAATAAGCACCGCGTCCCCCTTCCATCCCGAGATGCTCGGCACAGGTGATCTGGACGTGATCGATAAACTGCTTGTTCCACATCGGCTCGAAAATCGCGTTGGCAAAGCGGAGCACCATGATGTTCTGCGCCGTCTCCTTGCCGAGATAGTGATCGATGCGATAGGTGTCCTTTTCCTCGAAGGTTCCGTTGACCACCTCGTTGAGATGCTGGGCTGTCGCAAGGGTGGTGCCGAAGGGTTTCTCAACAATCACGCGGGACCAACAACCCTCTCGCTCGTCACTCAAGCCCGCCTTTTTAAGATGGAGAAGAATGTCGTCGAAATACTCTGGCGCACTCGCAACATAGAAAAGGCGATTCCCTTTTCCGCCGCGTTCCTGATCGATCGCATCGAGCCGCTCCGCCAATCGACGATACCCGTCATCATCCTGAAACTCGCTCTGGTGATACTCAATATTCGGAGCCAAAGACGCCCAGACGACCTCATCATGCCCGGTGCGGGAAACCTCGCGATTCAGCTTCTCCAGTCCTTCGCGAAAAAATTCATCGGTCCAATCGCGCCGTGCGAAGCCGATAATTTTCACCCCAGCCGGCAGTTCACCATCGGCCGCCTGATTATAAAGCGCCGGAATGAGCTTCCGGTGGGTCAAATCACCGGTGGCCCCGAAAATTACAACCGTGCACGCCTCAGGACGATTGCGGGAGACGAGGTCTTCACGGAAAGGATTACTCACAGCCCCTACCTGCCACTCTTTCGTACCATTCGCAATACCGGAGCAGCGATTTTGGCTCATGAGCAAAGGTCGTCGTAGCTCACGAGAATCCGCTCTTCAAGCAGCGCCAGAGGTGCGTCCTAACTTAGCGAAGGGCAAAGCGAGACACTCGCGACGCCCTGGTATCCCGCCCCCAACAGAATCCGAGGCCTGAAAAGTCGATCTAAATCAACGAGCTATCACAGAAGTCGCCTTACCCACTTTTCTCTATCTTCTTTGCTGCTGCTGCCAGTTTACCTAGCTCCCTGATCAATTCGTCGACAACCTCCGGTTTAGAAATGCTTCCAGTTTCCGCAGCGTGAACCAAAGGCCACGCTGCGCTGAAAATCTTAAAACCGAAACCTACCAAGGCATCGGAAACGCCGCATTAAAGGCGAAGACGCGCTCCTTAATCTCGGCAAGCTTGGCATCATCCTCGCGTGCTACGAGCGCTTCGTGGATCAAATCGGCGACCTTTTCAGCATCAGCCTCCTTCATCCCACGGGTCGTGACTGCAGGAGTTCCAATCCGAATGCCACTCGGCTTCATCGGGCTCGCTTCATCGAAAGGAATCGAGTTCTTGTTCACTGTGATGCCGACCTTATCGAGAGTATCGGAAACGATCGAGCCATCGAGACCCGCCGGGCGGAGATCGAGCATGAAGACGTGGTTATCGGTGCCGCCAGAAACGACCCGGTAGCCGTGCGATTCGAGACGCGCGGACATCGCCTGGGCATTCTTGATAACCTGCTCCTGATACTCTTTGAAGCCAGGCTTGAGCACTTCGCCAAAGCACACTGCCTTGGCCGCGATGACATGCATCAGCGGTCCACCTTGGACGCCGGGGAAAACGCGACCATCGATCTTCTTAGCATACTTCTGTTTGCAGAGAATGATCCCTCCACGAGGTCCGCGGAGTGATTTGTGTGTCGTCGAAGTGACAAAGTCCGCATGCGGCACTGGGCTCGGATGAACTCCCGCCGCCACCAGACCGGCGATGTGCGCCATGTCCACGAAAAGATAAGCGCCAACCGCTTTGGCAATCTGCCCCATGCGCTCGAAGTCAATCTCACGCGAATAAGCGCTCGCTCCACAAGTAATAAGCTTCGGCATGACCTCCTTGGCTTGCGCTTCGAGAGCATCATAATCAATCCGCTCATCCTCGGCGCTCACGCCGTAGTGGGTCACGTCATAAAGACGACCCGAAAAGTTCGCCGGATGCCCGTGCGTCAAGTGACCACCGTGGGCGAGGTCCATCGTGAGAATCTTGTCACCGGGATCGAGCACCGCGAAGTAAACCGCGGTATTCGCCTGGCTCCCCGAGTGTGGCTGCACATTCGCGTGATCCGCTCCAAAAATTTCCTTCAGCCGGGCAATCGCGAGTTCCTCGACGACATCGACATTCTCGCACCCTCCATACCAACGACGCCCGGGATATCCCTCGGCATACTTATTGGTGAGAAGCGATCCCTGCGCTTCCATCACCGCTGGGCTGCAGAAGTTCTCCGAAGCAATCAGCTCGATATGACTGCGCTGGCGCTTCTCCTCACCCACGATCGCCTCGAAAACCTCCGAATCCGTCATCGCGAGACGACTTCCCGAAGCCTTACAAAGACGCGCTTCATGGCGACCGCCTTCAAAGTCAGATGAAAGAAAAGTCTCCACCATTTCCAGCCCCACTTCGATCGTCACCACCTTCTGCCCGAGGCAAAGAACATTGGCATTATTGTGAGAACGGGTCGTCTTGGATTCCTCCACCGTCCGAACATTGGCAGCGCGGACATCACGGAAACGATTCGCCGTAAGGCAGACACCCACGCCCGAAGTGCAGACAAGAATTCCACGATCAGCGCGCTCTTCATTGACCGCCCGGGCGACCTCATTGGCAAAGTCGGAATAATCCACCGACTCGCTACCATGCGTGCCGTAATCGACGATCTCATGGCCACTACCCTTAAGAGCCTCCACGATTGCGTTTTTCAACTCAACTCCGCCGTGATCGGCCCCAACAGCAATTCGAATGGCATTTGCACTCATAAAGAGATACCTTCCGTGAGGCCTCTGGAGGAAAATGGCAAGCGCTTACGTGGGAAAGCCCCCCTCCAAGGCCAAATTCCCCCCTCTCCCATCCTCCTTGCCATGAAAACAGGTGAAGTCGGGCTACTATATCCGGGAGGCTCTCGAAC
>Ga0308000_10000467_pt1 | contig 16375 bp, 20 predicted proteins | sample Neamet3_FD_203877 | JGI IMG/M metagenome (GOLD analysis project Ga0308000, IMG submission 203877) | Marine microbial communities from water near the shore, Antarctic Ocean - #3 | ecosystem: Environmental > Aquatic > Marine > Unclassified | place: Southern Ocean | collected 2014-06-04 | reverse complement strand
AACATGTGGAATAGAACTTGATGCAGTTACTTCACAATTTTCTTAAACTATTTACAAAAATAATGTAGAAAACACTTGACTTTTCCTTTAATGGTGCTATACTATATGTATAGTTAGAAGTAGGCACTGAAACTAAAAAGAGGAATACAATATGTCAGATGTTATTATGACACGCACTGTTAGCCCAAATAAAGCTAAAAAAAGCATTATACGAGCTTTTAAGAAAAAACGTCCACTGTTTTTATGGGGACCTCCAGGTATTGGTAAGTCCGATATTATTGGACAAATTACCGACTCACTTTCAAAAAGCTATCTTATTGATATTCGTTTATCATTATGGGATCCTACAGATATTAAAGGTATGCCATATTATTCTGTAACCGATAATACAATGAAATGGGCTGCTCCATCAGAACTTCCAACAGAGGAGTTTGCAGCACAATATGATAACATTGTTTTGTTCTTAGACGAAATGAATTCAGCGGCGCCAGCAGTACAGGCAGCAGCTTATCAGTTAATTCTTAATCGTCGTGTAGGACAATATAAACTACCCGATAACGTTCTTATTGTTGCAGCAGGTAATAGAGAAGCCGATAAAGGTGTTACTTATAGAATGCCTGCTCCGTTAGCCAACCGCTTTGTTCACTTAGAACTTGCAGTTGATTTTGATGATTGGTTTGCATGGGCTGCCGAAAACAAGATCCACAGAGACGTTGTTGGTTATTTGACTTTTAGCAAGAAAGACTTATATGACTTTGATCCAAAAAGTCCAAGTCGTTCTTTTGCTACACCTCGTTCTTGGTCATTTGTATCCGAACTACTTGAGGATGATGATGACGAGAATACCACTACAGATTTAGTTAGTGGCGCAGTAGGCGAAGGCCTTGCTGTGAAATTTAGTGCTCACCGTAAAGTAGCGTCAAGCATGCCTAACCCAAGTGATATTTTGAACGGCAAAGTAAAAGAGCTAAAGACTAAAGAAATCAGTGCCATGTATTCCTTAACGGTCTCACTCTGTTACGAGCTAAAAGAAGCATCAGACAAGAACGATAAAAAGTTTGATGACAAAGTAAATAACTTCCTTAGGTTTTCTATGGATAATTTTGATACTGAATTGGTAGTAATGGGCATTAAACTTGCTCTTACACAATACGGTTTACCAATTGACCCAGATGAAATTGACTGCTTCGATGAGTTTCATGAGCGGTATGGACGATATATTACTGCCGCACAGAAGGCTTAACGGTGAAATGAGTTTGGACGTTCTCAACAAAAACGTCCATTTTAACTTGACAACTATTGTAAATAGTGTTATAATAGTATTATAACAGTTAGAAGGAACATGGCAAATGAGTGTAGAAGGTAAGAAAAACTGGCAACCAGATCCAAACATTACTGACGAAGAACTTGCAATAATGCAAGTTGATGTACTTGATCGAATTATTGTTGCAAGAGTAGGTTTATTATTACGTCACCCATTTTTTGGTAATATGGCAACGAGGTTACGTGTTGTTGCCGCAGACCATTGGGTTCCTACTGCCGCAGTAGACGGAAGAAACCTTTATTTTAACACTCAATTTTTTAATGCAATGACTAATAAAGAAATTGAATTTGTTATTGCACATGAAATTTTGCATTGCGTATTCGATCATTTTAGTCGTAGAGAAGATCGAGATCCAGTATTACATAATATTTCCGCTGATTATATTGTAAACAACTTACTAGTACGAGACCGCATTGGTACTAAGCCAGCATTAATAGATTGCTATCAAGACTTTAAATATGAAAAATGGTCTTCAGAAGCTGTATACGATGATTTATTTAAGAACTATGACGAAGAAGAACTTAAACAACTTGGCGAATTACTTGACGAACACATTGACTGGGAAGGCGAAGCTGACGACGGTGACAGTAAAGCACCAGGTAATAAATCTAGTAAAAATGGCAAACCAACATATACAAAAGATGAATTAAAAAAGATACGTGACGAAATTAAAGAAGGTATGATGGCATCAGCTCAAGCTGCAGGTGCAGGAAATACACCTGGCGAAGTTCAACGTATGATTAAAGAACTTACTGAGCCTAAAATGAACTGGCGTGAACTGTTGCGTCAACAAATCCAATCAACAATACGTAATGATTTTACTTTTAGTCGTCCAAGTCGAAAAGGTCAAATGTCAGGTGTAGTGTTACCGGGTATGAGTTTTATGGATACTATCGACATTTGTATTGCACTTGACATGTCAGGATCAATTGGCACTCCGCAGGCAGAAGATTTCTTAGGAGAAGTTAAAGGCATCATGGACGAATATAAAGATTACAATATTAAATTATGGTGCTTTGACACAAAGGTATATAACGAACAAGACTTTAGTGCAGATTGTGGCGATGACCTGCTTGACTACGAAATTATGGGTGGCGGCGGAACTGACTTTGACGCTAACTGGAGATATATGAAAGACAACGATATCCAGCCTAAAAAGTTTATTATGTTTACAGATGGTTACCCTTGGAACAGTTGGGGTGACGAAGACTATTGCGATACTATATTTGTTATACATAGTAACTCAGATCAATCTTTAGAAGCACCGTTTGGATTAACAACACACTATGAACTTGCCGCATAAAATAAAAGAACCTAATCCACTAAACTTTTTTGAGTTACGAAGGCTTAATAGACTTCCTCCTCATTTTGAGTTTATATCAATACCGTTACATTATAATATGCAAAATAGTATTGAAAAATGGATAATGTCTAATTTAAAAGGTAGATTTTATATTAACACAGGCATAGATTTAGATCACACTGATTCTATACAAAATGTATTAAAAGTTGGATTTGAAAATGGGAAAGAAATGAGCTATTTCACTTTAGCCTGCCCACTTTTAAAATATAAGTAAATAATAATGAAGGAGAAAAACTTATGAGCGATGAAGCAACTATGAACGAACTGGGAGAAATTTCTGCACCAATGCCAGACAGCCAGGGGGCCGATGACAATGCAGGTACTAGTTTAGAACTAACCGTAAACGATTTACAGTTACTAAGACAAACTATCGATGTAGCAACATCACGCGGAGCTTTCAAAGCGAACGAGATGATGACAGTAGGAACTGTATTTAATAAATTAGAAGCATTTTTAACTGCTGTTGCACAACAGCAAAAACAAGGAGACGCAAATGGCTCTTAAACATGTAGGAAGAATTAAGTCTAGTAAACAAAAAGTAGTAATAGCATACAGAACTGTTCCCGGCGACTCAAGTCATGCTGTAGTAGTTAATACAGTAACTCTTGGCGCAGACGAACATGACGCTCTTATGAAGACTGTAGAATCAGAAGCAGGCCAAAGTGCAAATGAATTTGCAGAAATGATGGCTAGAGCAACGCTACCTGATGGTAGAAACATGTTAGGTGCATTTCATCAAACAGGTAAAATGATGAAAGTAGCAGTTGACACAGTTGAGATGCAACCAGATCATCGAACAGTACTTCCGCTTGCTGAACTTAATCAAATGATTGCTGACCAAAAAGGCGTAACTATTGACGAGTTAGCAATTGCTCCTGATGGTCCAGTAGCTAATCAAAACACAGCTACGCCAGTAGCATCTATGCAAACAGCTAATATCCCAACTCCTACTACTGAAGGTGGTATTTTATCAGATACAGATCTAGCTGCACAATATCGCAGTCAAGCAGACTCATTATACAAAGAAGCTAAAGCACTAAGAGCTCAAGCTGAAGGATTAGTTCCTACTGTTAAAAAGTCTAAAACAAAAGCAACAGCTAGTGTCAAAGGATAAAAATAAACTACCAAAGCACGTAATAGATATATGGCCTGATATTTTTAAGGATATTGACCTTAAAGTTGTTCCTATAGAGTATCTGCATTCTATTAGAGTTGTGTTCCAAGACGGAAAAATATGGGATATTGATATCCAAAATTCTAAAAATGAAGACGGCGATGAAATAAACGTGCAGTCAGAATTAGAAAATATATTTAAACAATACGAAAACGATATTTCAAATGTTGACTTTAGGCTAGATACCGAGCGTGTTAAACGTGATATTAAAAAGAGGACTACTCTTTTTATGAAGAAACGAAGGTAACAGAAAGTTAAAAAATTGAAAGCATTTGTTATACTTCATCATCAACCTTTAGACTCTTGGTTTTATAGGGTAGCAACAAATTATACAAAATTAAATTTTGATTATTGTATGGCTGATAGATTTAAAGAAAACTCTGAATGGGAATTCTTTGAATCATCTACTCCTATAGAATCTTGCTTGCCTGGGTTTGAGTTTACTATTGTAGTTAATGCTGGTGTCATTTTTCCTTATTCTTTTTATCAACGTAAAATTGAACCTAAATTAGGACAATACCAAATTACTAATGTAGGGCCTGCTAAAGTTTATCATTCAGATATTACCCTTCCTAAGGAAGGAGATTTAAAAGTAAAATATAAATTTCCATATATAGATCCAACAGACGAAAATACATTTTCTAGTACACATGATCAAGGAATAGACATGTTACTAAAAAACTCTAACTTGTCGTATGTAGTGCATAACGAAATTCCCGAACCTATATATAATCTTAATAAACCAATTGAATGGGCAATGACTGTTAGCTCAGGATTTTATATAAATTATATATTACAAGCCGGCGGTTTTAATCATAACACTATTGTTAATCATATAGATATTAGCAAAGGCAGTTTAGAGGTACGTAAATATACTATTGAAAATTGGAACGGTACTGATTACTTAAAATGGCTAGATCATTTATATGAAAAATTTCCTTTACTAAACATCTTTAATGGTAAACAATTTAGACGCGGACATAATCCAACACATATAGTTTTAGATCATATGTCAACAGTATGGTCAGAGTCTCAATGGTTAGAACATTGGCGTAAATATCAAAAATGTACACACAATTATTATGCTTGTAATTTTGCAGATACTAAAAGTTTTGAGGAAGTACTTAGTACACATAAAGAACATTATACTAGTGTATTCTGGTATAACGGCGCATTAAAACGTATGCCTGCAAACATTAATAAGACTAGCAAACAAAGTCATAATCATGCAAAGGCATTTATGCAACGAGTAGTAGACTATAATCCTAACACACTAGTTTATGGATCTGATCATTGTTGTGCAAAGTTTAATGGCATTACTGCTTTAGACGCATTGAATAGTATGACAGAAGATTCAAGATTAAATTTATGGGAAACTATCTAATGGAGTATAGAGATATATCACAAGGAGAGTATCATAGGGTACTGCATGAAATAGAAATTGATAGGCAAGCATTAATAGATTTTTATAATATGTTCCCTAAAGAAACGCACCTACCTTGGAACGAGTTTAAAAGGAAATATAAACCAGATAACAAGTATACAGCAATGTTAACTGACGAATTTAAGATGGTGTATGCCCCTGAATATGAAGGTAAAGAGCTTATTGAATATCCTATTATACAAAATTTAATAAGTAAATTTAAATTTAATAATCCGTTAAAAGTAACTGATGTACAAATACTTACATATGATAAGGGATTTAGGTTTAAAAAACATATAGATAGAGAAGTAAATTGGAGTATGTTTTTTCCGTTACTACCAGAATGGGGTGGGGAACCTTTAGTATATCACGAAGGTACACATCGTAGAGACGATGATGGGCTCGAAATATATCGTGTATATTATAGCACTAAACACATGACCTTAACAGACGGTAAAGTAATGCACAGAGTTCCTAAAATGTCAGAACCAAGGGTACTATTACGTATTAGAAGTGGCGACGAAACATACGACGATCTTATACATAAGATTAATAAAGGAACTTTTTTTAACTTATAAATACATAGAAAGATATTAACTGTTCTTTTTATAATAAAAAGAAGACAAGTATTATTGTTACACGGCATAAATACATGTAAGAAACTATATTTCAGGAGTTCTATAAATGGCTTTAAGACTTAGACGTGGTACCAATGCTGAAAGACTGCTTGTAACCCCTGTAGAGGGTGAATTAGTATACACCACCGATACAAAATTAATTTTTGCAGGCGACGGCGCTACAATTGGCGGCAATCTAATTGCTGGCTTAGGTAGTGTACTAGCAGACGCAGCACCTAAACTTGGTGCAAACTTAGATATTAACAGTAAAAATATTACAGGTATTGGTAATATTAACATTGATGGAACAATAACTGCTCCACAATTTGAAGGTAATATACACGCAGACGATAGTACAATAGCATATAATAGTGCAACACAAAGATTATCTATTAATGATTTAGAAATTTCAGGTGACGTTGTAATAACAGAATCAACAAACAAATTAGATGTATATTCAAGCCATGCAAGCACATCAAGTAATATAGTTTTAAACAGATCTAAAGGTGCTCCTGGAGCTCCAACTGCACTTGTAGACACCGATAATATATTTGGTATTAGTCTTAAAGGACATACTGGTGCTAGTTACACTGGTGGTGCAAGTATTGTATCTGACGTAGACGGCACAGTAACATCAACTATTATGCCTGCTGACTTACAATTTAAAATAACAAACACCAGTGGGCAGTCTCGTACTCCGCTCAGAATTAGATCTGATGGTAAAGTTTATATGGCCGGCGGTGACATAGTTATACAAAGTGCTAACATAACTGCATTTGGTTCTGGAAACTCAGGTTCTGGCTCACGTAGTTTTAAATATTACAGATCCAGAGGATCTGACGCAGCGCCTACTGCAAACCGTACAGGTGATGCAGCGTATCAGCATCAATTCCATGCTTATGACGGATCAAACTTTAAAAGAATTGTAAATTTAAAAGCCGACGTTGGTAGTGCTACTATTGGTGCTGGAGTAATAAGTGGTAGGTATCGTGTCCGTGTAACAAATAATGCAGGCGTTGAGAGTACATTGTTTGATATTAAAGGTGCTGAAAACCAAGTTCGCGTATACGGAGACTTTGATGTACCTCAAAATAAGTCTACACTAGGCGACGTCAATATATTTCAAAATAGAATTTATACCGAAACGTCAAACCAAGACTTAGAAATACAAGCTGCTGGAACTGGAGACGTTGTAGTAACAGGTGGATTACGATCAGATAGTGTACATATTGAAGGTAACACTATTAAGACTGTTGATTCAAATGCTCCATTAGAGTTATCAGCATCAGGAACAGGAATAGTGTCAGCAGTAAACTTAACTGCTATTAACTATATGCAGTTACCTGTTTATGCAGATGACGCTGCTAGAGGATCAGCTATTAGTTCACCAAACGCAGGCATGATAATATTTAATACTACAGGAACTAAGTTCCAAGGATACACCGGCGCTGCTTGGGTAGATCTTAACTAATTAATCATTGACTTTTAACTGTATTCATAGTATAATTAACTATGAATCAACCTAATCCTATAATTGTGATCAACGCTAACATGGGTTCGAAAGGACATCAGATTGGCCGTCTTATTGCAAGTTGCAATAATGTACTCTGGTATGATCACAAATGGAACGGTAGTCTTCCTTGGATGCCGTGTAGTAATATATTAAATCACGAACATAGTAAATTCCATTTTGATAGAAGATTTAGTGATAATAGCTCTATACCTCCTGTGTTAGATTTTGCACAACGGAGCGATCATATAGAACAAGATATTTCATACGAAACCCTAGATAAAGGACAACATCTTTTATATATTACACACAGTAAATTAAATAAATCTCGTAAATACTTTAATGGTAAACATATAGTTGTAATGGATCAAGATAATACTAGATTCTTTAAAACATCCTGGAACTTTAAAGTAGGTAAAACAAAGACTCTTATTAGCGAGTTATATACTGTAGAGCAAGCAAAAGTAATGCTAAAAGGCACCTTAGACAGCTATAAAGCTGATGTAAGCAACGAAGACTTTGTTATTAGTAGTGTAGACGCCTTATTAGACATAGACACATTTAAGACGCTTTGTAGTAAGTTTAATTTACAATTTAATAAAGGTGCATACAATAAAGTATGTAAGTTTATAAAAAAATGAAAATAGTAGCTATTACTAACGATCTAATACCTGCATTGGAAGTATTTTGCCAGCATGCAAAAGAATTTGGATACGAAAATAATGCTAGTTTAGAAACAATGAAATTTGATTGGTGCAAAGATTGGGGTAAATGGTTTTGTGCAATTAAAGATGATAAAATTATAGCAGTAGCAGGATGTCATCCGCTGCCAGAAGTTTCTCCTAATGCATGGCGTATATTGTTTAGAGGATGCGAATTTCCTAATAAAGATACACACAAAGGGTTAAGTAAATATAACTGGTATAGCATAACTTGGAGAGAATTTATTCCACAATTTATTGAATGGTGTCCTAGTAAAGAGCTATATATTACTACTAACATTGACAACGAACATTCAAATGGTAAGACAAGTCGTAATCATAAACTAATGCGATTACTTGCAAAGCAAAATATTTTAGATAAGTATGACGACATGGTTTTATATTATACTGATCAAACTGTATGGAAATTAAATATTAGTGAATATACTCGCCGAAGGAAGGAACTAAATGAAGTGGGACATAGACTTTAAACATTTAACTAAAGTTAACTCAGGTTATTTTAAACACTTATATTACGCAACAAAATTTAATTTTGTTAGTTTATTAATTTTTATAACAGGAACAATACACAGTATATTTCCTTTTGTATTTGCTTATACACCATATAAACTTGCAAAATATATAGTTGACGAAACGGAAAAACATCTTGGCAAGCCTAAGAAAACATCTAAGTAACGGAGTTACTATTAAGTCTAGTGGAACAACTGGTACTCCTAAAGATATATTTAGAACACCTCAAAATTTAAAACATTGTAATCGTATAGCAATAGACTCACAAAAAATTACAAAAAATTCACGTATCTATACAGTATGTAAAATGGATCATGCCGGAGGTATGTTAGCACAGACGTTGCCTGCAATTAGTGTAGGTGCTGAAGTTGTTATCGAAGACTTTAATACAAAAAGATTTATTAAAGAAATACACAAGTATACACATACTCATCTAACTCCAAGACAAGCAAAAATTATTATGAATACAAAATATTTTTCAAAAATGGATTTGTCAAATATTTGGATTACTTGCGGAAGTGACGATGTACCTTGGGAAACTATATTAGCATTTGTAAAACAAGGAGCAACGTTTATGGCAAATTGGGGTATGAGTGAAGTTGGACCGTGTGCAATTAATACTGTATTTTCAAATTTAGAATATGTAAACGAACATATATCTTGGGCTCCTAATAACTTGCCTATACTAGGCGAAGATATGTATTGCTTGTATAAAATAGAAGATGGACAATTGCATGTTAAAGGTGATATTTGTATATACGATGATTGGTTTGCTACTGGTGATTTAGTTAAAGAAAAACATAAAATTCCACCTCATAGATATTTTCCAATACTATATTGTGCAGGTAGAGTGTGTAACGACATTTAAATGCCTTTTAAACCGGTTTATATGTAAACCATGCTTGTAGATACTTTAAGCCTACTTGTAACGCCCTTACTGCAAGGGTAGCTAAAATACCGTATAAATACTACTTTGTGCTACTACTACGCTATACCTGTTGGAATTTTTTTTACTATACGATTTAAAGCCGAATTATAATTATCATTGTCTGGATTATAGATGTTTAACACATCTGCAAGTTTATTATCTCTTTCACAGAATTCTTTAAAAGTTATTGTTTTATTTGATAGACCTAAACCTATAAACATATCTTGAATTGTATTATTTTTAACACTAGGAAAAAAATCTGTAATACATGCATTTTCAATTGCAACTTGTTTTTTCATTCTTGCATTATCTTTATACCAAAAATAATGTGGATAGGATATATCCCAGCCTCCACATATATGCCACCAATCAAAACATTCTTCGTTAGTTCTTTGTACACCAATAAACTTAGCATCCGGAAACATATTTTTTAAAAAAGGCAAATGATATGCAAACCAATGACTTTTAATTATTTTTTTGCCAGGAGCCCAATTTTCAAATGGGCGTTTAAATTCTTCTACAATTTCTTCTTTAGTTAGTGTATCTATTATATCAAACTTTCTTCCAAATTCGTGATCAGGTCCCCAATAGGCCCCTCTATGCCAGCCTCTAGTAACTAACTTTCCTGTATCAGGGTTAATAGTTTCATGATTATAAACTCGATCAATAGTTTCATCCGAGATATTAATATCAATATTTGCTGTTATCATACGCAAGATTCCACTCCATCTGCTTCCTGGAGCACCTGTAGCTAAGATTAAATCTTTGCCTGTATAATCTTCATACATTTTTAATTCCTTTAATTATTTTGTCCGCCATTATTTTATGTGACAATACTCCAGGATGAAATCCGTCTCTTGCTAAATCAACAACAGTTTCCTTTGCAACAAAAGGTATCTTTTTTATATTATCTAACTCTGGCACAATTGATTTCCAAGCTCTTCTTTCACAGTATGCTAGTATTAGTTTTGCATTTGGAAATACTCCTTTTAAAAAATAGTCAAATAAGTGAAAACATTCAATATCTGATTGTGTAAAATATTTTTTATAACCAGGTTCTTCTTCTAGTTTTCTTATTTTATACATCTCACGTAATCCCCAACCGTAACTTTGTATAAATCGTGTATCATTTAAAATAACATAATCTGGATTAAACTCTTTATATTTAATAAGTATGTTAATTAAATCAGTAAGACAATCTGCAGGACTAAAATTTATGTACGAGGCACCCATTTCATTTGCAACAATATTAGAAAAAGTTTCTTCAACGTTAATACCAGTTCCTAAACATAAACTGCCGCCGCCAAATATTATTTTTGTTTTTGCGTTGTAATCTGGTTCAGGACCTCTTAGTCCTAAGCTATTCCAATTGTACCTTATATCATCTCGAGTTGGACCACCAGCTTGAGTTATATGATTAGTAAAAAGGTCTCGTCCTGGGCCATCTATCCAAGGCTTACTATTTTCCTTATTATCTTTATCATACCATAAATCTACTGTATTAGGTTTGTTAAACATATCTTTTTGGAATTTGAGTCGTTGCTTTGAATTCTCTAATGGCGTAATGATATCAGACATTAATAATATGCTCTTTAGAGCCGTTATTCATTAAATCTGTAAACTTATCGTTTATGAACCCTGTTGCTTGTAATGTAATTCTAGGAGTATATCCCATATTAGAAGCAGCATGAGGCATATTACACCAATCATATACTACACATTCACCTGCATCGTATCCTTGATAATATGTGTTTCCAAACTGCCATACATGCCCATAATCCCAAGGTGTTAGACTAATTAAAATTCTACGTAGCATTAAAGGATTTTTATCTGCGCCAGCATCAATCCATTTTTCTCTCCATTCTGGTCTAGCATATCTCATCTGTTGATCAATATGGAACGGAGTAACTTCGCCGAGTCGTTGTATATGTACTCTCGATTGGTGTATATCATACATACCAACTGCTTCGAGCATTCTAAAAAAGACAGCGGTATCAGGATGAGTATCTCTCTTTTTGTTATGAGCAATTTGGTGATGATACATACAAGATACATCATCTTTACCCGATGCACGTTGTATGTCCATTAATTCTCCGTCATGCAAATCTTTGTCTTGCTGGCTTGAATTACGGGGTCTGTAATTTCCTATTGTGTGTTCTTTACATTTCTCAAGAGCCCGTTGTACACCTGCTTCCCAGTCGCCTTTAAATTTACACATTACTGTAAAAGTTTTTTCTTGTGGGTTAGCTTTTGGATCAAAATGCCAAGTTGATCTTAGTTTATTATGATACCATCTACTAGGAATACCATCTACTGTGTAAACATTCATATTTGAATTTTTATGACGTTCTAATTGCTCGTCTGAGTACATTTCATCTTGATAATTGCTATCAGTAATGTTAACGCCTTTTTCAACTGGTGGAACTATATCTGGAATTAGATTTTTAACTAAATCTCCTGAATAATAGTTTATATTTTTATCATCGCCTTCAACGGATTTCTTAAGAGTCTTGTTCGCATCGTCTGCATAATTTTTCATAACTGTTTCTCCTAAAAATTATATTCAGAAATGTTAATATCAAAAACATATCTACCTGTAAAATTATTTCTTTCTTTGGGTTGATTTCTTTCTAAAGAAGAGATGTATAAATCTAAAAAATCATGTTCTTCGTTAGGTGCTAGGTCCCAACGGTCTTTCCAGTAATATTTGTCACAAACATTAATCCTTAGATTATTATCACCTACAAAGTTATTTGCTGATCTTACTTCTTCGTTTATTTTTAATTTAAGTCTATCATAGTCTCGATAGTAAGTATGGTAGTCTGGATATTTAATTGATTCAAATCCGCCTGCACCTTTCCAACCTCTAAAACACTTAACTTCCGTTCGTAAAACTAAAAATATTTTTGCTAACGGAAAAGTATCTTTTATATAATCTAATTGTAAACTAAAATGATGCGACTTTACTATCCTGTGTTTATCCCAAGATTTATCAGTATACGCAGCATCAATGTCTGAGATTATTTCTTCTTTAGATAAAGTATTTAATTGATCAAATTGTTTTCCATATTCATTTCCAGGTCCCCAGTATGCTCCTAAATGTTGTATTGGAGTTCTTGTATGGGTATAAACTCTGTCGTCTCGATGATCAGAAGTGTTAATAGGCATTATTTTATTCTTTGAAATAATATTAGATACTGCACTCCATTTACTTCCTGGGGCGCCAGTAAAGAATATTAGTTTACTCTCGTCGTACATTAACTATTTCCTATTATTGTAATATTATTTATTCTGGCTTATGAAATTCAAAATACAATCTATCACCGTTATCTTTTTTAAACTTTTCTAATTCTAAATTGTGTCTCTTTGCAAGTTCATATGCAACTTCAAATGTCCAAGGAAAGATATCAACATATGGACCTTTAGGCCACAGGTGTCCTGGGTTTGCTCTAAAATACATTTTGCCGCCGGGCATTAAGATACTTTCTAACTTTGCAAAGCGTTCATCAATTTCATCTCTACTATTAAAATTTAAACTTCCAAATACAATAATATGGTCGTAGCTCTCTGGCTCTACAGCAAAGTCCAATATATCAACCATATAGTCTGCACTGTTATTAAAAGGATCAATACCAATTAAGTTATTAATTCTACTTTTAAAAGGGTTATATCCACAGCCAAAGTCTAGTACCGCTTTTGGATTTTGATTGTTGATAAGATCTACTAATCCCCATCCACTATATTGATATTTTTCTGTTGTAGGTTGCCAAATTTCTCCAAAGAACCTATGCATATATTTTTTATCAAGATCTTTTGCTAAGTCAGCAACTGTTATATCAATATTTTCAATATCAAGTTGTAACTTAGACGAAATACTATCTTTAAACTTACGTAGTCTAGCAGGTGACCAAGGTAACGAACCTATGTGTGTATTTTCTGTGATCTGTTGATTAATATTATCATACTTAGGTAAATTAAAGGAATTCTTTAAATTTTCGTCTATTAAACTAAAAATTCTGTTATTCATAAAAATTTCTCCTTTTTGCTAAATAAATGTATGTTAAGATAAAAAAAAGTCCACTTTTAAACATTTTTTATCTGCTTCATATAATTACTTATGTTAGAAACAATTTTTAAGGTTTAGGTCTGAATGGAACAATTTTTAGCACTATTAGCAGGAACATTCTATGGTTTAATCATAGGAATTATTCCTGGCGCAGGCGCAACTACAGGACTAATATTTTTATTTCCCTTTATGATGATGTTCCCTGACCCTTACCTTGCAGTTGTATTTGTAATGGCAGTTGTAGCCGCAAGTACAACAGGAGATACATACACAGGTGTACTGTTAGGTATTCCAGGCGCAAACAGTGCCGCGGCAACAATGGTAGATGGATTTCCTCTAGCATTACAAGGTAAAGCAACATATGCAATATCAGCCGCAGTAACAACAAGTACACTGAACGGATTGCTTTGGGGTTCGCTAGTATTCTTTTTATTACCTTGGTACACAGAATTAATACTTATTTTTGGCATTCCTGAGCTTTGGGCATTTACTATGTTGGCTCTTGTAACTGTTACATTTGTTACAAACAAATGGTGGGTGCGAGGTATAATTGCATTGTGTGTAGGAATATTTGTAGGTATGATTGGTGTTGATCCTAATACTAATGCTGATAGATGGACAGGTGGATGGGAATACTTAGGTGCAGGAGTACAATTACTTCCTATGATAGCAGGACTATTTGCTATACCAGAATTACTAGACGGATTAAAACAACGTAATTCAACAGCTCATCCTAGTACAGAAACCGGAAGTCAAACTAAACAAGGTATAATTGCAGTTTGGGATAATAAATGGTTAGCACTACGTGGTGGCGCTATTGGAGCGTTTATTGGAATACTTCCTGGATTAGGCGGCGCAATGGCAGACTGGATGGCATACGGACAAGCAGTTGCTACAACCAAAGATCCTAAAGTTCCATTTGGCCAAGGCAACATTAGAGGTGTGATTGGTCCTGAAGGAGCAAACAATGCACAGAAGGCAACTAGTATGATTCCCACTGTATTATTTGGAATACCAGGTGCGCCATTTGCAGCAATAATTATAGGATTATTTGCGTATTTAGACTTTGAACTTGGCACTGTAGATTTAGCTCAGGACACTAAGTTCTTTGACAGCTTATTATATGGATTTATGCTTGCTACAGTACTTGTAGGCGTCCTATGCTTGCTGTTAACACGGTATATAGCAAAGATTGCTCACATACCTTACAAATACTATTTTCCCTTGTTGTTAGGGTTTATAACACTTGCATGCGTACAATACACAGGCGGTTGGGAAGATTATGCTATGCTTATTATATGTTCTATAATAGGTATTAGTGCAAAGAAATTTAAGTTCTCAAGACCTGCTCTGCTTTTTGGATTTATATTAGCAGAAAGGGTAGAAGCCTTAACTATACAGATGACAGGTCTGTATACATTTGATATGTTAACAACTAGGCCAATTTTTTGGACATTGATAGCTATTATTACAACAATCTTTGTTTTGGGACTAACCAAACAAAGTAAACTAGAATATGCGTAATAAAGGAGAAGAATTATGAAACGTTTATTTACATCACTACTATTAGCAATTGGTATTGCTACACCTGCACTAGCAGATTATACATTCGTAGTTCCGCAGAAAGCAGGACAAGGTACTACAGTATGGGCTGAAATTATCGCTAAAGAACTTGAGCCGTTCTTAGGTGAAAAGATTAAGATTAAAATGTTACCAGGAGCAAGAGATATTCCTGGATTTAACAAATGGCACAACACTATGCGTGACGACGACAAAACTGTAATGGTTAGTCATGGCGGCAACGGTGTTTCATTTTTGCAAGAAAATGTAGACTATGACTATCGCGAGTATGACAGTGTTGGTATGATGAACCTTAACATTATTGCTGGTAAACGTATTGGAGACGATATGAGCAAACCACGTTTTCCTGCAGGTTCAGGAATGGTGCCCGAAGCATTTGCTATTGCATTAATGTTATGCGGCCCTGATAAATCAGTAGACGAGTATATTACATGCTTTAAAGAAAATGTAACATGGGTAAAAGGCATGAAGACTGCTGAACGTCGACTTGCATTTAAACGTGGTGAACTTACGGGTACTAGAGAAAATCCAGCAACATACAAAAAACATGTTGAGCCAGATGAAAATGCAGAACTTTGGTTTCATCACGGATTACTTCAGCCAGACGGATCACACATAGATGATACAAATTATCCTGCAGGATATCAAGTAGAGCAAATTTTTGAAGAACGTTGGGGTGTAGCACCAAGCGGAGAGTTTTATGATGCATATAAACTTGTAAAGAGTTTCCGTGATGGATTGCAAAAAGCTCTTTGGGTTAATAAAGGCAACCCAAATAAAGACAAGCTAGTTGCTGCATTAGAAGCAATGAGTAAAGATCCAAAAGCTATTGCTGCACTTATTAAAAAGAACGGCGACTATGATTGGTACATTGGCGATGCTGGAAATGCACAAAGAGACAAACTTATGACTTTTGTAACACCATCGGCATTAGAGAACCTAGTTAAATTTAATAAAACTGCACTAGGGCTCAAAAGTGTGTACAAGGAAGACTTAGCCAAGCAAATACAATAATATTATTAGTGTATAAAAATTCTAAGAAGGAGATAAAAGTGGCATTTAAGTACGACAGCAAAAAGATGCATTATTTGACAGACCCGGCATTTTATAATAGTAATTGGGAATGGACAAAAAGTAATAGCAATTATCATTTTGAT
>Ga0308000_10000466_pt1 | contig 16390 bp, 10 predicted proteins | sample Neamet3_FD_203877 | JGI IMG/M metagenome (GOLD analysis project Ga0308000, IMG submission 203877) | Marine microbial communities from water near the shore, Antarctic Ocean - #3 | ecosystem: Environmental > Aquatic > Marine > Unclassified | place: Southern Ocean | collected 2014-06-04 | reverse complement strand
ATACGCAGCGAAGGAATCCCTCAATGGAATACCGAAATGCTGATCCACGATGCGCGCATGCTCATCGAACATCACCTCAGAAGTGATCAGGACGTCATCGCCAATCTCTTGACGACCGATCACTACTTCGTTGCGCACCCCGGTAACAATCAGTTTGCGCGTGAGTTCTATGAGGAGAGGATCACCGAATACACCGCATCGGAATATGTCAGCGATCAAGTCGCCAAGAAAAAAGAACAGCTGGATAGGGAGCAGAAAGAATGGAACTACTCGTCAGAGGAACGTAAAAAACGCCTCGACGAGGCGAGTAAGCGCGCGGAACTTAAAGTCACCCATGTGAAGACTGCGATGAAAAATGGCCTCAACCCACACCCGAACTTCCCCTTTTCGAAACGCTCTCGTGGGATCGCAGACTTGATCTACATCGAACCTTACAATCTGCCCAGCAGTGGCGGGGGCTCTCTTCAACGCTGGAAGTGGCCGATCGAACAACCTTTCGAGATGCCTAAAGGCCAGCGTGCCGGTTTGCTGACACATCCGGCCTGGCTCGCCACCCACTCGCTGAATGAGGGCAACGATCCAATTCGTCGGGGCATTTGGATCCGTGAGAAACTGCTCGCCGGAGTGATTAAGGACGTCCCCCCGGACGTCGATGCCAATGTGCCGCCGGATCCTCACAAAACCCTGCGTGAACGACTCGACATTCTACGGGCCGAACGTTGTTGGACCTGCCACCGCAAGATCAACCCGCTTGGCGAGGCCTTTGAAATCTTCGACGACTGGGGGCGCTATCGAACCCACGTCTATTTCGATGAAGAAAAGAAACTCCTTACCCGCCGGGATGCAGCCTTCGACAAAATGCTCGAAAAGGGCACACTGACTGCTCACCCGATCAACGCGTCCGGAGCCATCACGGGATCAGGAAATCCCAAGGTCGATGGTGAAGTGAAGGACGCGATCGAACTGATGCATCGCTTGGGCCGCTCCGACCGTGCGAGACAATCTTTCATTCGCTATTTGTTCCGATACTTTATGGGAAGAAACGAAATGCTCAGTGATTCAAAAACCCTAATCGAGGCAGAGAAAGCATACCAGGATAACGGAGGAAGCTTTAAGGCGCTCGTCGTCTCGTTGTTGAGTTCAGACTCGTTTCTCTACCGCCGCTAACGAACCCCAAATCTAGACCGATGACATTCACAAGACGAAGTGCACTTAAGAACCTATCGATGGGCGGAGCATCGATCGCGATGGCGCCATTTTTACAGTCGCTCCAAGCGCACGCGGCAGGGAGAGAAGAGGGACTTCCGAAGCGCTTTGTTTTCGTCGTAAAATCGTCCGGGGTCGAAAAATTCAACCTCGTCCCCGAAGGGATCGAAAACCACTTCCTTGGAGACGACGGAGAAAAACTAGGGAACAAGGGGCGCAAATTGGGCGAAGCAATCAACGTATCCCTGAAAGATCACAAGCTCCCGGAAAAGCTGGCCGCCCTGGAACGGTTCAAGGATCGCATGACGATCATCCAGAGTTTGTCGGGTGACACCTTTCGCGGCAATCATACCTCGGGCTTTGGAGCCCTCTCCTGCCACTTTTCCGAGCGGGTGGCGATCGCCCCTTCGATCGATTGCCTCTTGGGCCAACACCTCTCCCCCGGCCCTTACCCTATGTATGGCATGGCACTCAAAGGAGGGCTCTTGGAAGCGGGAGGGAAACTCGACGACAGCTATTGCTACCCCAACCTTTCGGCCTATAAGGGTGGAATGCCCGTGGCCTATCAGGCCTCGCCTCGGAAGGCCTATCTTGAGCTGTTTGGCGCTGCCGTGGACACACCGAAGCAGCTGGAGCGAAAGCTGGCCCTTAATGGCAGCATGATGGATTTCCTAAAGGACGACACCCGAAGAATCGAGCGACAGCTCTCCGCTGAAGATAAGGAACGGTTCGCGGTTTACACGGATTCCTTCGACTCCTTGCAAAGGATCGAGCGGGAGAAGGCCAAGCTGACCGACAAAATCAAAAAGCACGCGCCTCCCTTGACTAAGCGCTACGATAGCGAGCTTCCTTCGGATCGGATTGCCTCGCACTTTGAGATCGGAAGTGCGGCATTGATTGCCGGTATGACAAACGTCCTGACCTTGCGCATGGACACCTTGGGCGTGACTTACAGGGACCTTGGCATCCAAAAGCATGTCCACGCCCTAGGGCACAACGATCCCGGTATCTCATCGAACGGATGGGACGGATTGCGTTGCCGAATGGAAATCGAAAAGCTGCATCTGAAACACATCGCGGACATGGCTGATAAACTCGATCGCATCCCCGAAGGAAACGGCACGATGCTCGACAACACGCTCATCGTCTACATGTCCTGTAACGGGGGCGACCACCATGGCGGGCAAGCCGATTGGCCCTTTGTGTTGGTTGGCGGCATGGCCAACAAACTGAAGATGGGGCGCTACCTCGAGTATCCCAAGTATCAGGAGAAAGGTCATCGCACGATTGCCAACCTCTACCTTTCCATGATGCAGGCCGCCGGAATGGAAACAGCGGAAACCTTCGGGCAACTGGATACCAATCTCAAGGATCTTGATGTGACCGGACCGCTGGCAGAGTTGATGGTGGGTTAGAGAAAAAATTGATTAGTAACGATGTCTCACAGAATTAGAACGATCTTGGCTCTGGCTGTCGTCACCCTAGCGGGCTTCGGATTCCCTGTCGCGGCGGATGAGATACGGCCTGAGTCCGTCAATGATCCAGTGCCTAAAGCGAACCTCTCGAATTTTGAAAAATTCGTCGCGCCGATCTTTGAAAAATCCTGCCTTGATTGTCATGGCCCGAAAAAATCCAAAGGAAGGTTTCGTGTCGATGAACTCGATCCGAATCTCTTGACGGGTGCAGACATCGATCGATGGGTCGAGGTCTATGAGGTATTGAGCAATTCTGAAATGCCTCCGGATGACGAACCGGATTACCATCTCGTCGATGAAGATCGCGCCAGAATCGTCGATTGGCTCGGGACTGAAATGAACAAGGCGTCTCAGGTTCGTCGCAATGAAGGCCTTCATACTTCATTTCGTCGCATGGCGAATTATGAATACAACTATGCCCTGCAAGACTTGCTTGGGCTTAACCTGGAGTTTTCAGAACCACTGCCGCCCGAATCCGTTTCCGAGGATGGATTTAAGAACAGTTCGGAGTTATTGCAGATGTCGGCGATGCAGTTTGAAACCTATCGTGAAATTGCTCTGAACGCTCTCAAGAAAGCAACGATTCAAGGGGCGCGTCCCGAAGTTGTCACCTATCAGATCCCGATGCAGGAGGCCATGGCTAAAGCCAGCGTGTTGAAGCAGAAGCCAATCAATCGAAGTGATTCTGACTACTCGAATAAGAAAAAAAGAACCCACATCTTTAACAAGGAAACAGGGGAAGGTTTTTTCTATCGATGGTCTTACTATGTCGTTCTGGACGGTGCCCAACATGGCATCTGGAACCTCAAGCCGGACAAGGTCGTCATCGATGTTCCCACCGTTTCCAAGGTCGTGGCGGTGCTCCCGTCTTCGCAACAAATCAAATTGGACCTGGGAAATTCTGTTCCGGATGAAGGCATCATGCGTGTTCGGATGAGAGTTGGAGCGACGACCCATCAAGCCAATCAGGATGCCAGCCTTCGCTTGATATTTGGTTTTCAAACCAACAATGAAGGAAAAATGTCTGCGAGGGTGAGCCAACGTGACATCCCCGTGAGAGCGTCTCTGGATGATCCTCAGTTCATCACTTTTGAGATCCCCCTCAATGAAATCCCCCGGAATCCTTTTCGCCGAATTCATGAAGTTGGGGACTCTCCAAATGCCACCGAGTATCTCGAGATTCAAAATATCTCCAATGCCGGGATGACCCGGGGAGGGGACCCGATTGATGTCCATATTGATTATGTCGAAATCGAAGCCGGGGTTCATGAAAGTTGGCCGCCAAAGTCCCATGCTGCAATTTTCTTCGAGAGCCCGAACAAGAACGATGAGAAAAAATACAGCAAGGAAATCCTAAAAAGGTTTATGACGAGAGCCTGGCGGCGCCCAGTCAAGGATGAGGATGTTGAGCTCTACTCCGACTTGTTTTCGAAATACCGTCCGGAGTTTGCGAGCTTTGAAGAGACCATCATTGAAGTACTTGCAACCGTCTTGGCGGCGCCCGAGTTCCTTTACCTAATTCAGGGGGACTCTGGAGATCAGGCCAATGGATCAACGACGGTCAGCGATCTTGAACTGGCCAGTCGGCTGTCATTTTTTCTGTGGTCCAGTATTCCGGATTCACCGCTTCTGGAGCTTGCTCTTGAGGGGAAGCTAAAGAACCCGGAAGTCTTGCATTCCCAGATTGAAAGAATGTTAGCGGACTCCCGCTCACAGCGTTTTTCTCAGAATTTTATGGAGCAGTGGCTCGGTCTTGAAGCGCTCGAAACGGTCATTATCGATCAAACAAAGTTCAAAGGTTATGACGACCTATTCAAAGAGAATATCCAGCAAGAACCTCTGACCTTTTTTGAGGAAGTCCTGAAGAAGAACAGCAGCATTATGGACTTCCTTCACTCAGACTATCTCATGATCAATGAGGCCTTGGCCCGGCACTATGGGATTCCTGAAGTTTACGGTCAGGAATTTCGCAAAGTTGCGGTTAGCCCTGAGTCAAATCGTGGTGGGCTTTTAACCACTGCGGCGGTCATGACGATGAATTCAACCGGGGTCGATTCGAATCCTCTGAAAAGGGGGATCTGGCTGCTTGAGAGAATCCTTCATGATCCGCCACCGCCACCACCGCCCAATGTTCCGGAGGTTGACTTAACTGACCCAAGAATTCTGAGTATGACCCAGAAAGAGCGCATGGCGGACCATCGGAATCAGGCTGCCTGTAGATCATGTCACGCCAAGATCGACCCTTGGGGAATCGCTCTTGAAAATTACGACGCGATTGGTTCCTACCGGACCACAATCAAGGATAAGCCGGTTGATGCGACGGCCGTTTTATACAACAGGCAAAAGCTCGACGGAGTCGGAAGCATGAAAGATTACCTCTTGGCCAAGCGACAGGATCAGTTTGCCAGAGCAATGGTGCACAAACTCAGTTCGTATGCCTTGGGCCGTCCGATGTCTTTTAGTGACCGGGGTGAGATTGACAAGATGACTCAAGAACTCAGGAAGAGTGGTGATGGTTTAAAAGATTTGGTATCGATCATCATCCGGAGCGAACTATTTAGTAATAAGATCACGAGAGGAGCCGACGATGAATAAAAAATATTTCTCATGAAAAGACGAAATTTTCTCCAATGTGCCGGTATTGGTCTGGCGTTGCCGTGGATGGAAACCTTTGCAGCAAAAGGGGATCAGGATCATAAACTCGCTCGTTTTATGAGCGTTTATCACCCCGATGGAGTGGGTCTGCCCCGGGAGGATGATCCTGCCTGGAAAGACTGGAGCTGGTTTCCACAAGGTGGCGAAAGGGACTTCCGCTTGTCCAAGGTTCTCGATGTCCTGGAACCTCTCCGAAGTGAAATTTCCTTTTATTCAGGTCTTTCACATCCCTCCGTTCGAAAAGTGATTGGCCATGCGAATGCCGACCAGTATCTCACCGCCGCTGATACCGGGAGTCACGGGCCCTACAAAAACTCAGTCTCACTTGATCAGATTCTTGCCGCCAATCTCGGCGAAGAGACCCGTCATTCCTCCTTGGTTATGTCCACGAATGCCGGGACGGGAGCCCCCCGAGCCACTCATACCTCTTCCTTTGATCACCAGGGCCGCCCGATCCCGTCGCTGAATCGGCCCAAGCGGATTTTCGACATGCTTTTCGTGACCGGGGGAAAGAATACTCGCGACAAGCTGGCACGAAGTAAGAGTTCGCTGGATCTCCTCATTGCCAATGTCCGCTCTCTCAATAAGAAAATTTCGAGCCACGATCGGCGGACCCTTGAACAGTATCTCGATGCCGTCCGCGATACCGAGATCAAGCTGCTTAAAGCAGAACAGTGGATTGATGCCCCCTTGCCGGAAGTCGATGCGGGTCACCTGAAACTCGATGTGACGGTTCGCGATAGCAGAGCTTATATCCAAACAATTTACGAACTGACCTACCTGGCTTTCTTGAGTGATTCCACCCGCGTGGCAACCTATATGATGGGCCGGGAAAACACCGGAGGCCCTCAGGATCTCCTGGCGAGAGCGGTGGGCCTCAATAATGCCCATGGCTTAACTCACGATGTCAAGAAGCCCAATGGCTGGAGAAACCTAGGCACCTATAATCGCTTTCAGGCAGAAGAGTTTGGGCGCTTCGTTCAAAAGTTAAAGGACACGCCGGAGCCGAATGGAAATGGCACGATGCTCGATAACACCTTTGCCATGCACGGCTCTGCCTCAAGTAGTTTTCACCTCTCTCGAAATTACCCGATCATTTCCGCCGGTGGCAAAAATCTTGGTTTCAATAATGGCCGCTACCTCAAGTTCGGTAAAGGGAATGAGGACAACCAGGCTGGAGCCGGAATTTCGTCAGACATAGGATGGAGGAGTGATCCTGAGCATGACGAGATTCCGCTCGCCCACCTCTTCGTCACCATTCTGAAAAGACTGGGGGTCGAAACGGATGAGTTCGCCGGTTATCAAGGCGGGTTGGATCGAGTTTAGCGACTTCTACCCAAACGCGGTGACTTCCGCAGACAGATCACTCCTTCCAATTCATACTCTCCTGCACCGGCGAGAGAATTTCGTGGCCCGTTTCGGTGACGAGAACCATGTCCTCGACCCTGACCCCACCGAGGACCGAGGAGTATAGTCCGGGTTCTACCGTGAAGAGTTCGGTCTCGAAAATCTCGCCGCCGCCATGATCAAGTAAAATGGGCTCGTGAACATCCAAACCGATCCCGTGTCCGGTGCCGTGCGACATTGTCGGAATGGCTGAATCGTGTGGGACGTCGCCGCGCACGATCGTGAAACAATGTCTTTCAAGCACGGCAATCGTGGCAAGGTGGACGGCCTCGCCGGTCGTGCCCGCCTTGAGCGCAATGCACCCGGCAGCCTTCGCCTCGCAAACCGCGGCGTGTATTTTTTTCACTTCGTCGGACGGCTCGCCACAAACCACCGTTCGCGTCATGTCGCCGTTATAGCGAGTCACGTTATCCATCGGGAAGATGTCGACAACCACCGGGAGATTTTCCTTCAAAGGTCCCGTTCCGTAATGGTGACAGTCGGCGACGTGGGGAGCGGTCGCCACGATCGAACCGTGCGAGTTGGAGAAATTCCGCTCGATTAAAAAGGCGGTGATCATCGACCGAACACGCTCGGAGGTGAGGACTGCGCCCTCGTGATGGAGAATGCCATCCTGATCCGGCCTGGCGTTCGCGATGGTCCGGCAGGCGAAGGTCATCGCTTCGCCCGTGACCTTTTGCGCATGGCGCAAATGCTCGATCTCCCCGGCGCTTTTAGTGCGGCGTTCCGCAACGCCAAAGCTCTCGGAATACTCGATGGCGATCCCGGCCTGCAGAATAAAATGAGCATAGAGGTAGGGTAGCGACCGGTCGACCGTGATCGACATTTCACCGGCACGTCGGAGGCATTCTGCCGTGGCTTGGGCCAGGGCGGTATCCCGATCACCGGAGAGCCCGCCTTCCGGTTCAAAGTCGGCCGCACAACAAACTCGATCCGCCGAGCCTGCCTGGCGCGCCCGATCCATTTCGATGTCCCGGATGAGGAGGAGAGAGGTCCCGTCCGCGAAGTCGATGATCACGGCCGAATCCGACACGATGAAGCGGATCCGGTGAAAGAGCGAGGCGTTGTTCGCGGCGATGCCCGCGAGGACGGTGGTGCGGTTTGAACTCATGCGAGGAGAGGAAAGCAGATGATGAGATCAATTTCAGCTGTGAATTTTTTTCGATACCGATCAATCTAGTTCCTGAAAATCCCTAAGGCTTCAGCCAACGGTCGAGAAACTGGTAAGTCCCCACCCCGTTGATCTTGTGCGGCCCGACGAACCACTCGATCGTTGCCCGCTCCCCGATCCCCAGTTTCGCGGCATAAAGATGGCGCACTTTGGCGAACTCCAGAGCCACGCGCTCGTCCGGGGCGACTCCGTCGAAGTGGCCTCGCTCCACCATGAAGGGCCGCGGGGCAATCAGCGCGGCCATCTCCGAGTAGTTGAAGGTGCTGCCGAGATCGAACTCGAAGATTTCATACTCACTCTTGTTCGCGTAACTATACGGGCTGCGCGTCGAGGCGTTCTTCCACACCCAGTCGTTGAAATCCGCGCTACAGATTGACAGGCAATAGTTGTCCACCAGCGGCGGGATACGCATCGCCGATTTCCCGCCGTAGGACAGGCCGTAGAAGCCGATGCGGTCGGCATCGACAAACTCGAGCCCGCCCAGCCAATCGGTAATCTGCTGGTGTTGCGGAACCATGAGCGAGAAGAGGGTGCGCCCGATCGAGTTCGCCTTGAACTGGAGCGTACGGAACCGGTCCTCGAAAATGTAAAGATTCTGTGGCGCGAAGGTGATGTAGCCGCGCTCCGCCAATTTCGTCGCGAAGGCCGCGTAATAGTGCGCATCTTTTTCACCAATCGTCGATTGCGGACGCCCCTCCAGCCCATGCTGGCAAACCACGCAGGGGCGCGTCTCTCCGGCCTTGAGATCTCTCGGCACGACCAGAATGCCGTAGGCAAAAAAACTCGCGTCCTCGAAGACATCGAGGACCACCTCGTAGGCGCGCACCTTGTCGTTAATCTCGATCTCTCGGGTGCGCGGATTGGCCGGGAGGAGCGCGTCATCGAATCGCCCGATTACCTTCTCGGCAAAGTAATTGCGGTAGAACTTCTGCGATTCCGCAAAGGCCTGCGGCGAATCTGTCTTCAATTTCGCCATGAATTTCTTGCGCACATACGGGCTCTCGACCAGCAGCTGCTGGTTGTGCCGGTCGAGCTCGTGCAACTGCCGTGCATGGCGCGCTTCAAGGTCCAACACGCGCACGATTTTCAAAGGCGGTGCCGGGATTTTCGGATCAGCTTTCTGATCTCCTGCGGAAAGGAGACGCCCAGGCTTGCCGCGCGATTTCTTGGCTTCGATGAGAACACTTGGAGCGGGCGGTTGCGCCAGGTTCTTCAACTCCCGCGGGGCGATCATGCGCTCCAGGGAGGCGCGGTCGAATTGCTTGAGCAGCCCGAAGACGTTGCGCTCTGCTGGCTCCTGCCACAGGTCGGCGCCAGGACCGGAGTAGCCGCTCACCATCACCTTCGGAATCCGTTCATCAATCGCTGCGGCGAAGAGCGCCAGCATGCCGCCCTCGCCATGCCCGTGCACCGCAACCAGATCGGGGCCAAGCCGATCTACCAGCGCCAGGATTTTTTGAATCTCGTAGCCGATGAGGTGGCGCCCCAGCTCGAAGGCCGGACGGTAGAGATACTCGCGGTTCGAGAGCGTGTGCGATCCCGCGCTGCGATTGATCAACGCGGGAACAAAAACGTTCAGCCCACTCGCGGCATACTCACGGGCAGTCTGATATTCGATCGGCAGCTTCCCGTGATACCCGGCAATTTCCTCCGGAGTCTGGTCGGCATCCGGGATCACAATCATCGACTTGGTCGCTCCCGGCGAACTCAGCCAGAGCCCCTCGCCATGCACATCACCGAAGGCCTCCCAACGGATCTCGTGGACCACGAAATTTTCGCCCTCCGCAACCTTGCCCAATACTTCGAGGTGAGGCTTGGGTGCAAGGCGCTTGTCCACCACCCCGAGGATCCGCGCCAGCTCGGCACGATCAGGGTTCTCTGATTTCTCGGCCGCCATCGTCTGTTCGATCTTTTTCAGCAGGAAGGCATCCGCCGAATCGATGAGTCGCGAGGCAATGTCGCCCTCCCAATCGAGCGCCCGCGTCCCCGCCAGCGGCTCGGCGAATCCAGAATGCGCGAGAAAAAGCAGGGTGCTCAGCAGATAGAAAAATTCTTTCATCACTTCAATCCTAGCGCCTGGGTTCCACCGATGGAATGATGAATCTTCCGAGCAGTCGATTTGATGAGATACTCCCGGCTACGCAACACCCGCCAAATTACATCGGCGCGATGCGGCGGCTTCCGACGTCGGTAGTCTTCATGACGTGATCGTTGAAGCTCTCGAGGATGAGCTGGTTCTTGATCCCGGTGGCGGCGGGATCATCCCACAGATTCTCAAACTCGTGGGGATCCTTTTCGAGGTCGAACAGCTCACCGAGATTGTTGCGATGATAGACGACGAGCTTGTAGCGCCGGGTCCGATACATCGTCGCAAACGAGGCGTTGCCCTTGCAGAACGCTTTATCGAGGGCATCGAAATACTCGGAGCGGACGCTCTCGCGATGGTGATCGGGTGTCGCGTCTCCTGAGAGAATCGGGCGCAAGGTGTCGCCTTGGAAATAGTCAGGGCGCTCGATCCCGGCGAAGTCGAGAATCGTCGCGCTCATGTCGAGCAACTCCACGAGGGCCTCGCTGCGCACGCCGCTTTCGATGGTCCCAGGGCAGTTGAAGATCAAGGGCACCCGGACGAGGCCGTCGTAAAAGCGGCAGCCTTTGAGGAGCAGCCCGTGATCGCCCAAGGATTCACCGTGGTCGCTCGTGAAGATGATGACGGTGTTCTCGCGCTGCCCGGTCTCATCGAGGCGTTGGATGATGCGCGCGAGCTGGTCATCGATGAGGGCAATCATGGCGTAGTAAAGTGCCTGGATCTTTTTGGCCCCGCGTTCCTCCGGAGTCTGCGCGTCGGTTTGGAAATCGACTGGGCCAAGTTTCGCCTGCGCGGCGAGATCGGAATCGCGGAAGTGCGGTCCGGGCATGGCATCGGGATCGAACTTGTCGGCGTATTCTTTCGGCGGAATGAAGGGCGGGTGGGGGTCGTAGGGATTGATGTTGAGCATCCACGGCTTGTCGATCGACTCCGCTTCCGTGAGGAACTCCAAGGCGCGCTCGGTTGCCCACGTGGTCTGATGAAAGTCCGCACTCACGCGTTCTTCGCTCTCGCGCATCGCGTCGAGATCGCCGCCGTTGGCCTTCACCCAGTCTGCGTAATCGTGGCCCTCTTCCCAATCGTCGCGCGGGGCGTGACTGAATTTCCAAAACGAGAAACCGTCGTCGAGCCGCGGTTCCGTGCGTTCGCCGGAACTTTGCAGGTGAAATTTGCCGACGAGCCCACAGTAATACCCCGCCTCCGCGACAAGCTTACTGATGAGCGGAGGATGGCCTTCGAAGGTCTCGTTGCCGTTGCGCGTGTTGTGCGCGCGCGTCGGGTAAAGCCCGGTCATGAAACTCGAGCGACTCGGGGTGCAGATCGGGCTCTGGCAGTAGGTGTGCGTGAAGGCCGTGCCGCCCTCGACGAGGGCGTCGATCGTCGGCGTGTGCACGTGCGGATTACCGAGCGCACCGATGGTGTCGAAACGTTGCTGATCGGTGCAGTACCAAAGAATGTTTGAGGGTCGTTTTTGAGTCATTCGGAATTAGGAGAGATAGGACGCCGCTGGCGCAGCGACCAGAGCAAAAGTAGAGCGGCGAGAACGAGAAAGCAAAGCGACATTGGACGCGTAAAGAGCGGCAACCATCCACCGCCCGAGCTCATCAAGGCCGCGACCATCGATTCCTCACCCAGCGGCGTGAGCACGAACCCGATCACGAAGGGTGCCAGAGGGATCCGCCAGCGCTCGAGCAGGCAGCCGGCAAGGCCGAAGCCAATCATGACCCAGACATCGAAGAAGCGATTTGCCAGGGAATACGATCCCAGCACACAGAAGGCCGCGACGATGGGAATCAGGGTGTGGTGATTGATCCGGGCGAGCTTCGAAATCCAGCGGGCACTCATTAGCATCAGGATCACCATGGCAATGTTGGCCCACAAGTAGGAAGAGATAATGGTGCCGACAATCTTCGGCTCATTGGCAAAAAGCATCGGACCCGGTTGCAAGCCATGAATGACAAAGGCCCCAAGGAGAATGGCATCGATGACACTGCCTGGGATGCCGAGCGCGATCAGCGGCACCAGCGCTCCGCCGACCGTGGCATTGTTTGCCGATTCGGATGCGATGACGCCTTCCTCGGAACCGGTTCCAAATTTCTCCGGTGTCTTGGAAGTTGCGCGTGCGGTCGAATAGGCGATCAGTGAACCGATGTTGGCACCGATCCCCGGGAGAATTCCTACGCCGGTCCCGATGGCCGATGAGCGCAAAAGGTTGAGCCAATGAGTCCGCCATTCGCGTAATTTAGGCACGATCCTTCCCTCCACCTTACCTTGTTCCGAAGCACTCTTCGTCGGCGCGGCAAAGACACGACTCAAGGCAAAGAGGCCAATGAGAACCGGCAGCAATTTTAAGCCATCGTCCATCGCTCCGAAGCCGAAGGTGAGTCTCAATTCCCCGCTCCCCGGAGCGGTCCCGGGCAGGGCGCAGAGAATTCCCAAGGCGCACGAGAGCGCACCACGTGACAAAGATTTACCACTCACTCCAACCACCAAGACCAGTGACATCAGCACGAGGGCAAAAAATTCCCACGGCCCAAGGGCGGTCGAAAATTCGGCGATCGGTTTCGCCACCAGAGCAAGGGCAATCCACGAAAGGATCCCGCCGATGAATGAGGCACCAATGCCGAGACCGAGAGCCCGTCCCGCTTGCCCGGATTGCGCCATCGGGTAACCGTCGAGAGTGGTGATGATCGAGGCTGGCGTTCCGGGCATGCGCAGCAGGGTTGCCGTGATCAAGCCACCACTGACTGAGCCGACATACATCGCCACGAGAAAGGCGAGAGCACTCTGCGGGGCCATGCTGAATGTCAGTGGCAAGGAAAGCGAGATGAGCATCGCCCCCGTCAGCCCCGGGATGGCACCCACCGCGATGCCGAGCGCGGTGCCGAGCAAAACGAGGAGTACGAGACTTGGATCGGAGAGGACTTCAAAGATCATGGGAGTGCTAGGGGAGATCGATCACAAGGACTTTGGTGAAGATGAAAAGGCAAGCACAGGCGAGGGCGATGCCAAGGACCGTCACGGTAGCGATTGACCGTTTGGAGCGTGCCCCGTAGACGACCGCAAGGACAGGAATGAAGGCCATCGTGGCGAAGAGATAGGAAACTCCGACGACTTGCATCGAGAGCACATAGAGAGCGAGAATCGAGCCGCTGAGTGCGCTGTGTTGCCAGGCTGAGTGCGTTTTAACAACCACGTCTCTTCCTTTAAACCAACGGAAACCAATCCCCCCGCCCAGCACCACGACGATCGCTAGGATTGGCACTACCGGATCGGGCAGACCGGTGTAGTTCACCAGTGCCACGTCTTGAAATTCGCGCTCCCGATCAGTCAGGTGTGCCTCCAGCGGCGCACCCCGCAAAAAGAGCGGCTTGGTCTTGGTTTCGGCGAGCTTCCCGCGCATGTACTTCGTTTCCATCGCCGCCTCCAAGACATCGGCAATTCGCTCCACCGCGACGTCCGGAGTCGACTTCGGGGCCCACCAGTAATGCACGTGCGGCATCACCACCTCGTAGCCGAGTTCGCGCGCCGTCGGAACATCGGGTAAGTCCGGATGACGTTCCTCGGCCAGATAGGCAACCGCGCGCAATCCGCCTTCTTCAAAGCCGATATATTCGGAGAGCGAAAACGGCGTGACGTCGATGTGCTTGCCGACAAGATCGTTGCGGCGTTTCGCACCGCCACCACTGGCGACCATGCGGAACTGCACCTCGCCACCGGCTTTCTCCAACCTGCGACCTGCAAAATGCGTCGGAGTTCCCTGCGCCATTCCAAACAGAATGGAATCGGGTTTCCCGGCAGCGGCTTCGAGCAGGTCGCGCAAATTCTTGAAGGGCGATTCTTCACGCACGCAGATGACGAGGTTCGACATCGCAGTGGCCGCGATGGGCCGGAAAGCCTCGGGTCCGTAGGACACTCGGCCCGCGTATTTTGACGTGAAAATTCCCTCGTGAAGATTGAGAATGGTGTAGCCATCGGGAGCGGCATCGCGGACGCGCCGGCTCCCGATCGTGCCTCCGGCACCCGGGACATTGAGGATGACAAGCGGCTCCGGCAACAACTCGTGATCGCGAATCGTCTTCTGCATGATGCGCGCGAAGGTATCGCTATCGCCTCCTGGGCCGAAGGGCACGACCACTTTGATCGGCTTGCGCGGAAAGTCTCCTCTGCCCGAATCAGGACGATCACCCCCCTCGTCACACGAGGTCAGGAACAACGCGGAGGCGAGAAGGGAGGATGCTAGGTTTAGGCGCCGCATCTATTTCAAGAACCGTGGTGAAGACATGATGCGCCCAACCATAGGCACCTCACCTATAAATCCGACCCAAAAACGGCGGAGGAGCATTTCCGTCCAATATCGCCGTCAGGATGACTTTTTTTGCATTCTAGCTGCCAGCGGGTGAAATTTTGGCTTATTTGACAGGTATTACATATTAGTATTCGTCAGGAAACCTTTCCTGATCGCCCAAGACTCGAATTGAATTAACCTTCAAAAGATTTTTTTATGATCACTCGCAGAAACATCCTCCATGGATTGGCAGCCGGTGTTGGCTCGACCTTCCTCCCGAATTTCGCCTCGGCAGCTACCCCGAGCAGGAACAGCGGAGGCCCGAAACGCGTCATCTTTTTCATGCAGAATCAGGGTTTCGATCCCAAGACCTGCATCCCGGCGGGAATGAAGAACAGCGGCTCGCTGGCCGGCATCACGTTGCCCGAGCCGATCCAGGCATTGGAGCCATTCAAAGAGCGTTTGCACATCATCAACGGTTTACACGGCAAGCACACCAGCCCTTCGCACAGTGCCTTCTTCGGGGCACTGGGTGGCTACCGCGGCAGCGACGGCGTGCGGCCCAGCGCATCGACGATCGATTACGAGCTGAGCAAGGTGCTTCCCGAGACACTCCTTCCCCATCTTTGTATTGGGATGGATTCGATGGAGAACATGAAAGGCAAACCAACCGTCGCGAACCTTTCGGCCAGCGGCGCGGGACAGCCCATTTTCATGCACTCGAACCCGAACCACCTCTATGAGATGCTCTACGGAGGGATCTCGCAGGGGAACATTCGCAGCCAGTATGAAGCGAGGTCCGGGATGTTCGACCGGATTGAGGAAATGGCAGCGGCCAGAGGCACGACACTCCCTACTGCGGATAAACAGCGATTTAGCCAATACGTCCAGGGATTCAATGACATCAACGGACTTCGTGGACGCCTTGGCAAAGTTTCGGATCACCTCCGCAAATTTGCGCCCAAGGTAGACGATCGTTACACCAACCCCGAATTCGAAACGGACTGGCACGACGTCAATCTTGATCTCGGGATCTCAGCCCTCAAATCGGGCATCACCAACGTGCTCACGATCGGCTCGGGGCGTGGCGAGATTTTTGGAGCCTGGAAAGGTCTGGGCGTCGAGAAGCAAGGCCACAACCTCGGCCACATCGATCAGCCCGACAACCCGATCTGGATCAAGATCCGCCAATACAACAGCCGCATGTTGGTGAAGCTCATGGAGGAGTTGGAAAGTGTCCCCGAGGGCAGCGGGACCATGATGGACAACACCCTCATCGTCTACACCAGCAACAACGCCGATAAGCAGCACACCAACGGAGCCAACTGGCCGGTGATGCTTCTGGGCAACTGCGACGGTATTTTCAAGAGCGGCTGTTTGACCCAACTGGACGGTAAGCGTCCAATCAACGCCCTTTACTCGACCATTCTTGAGACCGTAGGCGTCAATTCCGGGCGGTTCAACATGAGCGAGCAGATGGCCGCCAAGTTCGACTCCGGCACCGGCCCCCTCAAAGAGATTCTGGCATGAACAGACTGACTCTCGCCCTCACTGTGGTCGCTTATACAGGTCTCGGTGCGGCATCCTTGTCCGCTGACACCTACACCCCGGGCGAGCCCGTCCGCGGGAAGTTCGAGAACCTCGCCCAAAACTTTCTAGATTATCATTGCATCGACTGCCACGACGGCGAAACGAAAAAGGGCGATCTCAATTTGCTCGACCTCGGTGCGGTGGACGAGACCAACGCCGCGGTCTGGAAGGCAGTCTGGGCACAGGTCTCGCTTCAGGAGATGCCGCCCAAGAAAAAGGAACGACCGGAGGTCATCGAGCGGCTTCGATTCGCGGACTGGATCGTCAGCGAACTTCAGCGCGTCATGAAGGATAAGGGCGGCTTCCAGGCCCACCTTGATCCGAAAAAAGGCAACTTCCTCGACCATAACCTGCTCTTCGGACCGCTGCCCGATGGCATCAAGCTCGCGCCCGCTTCTTCGCCGGCGCGCATCTGGCGGGTGACACCCCAGGAGCACATCACGCGGCTCAACGAACTGATCAACACCGAGCCGCAATTCGACCCGAAGAAGCCGGGCCTCCGCACCCGCGGC
>Ga0308000_10000462_pt1 | contig 16421 bp, 22 predicted proteins | sample Neamet3_FD_203877 | JGI IMG/M metagenome (GOLD analysis project Ga0308000, IMG submission 203877) | Marine microbial communities from water near the shore, Antarctic Ocean - #3 | ecosystem: Environmental > Aquatic > Marine > Unclassified | place: Southern Ocean | collected 2014-06-04 | reverse complement strand
TCAACTCAAAAGCTGACTCCAGTAGCCCTTCTCTCACAGGCACACCTGTAGCCCCTACAGCTACCGCAGCAAGCAGTAGTACTCAGATTGCCACTACGTCCTTCACACAGGCTGCTATAGTCGCTGGTGTTTCCTCTGTTGTCGCTAGTGCTTTAGCTAATGGTATTGCGATAGATGCTACGGAAGCTTCCATTGTAGCTACTGATGCCGTGGTAGCCACTAAGGCCCCTATAGCCTCACCAGCCCTCACAGGAGCCCCTACAGCGCCTACACAGTCAACTAGTGACACAAGTACTCGTTTAGCTACTACGGCCTTCACACAGGCTGCTATAGCCGCTGGTGTTGCTTCCGTGACCTCAAGTGCAGCAACTAACGAAACTGACATCACAACTGCTAACACTGCTATAGCCACTAAGGCTCCTCTAGCCTCTCCTGCGCTTACAGGGTCACCAACAGCGCCTACACCAACAGCAGGTAACTCTAGTACCCTTATTGCTACTACAGACTTCGTTAGTACTGCGGTGAGTAGCTTGATAGATTCTTCCCCTGCTACGTTGAACACCCTTAACGAGCTTGCAGCGGCCCTAGGAGATGATCCTAGCTTCGCTACTACTATTACTACCAGTATTGGAACAAAGGCTCCTACGGCCTCTCCTGCCCTTACAGGCACCCCTACGGCCCCTACGCAGTCTGTAGGCAACAACAGTACACGTTTAGCTACCACAGCTTACGTAATGGCTGCTAGTCCCACCTTGGGAGTCAATGGTGTTAATGTTAATGGCACCTTAGCTACTGGTCGTACAATCTACGTAGACACTGATGCTCCAACTGGAGGAGCTAACGGAGACATCTGGTTTGAATATTAAAACTAAAGTAGGTGGCAGTTGGGTAGACCCAGTACCTCACGTTAACGTAGGTGGTACATGGACTAAAGTTAAGAAAGCATACGGCAAGGTAGGAAGTACTTGGCAGCAGACATATGAATATGAATCGGTATATACCTTTGCGAATGGAGTGCACACAAGCGTTGACTTAGATGCACTTGGTCTGGATAGGTATCACGATGTTCGTGTTGTCATCCCTTCGGGTGCTTCATTGGTTGCTTCATCCACAAGCACTTACGCTTTAAAGACAGGCACAAGTCATGTGGCTAAGTTGACCATAGAAAACAATGGTGTTATCTTAGGTCGAGGAGGCAACGGAGGTAACGGTGGTTTCGGTTACTCTTACAACGCAATAGCTAATGCCACTAATGGTACTTCAGGCGGTATAGCAGTCCACGTTGAATCTAACATAACTATGATCAATAATGGTACTTTAGCTGGAGGAGGCGGAGGTGGCGGTGGTGCTGCTGGTGCTGTGCACGTAGGTACTGCTTACTCAGGTGGTGGCGGAGGTGGCGGAGGTCGTCCTTATGGCTCTGGAGGCAATGGAGGCTCCACGACACACTCTGGTTCTAATGGAGCTACAGCTACTTTGACTTCCCAAGGTTCAGGAGGCGGAGGTGGCTTTGATGGCACTACAGGCGGAGGTACGGGTGGTGCAGGCGGCACTGTAGGTGCGGCAGGCTCATTAGGTGGCGCTGTAGTAGGTGCCCATAGTGGCGGCGGTCATGTCATCGAATCGTCAAGAGGAGCAGGAGGCGCATCAGGCGTTACCTACCACAACCCTAGTAACTTTACAATATCTTAAAGTAATTGTCGAAAGAGCTTGACACCCCTCCCTAGTTCTGGTATAATATACCTAAGAACAAAGGAAATTACTTTATGAATTATTAAAGAACATACTAAAGTGTCTTAAGTATACTTAGGCACCTTAGGTTCCAACAGAGATATAATATATGTCATATACAATTACATTCCTTCCAGCAGCAAAGAGGACAGCATAATGCCACCACCTAATGGAACAGTGAAAGACGCCAAGAAGTTCTCAGGTCTTAAAGGGCCTACAGCAGGCGCTAAGAGTCAAACAAGAAAGCAGGTCAGCGTTCAGAATAAGATAGACACACAGAATTTTACACCTAAAGCACCTGACTCCAAGTTAGGTTGGTTAAGTGCTGCTGCAAACCCTGTAGCCGCTGCCGTTAAAAGTATAGGTACTTCCTTCTGGGATCAAACGAAGTACGGCATGAATGATGCAGCTCAAGCACGTTATGACGCACACACCCCTATAGAGATAGCTAATATGTCTCCACAGCAGCGTGTGCAGGCAGCTAGGTCATATCAAATGGCTAACCAATTACCTCACGCTATGAATGATGTACAACGTCAGGCAGCAGGTCTCCCTCCAATGGCTCGTAGTATGGGCCCTGAGAGCGTAGCAGCACAGCAAGGTGGCGGTGGTATGTTAGCGCCTAATCCAGTCCTAGGCGGCAACGTGGGAGTACCTAGTACACCTTTACCTGTAGAGCCTCCATCTTGGGCACCACAACCAATGCCTGTAGGCGGTGAAGCGCCAGCATGGGCACCTACACGCGGTGGAGAGACAGGAGCACCATCTTGGGCACCACAGGCTTATGCTCCTGAGGCTCCTACGTCTTCTCCTGTAGATGTACCTTCCTTATTTGCAGCAAGCCAAGGTGATGCAGTAGCAACCCCTCAAGGCGCGGCGATCCCTACAGGCAACCCTAATTCTGGTACATTCAAACCTGTGACCTTCCGTTCAGGCACTGGTACTTCAACCTCTGATGCAGACGGTATGACTACCTCTCTAGCTGAACCTTACTCAGGCCTTAGCAGCTTAGTTGGTGAAGGTACAGGTCTACTAGGCGCAGCAGGTGCACAGTCACAGAACGCTCCTGACCAGTTAGACACAAGCTTCAACACCAATGATCGTGCTCAAGAGTTGATGACACAACGTAGTGCTCTACTGGAACCTCAGTTTGCACAGCAACGTGCACAAGCTCAGGAAAGTATGTTTGGCTCAGGTCGCTTAGGTCTACGTTTGTCAGGTGAAGGAGTAGGTGCTGGTGCAGGCATGGTACAACCAGATGCCTTTGGAATGAATCAAGCTCAGTCACAAGCAATGGCGCAACTAGCCGCACAGTCATCTCAGGATGCCTTTGGTGAAGGAATGCAACGTGCAGGTATGGACTTGAATCAGTTCGGAGCTAACCAGAACGCACAACAGCAGCAGTTCGGTAACATGATGGGTGCTGGTCAAGGTATGCTTCAAGCTGGTATGCAAGGTGCTTCACTTGAGCAGTCAATGGCTCAACAGCAGATGGCAGCACAGCAGCAAGCTCAGAACTTCGGTTTAGCTCAGCAGAACTTCGGTTTAGCACAGCAGGGCCAAGCTCAAGACTATGGTTTGAACCAAGCTCAGTTCGGTTTAGCTCAGCAAGGACAAGCTCAGGACTATGGCTTGAATCAGCAGAACTACAGCTTAGCGGCTAGAGGACAAGCACAGGACTTCAACCAGCGTCAGTCAGCCCAAGATCAGAACTATGGTCTACAGCGTCAACAGCAGCTACAGGACTATGGTATCAACCAACAGAACTTTGGTTTAGCCCAGCAGCAACAGTTGCAGGACTACGGCTTCAAGCAGCAGAACTATGGCTTACAACGTCAGCAGCAGCTACAGGACTACGGCTTAGCTCGTGAAGGCTATGGTATACAGAATAAGACTGTAGATCAGAACTACTTATTAAGTAAGGAACAGAATGACATTGCCCGTATGATTGGTCAGTCTCAGGTGAATAAGAATAACTATCAACCCGATCCTTGGTTAACAGGATTGACAGGTATCGCCAGTGGCTTCTCAGGCACTGCGGCAGGTAGCGGTTGGTTATCTAAAATATTAGGAGGTTAAGAGTATGGGCGGTTTATTCACAAGTAACACAAGCGTTCAGGATCTATTAGAGCAACGTAGCCAACGGTCTACTAATCTACAGCAGCAGCTAATGCAGCAAGCCTCTCAAGGGGCGCGTGACCCTGCTAAAGCACAAGCAATCAGTATGTTAGGTTCTACCTTTGGTCGTGCCCTCGCTGGTAAAGTGGGAGGAGCTGATGAGCGTATGGAGAAGCTTAAGGCTGACGAAGCACAACAGGAGCTCATGCGTAAAGAATATGGTGCTGCACTGACAAGTGACGACCCTAAACTGAAGATGGATACAGCTCACAAGCTAATTGATCTTGGTTATGTGGAGTATGGTGGCACCTTACGTGCTGAGGCCGTTAGTGACGCTAACGCAGTGAAAGCAGCAGCGGTTCAAAAGGCCTCGGCTATTGCAGAACAAGAACGTAGAGAGAAGCTTATAACGGTAGCAACTGGCTTAGGTCTAAAGGATACAGCAGCACTCTTGCAAGACGGTGGTGACCTAGAAGAGGCTGGTAAGGCCATAAGAGCCCAAGAAAAGCTTAAGGTGTTACAAGGCGGTAATCGTAATTCTCGTGCCTTGATGGCTAAGCAATATGGCAAATCAGAAGCGTACATCAAAGAGGTGCTTAACGGTAAGCATGATACTGTTACTGATGATATGTTCCTTAAGGTCTTAGAAGGCAAGGAGGCGAAGCTTACCAATTACATGAATAAGGCAGGCAACTCCCAGCTATACCGAGTTGATGCACAAGGTAAGGTCTGGAACCCTAATAGCTCTTCATGGGTATTCCCTAGCGAGTTAGGTTTATCGGCAGCACCTCAGCAGACACAAGAAGTTATGTCTATGTTTGACCAAGTAACAACTGCTTTGGTAAGTGCCGATATTACGAATTATCAAGAGTTGAACACCCAAGCTAATGATGCGTTAGGGGGTCTTGACATTAACTATAACTCACAAAAGATCTTAGACGAAGGTATCATTAGCGGCAAGTTCTCTGAGGTTAGAATAGGTCTTAATAAGGCGTTAATAGCGACAGGCATGGCAAGTGAGGAGGCTGAAGAGATTACAGCTAACTCGGAAACCTATATGGCTTATCGAGGAAACGCGGTAGCTAACATCATCAAAGCCTTTGGTGCAGGTACAGGATTATCAGACGCCGACAGAAACTACGCTGTGTCGATGGCAGGTGCTGGTGTGACGATGACTGAAGGTGCAATGCAGAAGCTCTTAAGGTTAGAGCGTCAGATGTATACGTATCAGATCAAAGAAAATAACAAAGTAGTTAAGCGTATGGTAGACCGTATCGAAGGCACTGACGTAGAGAAGCAAGAGATGGCGCTGGCCTTCTATATAGCTGAGCCTACGCCCTATGAGCCTAAAGTAGAGGAAGCGCCTGTCCTAACATGGAACGCAACAACGGGGAAATTTGAATGATCACTCGTAAAGGCCCTGACGGCAAAACATATCAATTCAACGATGGAACTAGTGAAAAGGAAATGGCCGCTGCATTCACCTCTGTCTACGGTGACCCTGCTCCTGCGCGGACTCCGTATGTCGCTAGTCAGACACCTTATGGAGAGATTGCAGATGACTTAGGTGCTACTGCTGGAGCAGCGGTGGATAACGCAGGTACAGTAATGGATAGAAACCAAGCGGAGTTAGGGTCTGTTGTGACCGAGAGAGGCAACGAAGGTATGTCTCCTACTGACTCTTTGTTTGGTGCTCGTGAAGGCTCAGGCATCATGGCTGCCCCGACCTCTCAAGATGCTCGTCCACAGAATATGCAAGAGCTTGCGGCACTTAACGTAGCTGAAGGTGTTATCCCAGCAGGTATTGAGATGATAGGTGGCGCAGTTGCCGCCGCTGCTAAAGTACTTAGTAATGTCACCCCTGACTACATAGAGAACCCTGCTGTTAACGCTGCGCTGGACATAGGTAATGCTATTGTAGAGAGCCCTTTGATGCAGCAAGGGATTGAGTTAGCCAAGGAGAACTACCCTAAGTACCTTACATGGGCTAAGGCTAACCCTTTCTACGATAGAGCTATTAAAGCAACCTTCAACATGACTGCTTTAGCGACTAAGACCCCTGTGTCTTTTATAGGTAAGCTGGGGGATAAGGCCTTAGAGTCAGGAAACAAGTCTTCATATAAGAATAGACGAAGAAACGTAGAGCAGATGCTTGAGCCTCTTCATCCTGAAACTAGTGACATGACTCAGACCATGACACCTACTCGAACAGAAGGTCTCTTGGGTCGCATAGTTCCTAACTACAATGACTCAGCTAATGAAGTAATTGATATTACAGCTTTAGTTCCTAAGCTTAAACCTAACGGAAGCTTTAGTGATTCACGTAACGTAATCTATGGTGAAATAACAAGTACAGCTAAAAGACTGAGAGCTGATATAGTTAAAGCAGGTAACCCTATGGTGGCCTCTGATCTCACAGAACGGCTAGAGGATGCGGCTGATCACTTGAAGGAGGCTACGGGTTATTCCTTAGCAGGAGGCACACTCAAGTTTGCTGATGATCTTATGAAGACTGCAATACGTTTTGTTAAGGAATCGGACGGCACAGCAGCAGGTATACTTGATGCCCGTAAGGAGCTTGATAAGTTCATCAGTAAGCATCAACCTGAAAGTTTAACACAGGACTACATAAACAGTAAGACGAAAGCTGTAGCTGAGATACGCACACTGTTGAATGAGGCTGTACAGGAGGCCGTTCCTGACGTAGACGTTAGTGGTTTGCTAAAGAAACAGCACAAGCTCTACAGGGCATGGGATGTGGTAGGTGACAAAGCTGTCAAAGAGAGTCGTCTAGCTATTGGTCGAACCTTTAACCAGATCGTTAGAAATAACGTAAGTATGCCTTCAACACCAATGTCTTTAGCTTACACAGCGACAGGCACAGGTTACTGGCTAGCTTCTGGTAATGGACTGTTTACAGTAGGTGCCTTGGGAGCTGCAACAGCAGGAGCCATTGGTTACAAAGTAATGACAGGCCCTAAGCTGCGTCAGACTGTAGGTTGGTTACTTAAAGGTGTCAACGGAACCTTGAAGAAGACAAAGGCTGCTGATGTCGTAGAGCAACTAAAAGCTGATCGCCTGATACTTATTGGTGTCTTGAGTGATCTTGAGAAGGAGGCCGATAGACCACCTTTGTTGAGTGCAGCCTCTCGTTAAACCATAGGCAACAAAAAGCCCCTAGGCGTCATTAAGATACCTAGGGGCTTTTTCGTTACTGCTTAGCTACATTCCTTCTGTCCTGTCTCCCAGTTGATAAAGCAAGCTTCTACTGTAGGCTCTTGCTCAATCTGCTCTTCTAGGTCTTCAATGGCCTTGTCATTCAAGATACCATATCGCTTACCGCCTGAGTTGAACGTGGTGCAACCTTTGCAACCTTGTTCCCATGCTTTGATATAGATACTCTTAAAGTCTTCCCAAGGCATATCAGGTGAACAGTTGATTGTCTTGCTCACTGCACTATCCACATACTTAGAGCTTAACGCTAAGACACTCAAGTGTTCATCAGCAGTACAATCGTTGGCCTTCTTTCCTTTCACTCCCCACGTTCGGTAAGCGTAGTCCAGTACCTCTTCAATGATTGGGCCATCCTCTGTCTGGATAGTTCTATCGTAGCCATAGCTAAATACAGGCTCAATACCGCCGCTAACATTGTCTGCGGTGAGGCTGATAGTGCCCGTAGGAGCAAAGCTAAGCAGATGGCTATTACGTATCCCATACTTCTTAATTCCTGCTTTAACGGTTTCTGGTAAGGTCTTAATGAACTCACCCTGTAAGTACTTCTCTGCATCAAACAACGGGAAAGCTCCCTTCTCTTTAGCTAGCCCTACCGAGGCACGATATGTCTCGTCACGAATAACCTTAAAGATGTCTTCTGCTACTTCTAGGAACTTAGGTGAGCCATAAGCAAACCCTAGTGCCTCAAGTGCATTGGCTAGACCAGTAACACCTAGACCCATACGGCGCTTAGCTACACTCTCTGCTGCTTGTGCTGGCAAAGGGAAGACAGTGTTATCATGAATGTTATCCATTGCACGAGTAACGATAGGTATGTCCTGCATTAGCTGAGCAAAGTTAAACGAGCGTGTACCTTCATCATCAAAGTCCACGTACTTCACTAAGTTGTAGCTGCCAAGCAAACAAGCACCATTAGACGGTAGAGGCTGCTCACCACAAGGGTTAGTAGCTTCAATGGTCTCACAGTACCACAAGTTATTCATCTGGTTGATACGATCAATAAACAAGATTCCTGGCTCTGCCCAATCCCATGTGCTTCGCATGACCATTTCCCATAGGGCTGGAGCAAAGACTTGCTTGTACACCTTACCTTCAAAGGTCAAGTCAAACATCTTCTTGTCACGTACACACTCCATGAACTCATCAGTAACACCAATGGAGATATTGAATGCCGTAAGCTCAGTGCTATTCTGCTTAGCATGAATGAACTCTTCAATGTCTGGATGGTCTACACGTAGGACGCCCATCTGTGCCCCTCTACGGTGTCCTGCTGAGCTTACTGTCTTACATAGGCTGTCATAGATACGCATGAAGCAGATAGGCCCTGAGGCTTGACTACCTAAGCTGACAATCAAGGAGCCCTTAGGACGCAAGCGAGAGAAGTCGTAGCCGATGCCACCGCCCTTACGCATAGTCTTACCAGCTTCCTTAGCAATATCCATGATTGAATCAAAGTTATCTTCGATGGGTGAGCTAACGAAACAGTTGAATGCTGTGGTAGCTGTAGGCGACCCAATGGCTAACTGTGTACGTCCACCGCCCATGAAGCGTTGCTCTAGCAAGATATCACGTAGCTTACGGAAGTGCTCTTCATCATCAGCTAAGGTACTAGCAAAGCGATTCTGTGCTTCCTTGAATGACTCACCTTCCATACGATACTTAGTTGCGTGTACTTCTTGACTGATCTTAGTCTTAGGCCCTTCTACTAATGCGTTCATTATAGCTCCACTCCGTTCTCTAGTTTCCATACAAAGTAATCTTCTGCGTACATTAGATCCTTAAGTATTGTTTCAATGGCAACCACTGATCTAAGTACCTCGCACACATCAGCATAGTCTAAAGTAAAACACTCAATCTCATTAGCGTATAACTCATTCTTAAGATCATTATGCACTCGGCCTAAGTAGGCTACTGTAATCTCTTCCATCTGTACATCTTTAAGCTTAAGTTCCATCATTGTTTTCTTCTCTTTAGTATTATGTTGCACTTTATAGCGCATATTAGTGTTACTTTACTACATTTTACTGCGCTCTAGCTTTCTCTCGTCTACCCATTTAGCTATCTCAGCGTTGGCAGGAAAGTGACTTGAAGTATATGACCACGCTTCCTCAGGGTCTAAGAACACCTCAGGACACACTGTGCTCTCACACCAATCCTGTGGGTGCCTACGCTTAAGCATAAGAAGCCTCTTGATACCATAATCATATATTTCATCAGTCACCGTAGGGTGTTCATCAATGTTATACGAGTATCCAAAGATTAAGACCAGCTTCTGTTCCCACTCAATCATCTCTTGTACTTCTTTATCAGCCATCTACTAATGCCTCCCATGATATAGGATACAGTGGTCGCACTATCTTGTCAACCATAGAGGCTAACTCTTGTATCTCTACTTGAGCATGAGGGTCACTGCGCTGCTTAACCATACGAGCAAAGGCTGCTAGTGAGCCAGTGATGTAGTAGCTGGTGTACATGGACTGTGGTAAGACCATACGTGCTTGCTCTGGTGCTACATTGTCATCCTCAAGGAGATACTTATAAGCTAGTAAAGCTGTTTTTGTAGCCTCTCTTGCATAAAAAGCTGCCGAGCTTTGGTTGTCACAGGGTACACCACTGCCCTGCTTAACGCTTCCCTCTGGCCTACTACGCCATACCTCTGGAACATAGAACTCAGGGGTATCGTCAACATACCTACGACTAATCTCATTACGAGTGAAGCCTACGATGTGCTTGAACTCTTGACGAGCGATGAAGATAGGCACTGTGTAGCGCATGGTTATCTGAGGGTGACTGAACGGAGTCCAGTGGCCGTGAGTAGCTAGATACTTGATTAGCTTAGTGTCTGCATTAGACACAGTCTGCCCTACTGCCACTGGACTACCTACACCGCTCTCTGACTTAGCTCTATAAGCGTCCACAAGCTCAGAAGCTTTATCAAAGGATACCCTAGCAGCATTCACTACTGTCAGGTCGTCACCCATGTGGCTTATGTATTCTGCTTTCATCTTAGTCCTCCCAGACTGTCCCACGCTTATACAACTGCATTGCTGTGTTAATGTCACAGTCAAAACCTTCCATGATACTCTCAATATGCTTAATGATCATCATATCCTTTACTCTCTCTATTCTATTGAAACCACACCCAAGTGCCGTGTGCTACAGCAACGGGCGCTACTAACGCACCAGCAATCAAGAAGCCCCATGAGCCTGCTGTGAAACACACAATCACATGGGTTACCCAAGCTGCGAATGCCCATACTACAGCGCTTATACCTACTAAATATCCAAATGTTGTCATTACTTTACATCTCCTAATAGGTTTTCTAAGTTAGTTACAATAGTGTCTGCCTGCCCTACCTCGTCTAAGGCCCCCTGCATTCGTTTGCTTGCCGCGTTAGCAATAGCCGTTTGCTCTGTCTTATGAGTCTTTAGTTGGTTGAGGGTCACCCGTAACGTGTGGGTGATTGTCTTCACTGACTTTGCTTGTGCTTTAAACATTATACTCTCTCTAGGTTAGTGACACGGGAAGGCAAATGAATGTCTAGTGTCATGTGCTGCATTGTGTACCGAGTCCATACTCAAGAACGCTACCCCATAGAGTACTAAGACTCCAAGGATAGCGGCTTGTAGGACTGCGGGAACTGTAAGCAGTTTATTGTCTGCTCTAATTATTGTAGTACTTAGGTTGCTCAAGCAAAGAACTCCTTATATTCAGCATCACCATACGAAGCACCCATTAAGGTGCCTACAAGCTCCTCTGTGCCCTCTACATACTTAACTAACAAAGGTATGCCCCTGAACCCTAAGGCCACTACAGCGGCCCTGTGTGCAGCGTCATTGACATTGGCTTCCTCATAGCTCTCTTTTGGTATGCCTAAGCCGTCTAAACGTCCCTTGAGCTTCGTACAGGCACTACAGTTAGGCCCTGTGTACAACTTAATCATTTGAGTATTCTCCACTTCGTATCATTTCGGCCAGTTCTATGGCCCTATTTCCTACCTGATCTGCCCATCTGCTATTGAGAAATTCATAAGCTGCTGTGTCATAGTCCCTATTTTGCATAGCTGCTAAAGCTTTCTCAAAGCCTAGGAACCTAGTTAAGCCTAAGTTGAAGCAGATATCTATTATAGCATCTAAACGTACATAGTCCAACCCTTCATCCTCTAACCATTCAGGAAAGTGATCATAAAGTTCCTCTTCGACCCTGTTGATATCATTCTGTAGTAAGAACTCAATCTCCCAAGGTGATATACCTAAGCCTCCATCTGGGTCGATATTACGACCTACGCCTATGGTTAGCTTCCCCTCACTACAAGGGTAGGCATGGGTCTCTGTGCCCTCGTGACGCATTAGCATCTTTGTTAGTCTACTCATATTATCTGTTCCCGTCAATAGCTTCATTGGTATGCCGAGGTTGAAGAGCAAGCTCATTTGACCTATCAAAGAACTCTAACTGCAACTGTAAGCAGTGTATAGCCTTCGTTATGTCCACCCTGTCCGTCCCTTTGTCCCTAGTGAGATACTTATCAACCTTGGTGTAGATAGAGTGTTTAACACCATCGTAACCATATTGTAAGTAAGTCTTCTCAAGAGGCTGTTGCTTCATCTTAGTGTAGTGATCACCACCCACCTGTGTAGCCAGCGCATTAGGCATCAGTCGTGTCCTCCTCAAATAGCCCTAGGTTCTTCATGATCATGTCCTCGTAACGATCTACTAAGGACTCACTAGTAATACCCAAGAGCTCACATAAGAAGTCAACATCATAGTTGTTTAATATCTGCTCTCGGATCTCTTCAAAAGTACTACTCATTCTCCCTCTCCTTCCCTAAGGCTGGTAATGTAGCTAAGTGCTCTAGCAGCTCAGGTATTGACTTCATAGTAAAGTGTGCCATCCCTTCCTTCTCACACCACTGCCCTAGGTTCATCTTAGAGCCCTTACGTAGACGCTTACGTGAGTCGGTGAATAAGAAGATAAGGGGTCGATCAATTTCATCACGCACCGCCTTGTACTTCTGTGTATCTCCGACCCTAAAGAACCCCTTACACTCTATCATAGCCCCTGTACGTTCACAGATGAAGTCTGGTATGTACTTCTTTCTAATGATGTAGGGTATACGATAAGGTTCGTAAGCAAAGTCCTCGGTGCCTACTGCCTCACTGAATGAACTTTCGAGACCTGATCTAAACTTTGTCATTAAGCTCCTCCGCTATGGTCAGTTGCTTGAAGCCATCCCAGTTGCGCCTCATGTAGATCAAGTTCCAACACACTTCAAGCTTCTCTTCCCAATCTTCTGGGTGATGGTCTTTCCACGCTTCTTGAACTGCATCTATCATATCACCTACAGCTACATCAGTCAACAACTTCTCAGCTTTCTTTGGGCCAATGCCCTTGAGCCCCTGAATGTTATCAGTTGAGTCACCCATAAGCATTTGGATGCACATCTTATACCAGCCTTCCTCCGCGTCAATGTAGTAAAGTATTTCCTTAGTGAAATTATAGTGCCAACCTTCCACCATGTCAATATCTTTATCAATATGAGCGATAACAAAGTTCTCACCAGCGTCTAAGGCCTCCTGTGCCCATATAGACACAACATCATCAGCTTCACAATTGTCTGACTTGAAGTGCCCTAGGCTGTAAGCATACTCATTAAGCTCATGTCTACGCTTAGTTAACTCAGGGTTAGGATCAGGAGCATCCTCCTCAGGCTTACGTTTGGCCTTATAGTCCTCTGCTATCTCATAACGAAAGTTACCGTCACCCTTAAGGGCTACCCGTACCTCCGTAGCCACTGTAGCCCACTCAATATCCTCAATAGCTTTATCATAGTAGCTCTTCGCTTTCTTCAAGCTTAAGTCTGACTTGAGTGCTATACGGTATATCAAGCTGTCTGCATCAACAAAGCAAAGGGCGAAGGGCTTACCTCCGCTAGGCTTAAGCTTCATCGAACAGGTCTCGCATACGTGAATGCTCTACGTTATGACAGTTAGCGCATACTAGTATACACTTGTCTACCTCAGCATACAAGGTAGCATCAGACGCTGAGGACATTAAAGCACTAACGCTGCCTGTCTTAAGCTCAGGGTCAATATGATGGTACTCATAGATAGCTGGTCGGCCATAATCGCTAATTCCGCAATGTGCACAAGCTGCACCCTTGTACTTGAAGACCTCAAACCATCGTGCTAATCGCTTAGCTTTCATACAGCCCTTACAGGTGTTGAACTTACCATCGTTATTGACAGGCTGTACATAGAACTCGTCTGTACTCTTATCAATATAACACTTATTACACTTCTTAGTTGACATATGCCAATCCTTTTAGTTAGTGAGTCTCTGCCCAGTTATTACCTACATTGTATTCACCAGCTAAGGGACACCTGAGCTTAAAATGAATACCTGCTGCTTCTATACAGCTAGCTGCTAGAGCACCGAAGCGTTCTGCTTGATCCTCTCTTACTTCTACTTGGAACTCGTCATGTACATTACCTACGAACTTGTAGTCCATGCTGTACAGTTTAGCAAACTTGTCCAAGATAATCAAGGCTTGTTTCATAACTAACGCACCAGCCGACTGTAAAAGTGAGTTAAGCGCGGCGTGTTCTGATCTTATGAATACCTTACGCCCATCTAAGGCGGTTATGTAGCCCTTGCCTGCTGAGGCTGCTACGTTATCCTTAAGTGCTGCAAGTGCTGGTGTAGCCTTTAGGAAGCTTTCTTTAAGTTGCTTTCCTTTCTTACGTCCACCGCCTGCTATGCTACCTATCTTCTCGTCACCTGCGCCGTACAAATAAGCGTATATGAAAGTTTTCGCTAAATTACGATTTGCTAATCCAGCCGCTAGCATATTAGCTGTATGAATGTCACCTGTCAATATAGTATTAGTATAGTCAGAATCGTTCATGTAGTGGGCTAACATTCGTAATTCGAGCCCTGAGGCGTCTATGCCAACAAGTTTGTAACCCTTAGGTACTATCCAGCAAGCTCTGCATTCAGGCCCATATAAGCTACTAGAGCTGGGCACCTGAGCTAAATTAGGCTTACTGTGTGTCATACGTCCAGTTACAGCACCATTAGTGTTAACATAACCATGTACACGCTCTGTGCTTTCGTCCATCGACTCCAGCCAACTGCGTACCTGAGCTATACGCTTACCAACGAGGAGATATGAAGCTATAAGCTCGGCCTCTGGTATGCCTTTGACATTCTTTAAGATGTCCTCCGATACTATAGCGTGTCCTGTCTCAGTAAAGTCCTTAGGAACCCAACCAAAGTGCTTTAAGTAGCGCCCTATTTGCTGACGAGATCCCAGATTAAAGACAGGCCAATCAATACGACTAAAAGGGCCACCTACTTCTTCCCACCTATCTCCAAGGAACTTGAGCCCAACGATGCTTGTGCTACCATCCTTTTTAATCTTAGGGGTAACTTCCTTAACATACGTAGGCAACGGTATGAATACTCTCTGCACTTCTTCTTCCAAGTCATAAGATTTCTCTTTAAGTTCTGCTACTAAGTCTCTAGCCTTCGGCACATCCAAAAGCCAGCCGTTTCTTATTTGTTTTTGTATGATACTTTGTACATTGTGCTCAAGTATACTGCTCTCACTTCCAAAAGTATCAAGCTCACATAGCAAGCGTTCGTACACCTGTTCATTAACCCTAACGTCTTGCTTACAGTACTCCACCATTTCCACAGTATACCGTGTCCAATCATTGTAATCACCCTTTGGATACCCAAGCTCTTCTCCCCAATATGCTAATGAATGACCAGCCCTTTGTGGATCAGCTAACCGTGACATTACTAAAGTGTCTGTGATCTTACACTTACTAAAGTTAGTGCCTAGTAGCCTTTCGCACACTGGGATGTCATACCCCATTATGTTATGACCTATTACTTCATCTGCTTGTGCTATGTAAGCATTGAAAGCATCCCACCCATTTGTAGTGAGCCCTGTAGGTGAAGCAAAGGTACGTATATCGCCAGTGTCAATATCTTTAGTGACAATGACCCACACCTTACTTGGGTTAAGCCCATTAGTCTCTATATCAAATATCAACCTAGCCATGTGTTACCTATAGTATATATGTGAACCTAGTTTAACTGTTATTTCCATATGATCAGCCCAGTATGGATGTACATAGTCAGCATGGTAGTGTGTAGCTCCTTCGATAATGTCTATAGAGTCACCATGTAACACGTATTGTGCTAATATGGTGGCCTCCAACATTGCCTTACCATCTTGTGGGTGATCTGACTTACCGTCACAGAACCAACTGTATTGACATTGGTTTCTTATTGGTGTGTCCATGTCCCACCCGTGGTACTTAGCTTGCTTAACTACACCACAGACTGTAGAAGGGTATCTAAGGTCTGCCACACGATTAAGTACGCTATGTGCTACTCCTATCTGCCCTGCCAGAGGCTCTCCTCGCGCCTCATGATATATGTTCATTGCCATACACAACACCGCTGCGCTAATCATTCCAACAGTACCCAATTAGTATAGCACTTAAGCCAACTACTAGCAAGCTTTCTGATAACATTTACCACTTCTCCTTCCACTCTATAATCTTATATGTGAAGTCTTCATCTTCTAAAGTCTCCCACACTCCAAAGCCATACTCAGGGCATATGTAATAGTGAAGCTCTTCCTCCCACTCACGTACACCATCCGTTGCCTTTACTATATAATAGTCTGAACTGGTGGGCCTGTTCCCTCCCTTCTTCCATTGTGGCATAACTAGAAGTCCTCATGTGAGTGTGCTGCTTTAATTTCAGGTGCCTGCGTAGCTACTAAACGTGATGTGTTATTCTCATAGAACAACCACCCTGCTACACCTGTACGTCCTGTACGTCTACACTTAACTAGTTGCACCTGAGTACAGTTACGTGCATATTCATCGTCCGTCATTTTGTCACGACTCAATAGGATAGTATTGAATGCAATCTGGTTGATTGAGCTAGAGCCCTTAAGATCATATTCGTCCACGTTATGAGCACTCTGCCCGTGAGGTGGTTTCTTCATATGTGACACTAGGATCATACTCACCCCTGTATTCTTAATCAACTTCAAGCACCTATCCATGAAGTCGTCAATGGCGCTGTTCTCGTTACTCTTCACACCAGCCTGTAGTGGGTCAATAATGATTATATCACACTCCAGCCCTTTAATCATATACTGAATCTTAGCAAATAGTTCTTCACTGTCTAACGACCCCTGATGATCAAGTAGGTGTAAGTTGCCTTTGTCTACCATACCTTGGTAAACCGTCTTAAGTCCAGTGTAGTCTCTCATTTCGTGTGGTATGTTGCTGATGTTGATACCAGCCTTAA
>Ga0308000_10000459_pt1 | contig 16452 bp, 7 predicted proteins | sample Neamet3_FD_203877 | JGI IMG/M metagenome (GOLD analysis project Ga0308000, IMG submission 203877) | Marine microbial communities from water near the shore, Antarctic Ocean - #3 | ecosystem: Environmental > Aquatic > Marine > Unclassified | place: Southern Ocean | collected 2014-06-04 | reverse complement strand
AAAATATACAGATGCTTTTGGGGGTCCAGATGCTGCACATAAAAGTTTTACTTCGTTACAAAAATCCATTAATTATTCTATGACTTCCTTTTTAACAACTGGTGGAATTCGTGGTAAAAAACAAGCTATTGGTAAATTTCAACCAAGAAGTTTTAATCTTGGACTTTCGAAAATTGCTTTTGAAAAGACACAAGGTTTTTCAAAAATGAAAAATGGAGAAGATATCGATTTAACTTTTCGTCTTTGGGAAAACAAATTTGACACACAACTTCTAGAAAAGGCATTTGTATATCATAAACGTAGAAGTTCTTTAAAACAGTTTTTTAAACAGACTTTTGGTTTTGGAACTGCAAGGCCTATTTTGAATAAAAAACATCCAGAATCTGCAAAGTTTACTTATTGGTTTCCTAGTTTGTTTATTGTAGGGTTTGCTATTAGTCTTATTTTAGCAATTTTTGGGTACATCCCAATCCTATGTTTCTATGGTGTCTATTTTTGTTTAATATGGACAGATTCATTGTTCAAAAACAAAAATTTATTTGTTGCTTTTCTAAGCATATTAACTTCATTAACTTCATTTACAGGTTATGGTTTAGGTTTTTTACAATCGCAATTATTTACTAAGAAATAGCGTGTTAATTAACATAGAAAGTGAGGATAAACTTTTTAAAAAAAAACTTTTCTATATGATTACTTAGATTAAATTTTAATAGTTTTATGCGCAATTCCTTTATAATATTTACTTCAGTTAAAGTAGATAATTTCTTTCCTGTTAGGTGTTTTTTATAATATTTAAAATTTCTTTAATCTTTGTAACATCAGATACTGTTGGTTCAGTTGAATTTAAATCTATATTTATCTTAGATATTATTTTCGATGCTGAACTATGGATTTCTTTAAATCCGGCTTCTTTAAAAAGTTTAGCGTTCTTTGAGTTAATTCCACTTCCTGGAAGGATTGTGATTTTCCCATTCGCAAGTTGGTTTAATTCTTTTAGCAATTCAATCCCATTTTCTGCTTTTTCTTGGCTACCGGAAGTTAAAATCCTATCAATCCCTAATTCGATTAAGGTTTGTAAAGATTTTTTAGGATTAGAAAGACAATCAAAAGCTCTATGAAACGTAAAAGTTAATGGTTTAGAAAGTTTAATAAGCTCTTTTGTTCTTCCAATATCAATTGAATTATCAACATTTAAAATTCCACAGACTATACCATTAAAACCATATTCTTTGCAGCGTTTAATACTTTCTTTCATCATTGAAAATTCATTTTCAGAATAGTTGAAATCACCACCTCTAGGTCGGATTAAAACATAAACGGGAATTGTAATATTTTCAGAAACTTTTTCAAGTAATCGATTAGGGGGCGTAATTCCGCCAATAGTAAGGTTAGAACAAAGTTCAATCCTGCTAGCACCTGCGTTTTGAGCATTAATAGCAGATTGATATGAGTTTGCACAAATTTCTAGAATCATGTTTCTTTCTTTGTAATTCTGAATGTTGCGGAATCACTAAAAATAGATTCCTTTAATTAACTTGTAAAATACATTTTATTCAATAATTATCTCATCAATAAAAGTCCATGCCTTATGACCTGAACCTTGTCTACCTTCTTCAATAATTCCATAATTAGGAATGGTGATTTTTAATTGAGTAGATTTTAATATTTCATTTTTGGGATACCATTGAGCTATATTTAAATTAAAATTTACCAAGAGGTTACCTGTATTTTTTAAACTATTTTTTGATGATATAGTTTTTCCGTTTTCTAATTTTAATTTTATATTAACTGTTTTTGGGGCATAAATCCATTGTCCATTTCCGTTATAAAAACGTGTAGAAATATTGTTGATTTCTGTAGGCGAGTCGAAATTAATCGTAATTTCTAAATCTTCACCAGAAAACCCTAACCATTCTTTATCTCCGTAACGTTTATCACTTCCAGAAATACCATTAATTAATGCCTTTTTTCCTCCAGCATTGTATGCTTTGTCTGGTGCGACATTCAATGAAATTTGTTTTCCAACAGCTTTATGTACTTTTATTTTTTGTTCGAAAATTAAACCCAATTGTTTTTTAGAGGTGTTAAAAATAGCCGCTTTAATGCTTGTATCAGTATTTATCTTTATTGGTTTTTTGTACTCAAAACCTAGTAAATAGCAAGGTTGGGTTCCATCTAAAGAGTATATTATTTTTTTTCCTGTGGTTGTTTCTAGCTTGCAAGTAAGCCGTCCGTTCTCATTTACTAATTCACCTTTTATTTCGTGCAAATGATTTGCATAATTTACATTCATTACTTCTAATCTTTTTTGAAAAGATTCTAAGCGATCCACAAAATTTTTATAATTTTTATTTTTTTTGGTGCTCCAAACAACTTCAGCTAAAGCAATTGCTCTTGGAAAAACCATGTATTCAACTTTTTCTGCAGTTTGCATATATTCTGTCCAAACATTTCCTTGCGCCCCCAAAACATATTTACTTTCTTCTTTTGTTAGTTCCTCTGGAATTGGATTAAAACTATAAACTTTTTCTAAAGGAAGAAATCCGCCAATTGCCAAAGGTTCGTTTTCGTTATCAGATTGATAATGATCAAAATAACAATGAGAACCAGGTGTAAGAATTACATTGTGTTGTTGTTTAGCAGCTTCTACAGCACCTTTGGTTCCTCTCCAGGACATTACAGTAGCATTTGGTGCCAAACCACCCTCCAGAATCTCGTCCCAACCAATAATCTGTTTTCCTTTGGAGTTAATGTATTTTTCCATTCTGCCAATAAAGTAACTTTGCAAGCCGTGTTCATCTTTTAGGTCTTTTTCCTTGATAAGGTTTTGACAATGTTCACATTCTTTCCATCTAGTTTTAGGAGCCTCATCTCCCCCAATATGAATGTATTTTCCTGGAAATAAAGCAACAACTTCGTCTATTACATCTTCTAGAAATTTAAAGGTACTTTCTTTAGGGCAATATACTTCGTTAAAAACACCCCATTTTGTAGCTACTTCAACTTGCTTTCCGGTACAACCTAATTCAGGATAAGCAGCAATTGCTGCTTGTGAATGCCCTGGCATTTCAATTTCAGGAATGATAGTTATTTGTCTTTCTGAAGCATATTTTACCACATCTTTAATTTCTTCTTGAGTATAGAAGCCTCCATATTTTTTACCGTCAAATTGATAAGGCAGATTATTGTAATGACCAATTAATGTTTCATTTCTAAAAGCAGCTATCTCTTGTAGTTTTGGATATTTTTTAATTTCAATTCTCCAACCTTGATCTTCTGTTAGATGCCAATGAAAAGTATTCATTTTTAACATTGACATTAAATTGATGTATTTTTTTATAAAATCTACCGAGAAAAAATGTCTACCAACATCTAAATGCATTCCTCTGTAGCCAAATTGTGGAGCATCTCTAATTTCTAAACATTGAATTGCAAATTTACTTTTATCCGTTTTTTCAAAATCAGCAGGTAGTAATTGTCTTAACGACTGAAAAGCGTAAAAGGCTCCTTTTTTTGAATTAGCCGAAATCAAGATTTTACTAGGCGTAATTTTTAATTGATACCCTTCATTATTAGAAATGGCTGTATCTATTTTAAAATGAATTGTATTTTTAGAACTCGTATTTAGTTGAATATTCCTCCCGTTTTCAATATAACTCTTAAAAAAGAGAGCAACGCTTTTTAAGCTTTCATCAAAGGTTAATTTTGTGTCACTACTTAATTCAAAGACATCTTTGGTTATTAGTTGTTCATTTGGGATGGGAATTATTGAAGGAATAATGGCTGTTTTGTTCTGTTTAAAACATGATGTTATTAGTAACACTATAATTATGTATATTAAAAGTTGTATTATTCGTCTAAAAGCACTCATTTGTTAATTGACTGATTATCGTTATCTTGCTAATTTAGACAATTTTTTATATGTATATAACTGATGCAAAAACATTTCTTAATCTCGCTTTTTTCAATCATTTTGGTTATTATTTCATGTAATAAAAAGACAATAGTTTCTAATGCACAAAAAGAGAAAAATCTAAGCTCTTATGTAAATGCGTTTATTGGAACTGGTGGTCATGGACATACATATCCTGGAGCTACCATGCCTTTTGGAATGATGCAACTCTCACCAGACACTCGTTTAGATGGTTGGGATGGATGTTCTGGATATCATTATTCTGACAATGAAATTTATGGGTTCTCGCATACTCATTTAAGTGGAACGGGGGTTTCAGATTATGGAGATGTTTTATTAATGCCTACAAACAAACAGGTTTTTAATAATGGAGCAGATGGTAACCCTGGATATAAATCTAAGTTTTCTCATGAGAATGAAGCTGCAGAACCTGGGTTTTATAAAGTACATTTAGAGGATACAAATATTGATGTTGAATTGACCGTTTCTAAAAGAAGTGGTATCCATAAATACCAATTTCCATCAGTAGAAAATCAATTTGTTATTTTAGATTTATTGCATAGAGATGAAGTTTTAGATGCTAAAATTGAAAGAATTTCTGATACTGAACTTTCAGGATTTCGTTTTTCTAAATCTTGGGCAGATGACCAGCGGTTATATTTTACTTTAAAAACGTCTCATTCTTTTAATGATGTTTTACAATCCCCTTCTAAACAAGGAATGCCAGGAGCTCAAAAAATAGCCTTGAATTTCATCAATCCAAATAACGAACCTATATTTATTAAAATAGGGATTTCAGCAGTTGATATTGAAGGAGCAAAGAAAAATTTAGAAGCTGAAATAGGAAATCAAACTTTTGAGCAAGTCAAAAAAACAGCACAAGAATTTTGGGAGAAACAATTAGAAAAAATTGTTTTAGAGGATACAAACGAAGATAATAAGACTAATTTTTACACTTCTTTATATCATGTTTCTATCGCTCCAAATTTGTATCAAGATGTTGATGGTAGATATAGAGGAATGGATTTAAAAATTCATGAGACTAAAGACTTTGATTATTATACAGTATTCTCTCTATGGGATACGTATAGAGCTGCACATCCTTTATACACAATTATTGAACAAGATAGAACCAACGATTTCATCAATACTTTTTTAGCAAAATATGATGAAGGTGGAATTATGCCAATTTGGGATTTAGCAGGGAATTACACACATTGCATGATAGGGTATCACGCAGTGCCAGTAATTGCAGATGCGTATCTAAAAGGGATTAAAAATTATGACGTAGAAAAAGCTTTTACGGCGATGAAGCATTCTGCCACTCGTGACAAATTAGGATTGGATTCGTATAAAAACCTGGGTTTTATTCCTGTTGAAAAAGAATCTGAATCTGTTTCTAAAACATTAGAATATGCATATGATGATTGGTCAATTGCCCAAATGGCAAAATCATTAGGAAAAGAAAATGATTATAAAACGTACTCAGAAAGAGCGCAATATTATAAGAATGTTTTTGATCCATCAACTCAATTTATGAGAGGTCGTTTTAGAAATACTTGGTTTGCACCTTTTGATCCTTATGAAGTGAATTTTAACTATACAGAAGCAAATTCTTGGCAATACAGTTTTTATGTGCCTCAAGATATTTCTGGGTTTACAACGTTATTGGGAGGAAAGCAGCAATTAGAGAATCAATTAGATAAATTATTTACCGCAGAAGATAAAACTTCTGGAAGCCATCAAGTGGATATTACTGGTTTAATTGGCCAATATGCGCACGGAAATGAGCCGAGTCATCACATGGCATATTTGTATAATTTTGTAAATAAACCTTTTAAAACCCAAGAAAAAACAAGGCAGATTTTAACTGAATTGTATACAAATTCTCCTGATGGAATTTCAGGAAATGAAGATTGCGGGCAAATGAGTGCTTGGTATATTTTTTCTTCTTTAGGATTTTATCCTGTGACACCAGGAAGCAATCAATATATAATTGGGAGTCCGTTATTTGATAAAGCAACGATTAATTTAGAAAATGGAAAATCGTTTACTGTGGAAGCAATTGATAATTCATCAGAAAATAAATACATCAAATCTGCAATACTGAATGGTGAAAATTACGAGTTTTCATTTATCAATCATAAAGATATTATAAACGGAGGGAGCTTGGTTTTTGAAATGACAGATAAGCAAACAAACTGGGGGACAGCGGATAAAAATATTCCTAAGACTTCCATTGATGAGCACTTAATTGTTGCTGCTCCATTTATTGCAAAAGGAAAGATCGCATTTAAAGGAAGTACAGAAATCACATTAGGAAACGCAGATAAAGAAGCAACTATTTTTTATACTTTAGGTGATGAATTTCAGCTATATAACGAACCTTTCAAAATTTCAGAAAAAGGAATCCTAAAAGTATATGCTGAAAAGGAAGGTTTAAAAAGTAAAACCATCACAATCGATTTTTATAAGATTAACCCGGATATCAAAATTAATTTAAAAAGTGAATATGCAAATCAATATAATGCAGGTGGAGATGATGCTTTAATTGATGGAATTGTTGGAGCTGAAGATTTTAGAACAGGAACTTGGCAAGGCTATTTTGATGCAGATTTAGTTGCGGTAGTAGATTTAGGAAAGGTGGATAATAAAGAAGGAAAAATCACTGTTAATTTTTTAGAGGATCAACGTTCTTGGATATTCCTTCCTATTGAAGTTGATTGTTTGGTTTCTTCTGATGGAAAGAGCTTTAGATCTTTGGGGAAATATAATGATTTAAATACAAAAGAAAAAGAAGATGTTTCTGTTCAAAATTATGTTTTTAAATATCCACCAAGGTTTAAAGTTAGATACATTAAAGTTATCGCAAAGAAATTAGGTATTCTCCCAAAATGGCATTTAGGTTACAAACATGATGGTAGAAGTTGGTTGTTTGTTGATGAAATTCAAATAAAATAAACGCACTTTTGTATATATAAAATAGTTAAACATGAGTCATTCTAACGGAAAAGAAATCTAAAGAAAATGCAGATGTTTCTATATTAACAATTAATGGAAATGTGATTGATAGAAATTATATATTGCATAAAGAAATTACCACTGGAGGAAAGTGTGTGCTTACAATGTCTAATCAACCCAAAGAATAAGAAATATGAAAAGAAGAAACTTCATTAAAAAAGCATCCGTTACAGGTTTAGGTTTGGTTACTGTTTCATCGGCCTTTGCGAGTTGTGATGAAACATCAGAAAAAAAAGAAGCATCCGTAGCAATGTCAAAACCCATCAGACCATTAGTAATTGCAACTTGGGATACGCCTTTGGCAGTTGAAACAGCTGCAAAAATATTGCAAAATGGGAGTTCGGCATTAGATGCGGTAGAACAGGGTTGTAGAATTGAAGAAGCAAACGAAAAAGGCCAATCTGTGGGTAAAGGAGGGTTGCCCGATAGAGATGGAGACGTAACCTTAGACGCCTGTATCATGAATGAAAAAGGTGATTACGGTGCCGTTTTAGGGGTTAAAAATATTATGCACGTAATTTCTGTAGCAAGAAAAGTAATGGAAGACACGCCTCATGTAATGTTAGTGGCAGAGGGAGCAGAACAATTCGCAGTATCAAAAGGTTTTAAAAGAGAAAATTTACTAACAGAAGCTTCAAAAAAAGCTTGGGAAGCATGGAAAGTAAAAGCAGAATACAAACCGATTATCAATATAGAAAATCACGATACAATTGGTATGTTGGCGATTGATAAAAATGGAAATATTTCTGGTGCTTGCACTACAAGTGGATTGGCTTATAAAATGGCAGGTAGAGTTGGAGATTCCCCAATTATTGGTGGTGGTTTATTTGTTGATAATGAAATCGGTGGTGCATCGGCAACTGGTTTAGGGGAAGAAGTTTTAAAAACGGTGGGTAGTTTTTTAATTGTAGAATTAATGCGACAAGGGAAATCTCCGCAAGAAGCCTGTGAAATAGCAATTGGTAGAATTGTAAACAAACCAGGTAAAGATTTTAAAAATTTTCAAGTGGGTTATATTGCCTTGAATAAACAAGGAGATACTGGAGCATATTCAATTCATGAATGGTTTAGTTATACTCTATTTCAAGATGGGGAGAATAAGAATATTAAATCAGATTATTTTAACAAAATATAATTTTGATAAGGTTTTTAGTTAATAAATTCGATCATAATGATTTCGCATTTTAATATATTATTTACTTTCTTTTTTCTTTATTAAATTTTCAATATTTCTTTTGAAATTATTGAAATATCTTACGTTTTATTTTTTTTAATGATTATTTAAATCTAATTTTAGACTTTAAAAACTATACATTAAGTATTTTTTTTAATATAAATTATTGATTATAAGCATTTTATTAAGTAAATACACCAAACAAAGTTATACAATGAAAAAACACTTACATACAATAAATATATTATTTGTGCTTTTTATTACAGCGTTAAATTGCTACGCTCAAGAGGTACCTCCAGTGAGTGTTTTTAATACCGAAGACTATGGAGGTGGTAACCAAAATTGGTCTATTTCTCAGGCAACTAATAAATATATTTACTTAGCAAATAATAAAGGTTTATTGGAGTATAATGGAGGAAAATGGTCTTTGTATCCAACACCAAACGGAACAATTATGAGATCTGTAAAGTGTATTAAAAATCAAATTTTCACAGGTTTTTTTAGAGATTTTGGTTTTTGGGAAAAAGACGAATATGGTTTCTTAGAATTTACCTCTATTGTTGCGCAAAAAGGAATAAAAATGTTCGAGGATGAACAGATTTGGGAAATTATCGAATTAGATGGTTGGGTTTTATTTAAGTCGTTACAAAGAATTCACTTATATAATTTAAAAAATAAAACTTTAAAAACCTTTGAGGGTACTGGGGTATTAACTAAAATTTCAAAGGCAAATGGTGTTGTTTATTTTCAAGACTTAGAAAAAGGATTGTTTAAAATAGAAAATGGTAAACCGTTATTAGTCTCTGAAGATCCAATTTTAAAAAGGTTTACTTTAAAAGAAATTTTTTATAAAAATCAGAAAATATTTTTACTAACAGATAATAAAGGTTTTTATTTTTTAGAGAATAATAAACTGAAAAAATGGGAAATACCTGCGAACGCATATTTAAAAAATAAAACAATATATAGTGCAGAATTTCTTAGTGATGGCACTATGGCTTTAGGTACCATTTCTAATGGTGTTGCTTATATAACAGATTCCGGTGAGTTAAGTTCGCAATTAAATCAAAATTTAGGACTAAGTAATAATACAATACTTTCTGTTTTCGAAGACTTTGATAAAAATATTTGGCTTGGTTTAGATAACGGAATTAACCTTGTAAATTACACATCACCTCTAAAGATTTTTATAAATCAAAAAGATTTTTTAGGCACTATCTATACTTCTGTCATTTACGATGGGTTTCTTTATTTGGGAACAAATCAAGGTTTGTTTTATAAAAAACAAAATTCTAAGCAACCATTTACACTTATTGAAAAGACGCAAGGTCAAGTTTGGAGCTTGAAAGTGATTGATGATACATTGTTTTGTGGGCATAGTGCCGGGACTTTTATAATAAAGAATAGAAAGGCAGAGTTAATTTTTAATGGACAAGGAACTTGGGATTTTGTGGGTGTGAATGCTAATTTAATTATTCAAGGAAATTATGATGGCTTGTATGTTTTAGAAAAAGAAAAAAATAGATGGCGTTTGCGAAACAAAATTAAAGGCTTTAAGAATTCTGCTAGATTTTTTATTGTTTTAGATAATGGAGAAATTTTTGTAAATCATGAATATAAGGGAGTTTATAAACTTAAGATTGATGATTACTTTAGGAACGTTTTAAAAACTGAAAAAGATACCTCAGTCCAGAAAGGTATTCACTCAAGCATATTAAAGCATAAAAATGATGTTTTTTATGCTTCTAAAAAAGGCGTTTTTAAATACGATTTTGATGAAAGTTTTTTCAAATTAGATACTGTTTATAGTTCCTTAATTCCCGAAGATGTATTTGTTTCTGGAAAATTGATTTTAGATGAATATGCTAATAAGTTGTGGTCTTTTACAAGTAAAGGACTAAGGTTTTTAAACCCAGGTAAGCTTAGTGACAAAGCAACCCTAGAAAAGATTCCCATTAAAAAATCTTTATTTAAAGGACCTTCGGGTTTTGAAAATATTATTCATTTAGAAAATGAAAAATACCTAATAGGAACTATTAATGGGTACTTAATAGTTGATTTAAATAAAATTAGTGCTCCTGAAAATTTAGAAATAAGTATTACTCAAGTACTAAATCATGAGTTAAATAAACCATCTAAAAATATTCGCTTAAATAGAAATACAACTTTTAAGGATACAGAAAATAGCTTAGAGTTTTACTATAGTGTTCCTAATTTTGATAATACATCAAATATTATGTACCAATATAAGCTAGAAGGATATCATAAAAATTGGAGTGATTATAGTGATTCCAATTTTATTTTATTTGAAAATTTGCCTTTTGGAATGTATACATTTAAAGTAAGAGCTCTAGTGGCCGGTAGCTTAACTAATAATATTTCTGAGTTTGAATTTAATATTGAAAAGCCTTGGTTTTTATCAAATATTGCAGTTATTATTTATATTTTAATTTTGTTTTGTTTAATCTTTACATGGTATTTAATGTCTAAAAGATATTATAGCAGAAAACAAGAGAAGTTTTTATTTCGAGCACAAAAGGAATTAGAATTAAAGGAGTTAGAGAGTTCTCAGAAAATTATAAAATTAAATAATGAAAAATTAAGAAACGATATTGAAAGCAAAAATAGGGAATTAGCAACTTCTACCATGAGTATTATAAAGAAGAATGAGTTTTTGAATTCTATAAAAAATGAACTTATAGATGGCACTGAAAAGAATGTTTCTAAGGTTGTGAAAATTATTGATAAAAACTTAAACAATACAGATGACTGGAAAATGTTTCAGGAAGCATTTAATAATGCAGATAAAAAATTCTTGGATAAAGTAAAGGAAAAGCATCCAGATTTAACACCCAATGATCTTAGGCTTTGCGCATATTTAAGATTAAATTTATCTTCAAAAGAAATTGCACCACTTTTAAATATTTCTCCTAGAAGTGTAGAAGTGAAAAGATATCGATTAAGAAAAAAGATGGATTTAGAGCACAATGCGAACTTGACAAATTATATTTTAGAAATATAATACTACATCAAAAGCGATATGTGTCAATACATATCCACAACATTAAAAAAGAACTTTTTTTTTTAGACTTTAAAACCTTTCTATCTACTAGGGTTTCAGTCGGTTTTTAAAAAAGAACACGGTGTATGTTTTTTGTTGCGGTCTTTTCTGTTGATTAATCAGGTATTTCATATTAAATTTATAAAAAAATAAACAAACACTTTATTCATGGGAAAACAAATCACATTATTATTCTTTATGCTTTTAGGTATTTGTGCAACTGCGCAAACCATTAATGTTAAAGGTACTGTTAAAGATGCTGTTTCTGGGGAAGTACTTCCTGGAGTAAGTATTCTTATAAAAGGAACTGTTAAAGGAACAGAAACAGATTTTGACGGTGTCTATACATTGTCAAATTTAGAAAAGGGCGCAACTTTGGTATTTAGATATCTAGGTTACAAACAACAAGAAGTAAATGCAATTAATGGTACCTTAAATGTATCTTTAGAATATTCTGCAGAGGCTTTAAATGAAATTATTGTGGTTGGTTATGGTAGTCAAAAACGTAAAGATGTTACAGGTTCTGTTTCCATTGTAGGGGCAGAAACTTTAGAAGCATTGAAACCAATAGACGCAACTACTGCTTTACAAGGAACTACCGCAGGTGTTACTGTAAATTTATCATCTGGTGCTCCAGGTGCGAAAGCAAATATTTTAATACGTGGTGTAAGTTCTAATACTGCAAATCAACCTTTAACGATTGTTGATGGTTATGAGGGAGATTTAAATAGTATCAACCCGAATGATATTGAATCGATTACGGTTTTAAAAGATGCACAAGCTGCAATTTATGGTATTAAAGGAGCAAATGGTGTAATCTTAGTAACCACTAAAATTGGTAAAAAGAACAAAGCACCAACTGTAAAGTATGATACGTATTCTGCTATTCAACAAACAACACGTAAGTTAGATTACTTAAATGCAACAGAATATGCTTTGGTTTTAAATGAAGCTTATGGTGCTAGTGGGCAGACATTACCTTTTACAAATGTTTCTCAATTAGGTGTTGGTTCAGATTTTCAAGAAGAATTGTTTAATGACGCTTTCTTAATGAATCATAACATTAGCGTTTCTGGTGGTGGAGAGAATTCTAGATACTTTATAAGTGCATCTAGAACACAACAAGATGGTATTATAGCAAAAGAAACTTCAAATTTTATTAGAAATAATATTAAATTAAACTTAGGAGTTGATATCTCTGATAAATTAAATTTCTCATTAATAGCCAATTACTTTACAACTGCTTCAGAAGGTTTTGCAGGATCTGTTTTGTTTAACGGTTTAAACTATGCACCTACCTTTGGTTTAGAGGAAGATGACGAGAATAACTTTTTAGGGATAGAGCTTATTAATCCTTTGAATCAATTAAAAAACACGTATAATGAAAATAACGGAAGCGGTTTAGAAGGAAACTTTAAATTAGTGTACAAGCCTATTGAAGGTTTGGCAATAACATCTAGACTTGGTTATAAAATATACAATGAAAAAGGAAGAACTTTTACTCCGATACAAAATTACGGAATTAGCAAAGTTTATAATATTCCACAAAGTTCTGTGTACCAATTTAAGGCAACCTCTACAAGAGTAGTTTTTGAGACGTTTGCAAACTATAGTAAAACATTTGCAGAAGACCATAATACCACATTCACAATAGGTACAAGTGTACAAAATGATTTGTTTGACGGTATTTACGCATCTGGTATTAATGTGCCAAATAACTCGTTTGATTTTGCTCAATTAAATTTAACAGATCCTCAAAACGAACAAAGAAGTTTAAATTCTGGTTTTGCTGATAAAAGATTAACTTCTTTTTTCGGTAGAATTCAATACGATTATCAAGGGAAATACTTGTTTTCTGGTTTGATAAGGAGAGACGGTTCTTCAGCTTTTATAAAAGAATTTAGATTTGATCAGTTTTGGGCATTAACTACAGGTTGGAAAATTTCAGAAGAAAACTTCTTAAAGGATAATAAAACCATTAGCTTTTTAAAATTAAGAGCAAGTTATGGTACTTTAGGAAATGAGGTAGGAAATAACTTATATAGATCTTTGTTAAACGGAGAGGCTACTTACGTATTTGATGGTGCCTTAGTAGATGGGACTGCACAAGGTGGATTGCCAAATCCTTTAGCACAATGGGAAACAGCAGAAAAATTAGACATTGGTTTAGATATTAATTTATTTGATGATAAAGTTACTATTGTAGCTGATTATTTTGAAGAAAGTAGAAAAGATTTATTAATTGCTAATTTCCCTGTTTCAGGTATTTTAGGAACAAGTGCTCCCGGTGGTGGAAGACCAACTGTTAATGCTGGTACTTCTATAAATACGGGTGGAGAATTAGCGATTAGTTATGCTGCTGTAAAAACAGAAGATGCATCTTTAAATTTTGCATACAACGTAACCTATGTTAAAAACGAGGTTACAGATGTAACTGGTGGTGCTTTTATTGAAGGTGGTGGTTTCGCTATTGGAAATTTACCTCCCTCTAGAATGGAAGTGGGACAACCAATAGGATATTTTTATGGATTGCAAACAGATGGTCTTTTTCAAAATCAAGCAGCAATAGATGCACATCCTTCACAATCAGGATTAGGTGCTAGCGTAACTTCTCCAGGAGATATTAGGTATAAAGATGTTAATGAAGATGGTATTATCGATATTAACGACAGAACAAATATTGGGAAACCACAAGCAGATTTTTATATGGGATTTAATTTTTCAGGAACTTATAAAAATTGGGATTTCAGCGCCTACTTATATTCAGAATTAGGGAAAGAAATTGTTAGAAATTATGAACGCTTTTTACCAAATGTAAATAAACCATCTTATTATTTAGGCAGATGGACAGGTGAAGGAACCAGTAATTCAATACCAAGATTAACCAATGATGCAACTAATAATAAGTTGTTTTCAGACTTTTTTGTAGAAGATGGTTCTTTCTTGAGATTGCAAAACGTTCAAATAGGATATAATATTAACGCCGATACATTAGAAAGAATAGGTGTTTCTAAATTAAGAGTATACACTAGTGTAAATAACCTATTTACACTAACAGATTACTCTGGTTACGATCCAACCATAAATGGTGGAGCAATTGGTGCAGGTATAGATTATGGAACGTATCCATCTGCAAGACAATTTATTTTAGGATTAAACGTAGAATTTTAAAAAAGCAAGTAATGAAAAATATAAACAAAAAAATATCGATTAGTATTATCATCATTGCAAGTTTATTTATAGTAAACGGTTGTTCAGATGATTATTTAGAAAACACAAAGGTGTATGCAGAAGATTCTGAATCTTTTTTTAATTCAGAGGCAGACTATTACAATGCATTAGTTGCAGCATATGATCCTTTACAATCTACATTTATAAATGTGTTAATGGGAGAAATAGCTTCTAATAATACATTGTGTGGTGGAGAGAGTGCAACAGATGTCGCAGGATATCAGCAAGTAGATGATATGATTCATACACCTGTAAACGCTCAATTACAAAACTTATGGAGTTGGATGTATGGTGGTGTTAATAGAGCAGCTTACATAATTGAATTTCAAGATAAGACAGATTTTACTGGTAAAGAAGTTATTATTGGTGAAGCAAGTTTTTTAAGAGCATATTATAATTTTGAATTGGTAAAATGGTTTGGAGCAATTCCTATTAAACCAGAAGGACGTTTTGTTGTTGGAGATGAGCAGACAATTCCAAGAGCACCAGTAGCTGAAGTATATGCTTTAATAGAAGCAGATTTACAGGTTGCAGTGTCAAATTTAGCATACACAGCTCCGCAAGTAGGTAGGGTTACCAAAGGTGCTGCAGAAGCATTGTTAGGTAAAGTGTACTTATATCAAGATAAATTTACAGAAGCAGCAGTTGTTTTAGAAAGCGTAATTAATAATGGTTCTTATAGTTTAGAATCTGATTATAATAAAATCTTTGAGTCTCAAGGAGAAAATGGAGTAGGTTCTGTTTTTGAAGTGCAATACACAGATGTTGAAGGAGCTGGTTTTGGCTGTTTACAATGTAGTGAAGGTAACGTTGCAGTTGGTTTTCAGGGAGTAAGAGGTTATGACGGAGATTTATTTACCTCAGGTTTTAGTTTTAATGTGCCAACACAAGAGATGGTAGATCAGTTTGAAGTAGGAGACAACCGTAAGGATGTAGCTATTTTAGATATAGAGGCATGGGCAACTGCTACAGGAGCAAGTTATACAACTGGTTACGAACACACAGGATTTTTTAATAGAAAATATATTCCTAGAAAAAGAAGTGCAACCGCAGCAGGAGATCAAAACCTTACGAATCCGAATAACTATAGAGTAATTCGTTTTGCAGATGTTTTACTAATGGCGGCAGAGGCTAATAATAGAAAAGCAACAGGAAATGATACGAAAGCGCAATTGTATTTAAATACAGTTAGGGCAAGAGCATTTGGTAATAGTAACAATGATATTACAAGCAGTGGATCTAATTTAACTGCTGCCATCTATAAAGAACGTAGAGTTGAATTAGTTGGAGAAGGTCATCATTTTTTCGACCTTGTAAGAACTGGCAGAGGTGCTCAAATTTCTGGTTTTACAGCTAATAAGAATGAACTTTTTCCAATCCCTTTAGAGGAAATACAATTCAGTCAAGGAAATTGGACTCAGAATCAAGGATATAATTAAACATATTAACATTAGAAATATGAAACATATAAAAACAATTTACAAAGCATTTATTATTCTATTTTTTATTAGTGCTTGTACAGAAGACGAAAATTTAGATTTTCTAGAAAATATTGCACCACCAACAAATGTGGAAGCTATATTTAAAATAACACAAGATAATACTGGTTTAGTTACGGTAATACCAACAGCTGAGGGTACAGTATCTTTTGATGTGCATTTTGGAGATACCACTTTAGAACCAGCAAAATTAGAGCAAGGAACTACTGTAGATCATATTTATGCGGAGGGAAGTTACGAAGTTACTTTAATAGCATATAACTCTATAGGTAAAACTACAGAAGTATTGTTACCACTGGTTGTATCATTTCAAGCTCCACAAAACTTGGTGGTTACTTTAGAAAATGATGCAGCAGTGTCTAAGCAATTAAACATTACTGCTACAGCAGAGTTTGCAACTACCTATGAATTTTATTCAGGGGAAGCATCAGTTACGCAGCCAGCTGCTATTGCTAATATTGGCGATGTTCTAAACTATCAATATGCTGAAGCAGGAGTTTATGATGTTAAAGTACTTGCCAAAGGTGGTGCTGTTGAAACAACAGAATACACT
>Ga0308000_10000456_pt1 | contig 16508 bp, 8 predicted proteins | sample Neamet3_FD_203877 | JGI IMG/M metagenome (GOLD analysis project Ga0308000, IMG submission 203877) | Marine microbial communities from water near the shore, Antarctic Ocean - #3 | ecosystem: Environmental > Aquatic > Marine > Unclassified | place: Southern Ocean | collected 2014-06-04 | reverse complement strand
CGAAGTGAGTTCTGGCAACTGCTGCAGTGTCACTGGCACTGGCTGCCGGTTGCGTTATGGCGTGGATTTGGGGGCTAGCCAGCAGGCCGGGCAGCGGCAGCTCAGGCAAAGGCGCGTCGCGCTCCAGCGCGCGCGCCGCCGCCTGCTCTAGGGCCACGGCGGCCTGGGCTTCGTCGGTCTGCTCTAGGCACAGACCCAGCGCGGCCGCAGCGGCGTCGAACCAGCGCCCGGCGCTGCTGCTGGGCGGGCAATGCAGGCCGCGCGCCAGCATCTGCTGCACCGTGGCGGCGCGGCTGGCGCCCACGCGCTCGCCCCAGTGCGCGCCGATCCGCGCGCCCAAGCCGCAGGCGTGCAGGGCGCTGGCGGCCATGCGCCAGGGCTGGCGCGCGGCTTGGTCGCCCCCGGGCAACGCCAGTGGGACCAGATGGCCCAAGCGCTGCCACTGGGCGCCCTCGAGCCACAGCAGCTCGCCGCCCCAGGCGGCGCCGTCGCTGCCCAGCCCAAAGCCGTCCAGCGCCAGCCCGAGCACCGGTTCGTCTAGGTCGTGCGCGGCCATGACGGCGCCGATGTGGGCGCGGTGGTGCTGCACGGCCACCGCCGGCAGACCGAGTTCGGCCGCCAGCTCTTGCGCCAGTTGGCTGCTGTAAAAGTCGGGGTGCAAGTCGTGCGCCAGCGCCGCCAAGGGCGGGCCGCCGCTGGCGCGCGCCTGCCGTATCAGCGCCAGCGCCGAGGCGCGCAGCGCCGCACAGGCCTGCGGATCGCTCAGGTCGCCATGCACCGGCGTCCACTGCACTTGGCCGCCTTGGCACAGGCAGGCGCAGTTTTTCAGCCACGCCCCCAGCGCCAGCACGGTGGCAGCTGAGGTGGCAGGGGTTGCGGTGCGGCTCATGGGGCTGGAGGCGTCGCAAAAGCGGTCGGGGGTGGCAGGGCGGAGGTTGTAAGGGAGCGGTGGCTGATTGACGGTGCTTGATCGTGTGCAGGCCGGGCAGGGTGTCTGGCTTCAGGTGCCACCGCAGCCGCTTCAGCCGGGTGCCGCCACCGTCTGGCGCAACTGCGCCAGCTCGGCTTCGAGCTGGGCCACGCGCGCGCGCAAGGCCTGTTCAGTGGCGTGGCTGTGGCCTGCGCCGTGATCGTGGCTGTGGCCGTGGTCATGGTCGTGCCCCAGCTCGTGCTCGAGCCAGTGCAACCAGTCGTCGAGCCCAGCGCCGGTGCTGGCCGACACCTGCAACACCTCGATGCCGGGGTTGACGCGCCGCGCCAGTTCGATGCAGCGCGCGACGTCGAACTGCACATGCGGCAACAGGTCGATCTTGTTCAGGATCATGAGCCGCGCGGCGGCGAACATGTCGGGGTACTTGAGCGGCTTGTCCTCGCCCTCGGTGACCGACAGGATCGCCACCTTGGCGCGCTCGCCCAGGTCCCACAGCGCCGGGCAGACCAGGTTGCCGACGTTTTCGATGAACAACAGGCTGGGTGCGGCGTGATCGTGGCCGGGGGCGGGGGCGTGATCATGGCCATGCGCACCGGAGCCTTGCTCGTGGCTGTGCCCATGCGCTTGCTCGTGCTCGTGGCTGTGGCTGTGTCCGTGCGCTTGTTCAGGCTCGTGCCGGTGCAATTGCGCAAAAGCCGCCGCCACCATGGGCGCGTCGAGGTGGCAGCCTTTGCCGGTGTTGATCTGGATCGCGGGTGCGCCGGTGGCGCGGATGCGCTCGGCGTCGAAGGCGGTCTGCTGGTCGCCTTCGATCACCGCCACCGGCAGCGCCGGGTGGCGCCGGCGCAGCGCCTCGATGGTGGCGCAGAGCAAGGTGGTTTTGCCCGAACCGGGGCTGGACACCAAGTTCAACGCCAGCACCCCGTGCGCGGCAAAATGGGCCCGGTTCTGCGCCGCGATGCGGTCGTTGGCGCCCAGAATGTCGTGCTCGAGCTTGATCGCCCGCGCTTGGCTCAGACCCGGAACCGAGACCCGGGCGGCACCGGCGCCGTAGTCGAGGTCGCCACTGCGCGGGTCGATGCGTGGGCCCGTTTCGGGCGCGGCGGCATCGTCAGAGGCAGGGGTGGCGGCTTGGGCGAGCAAACGCTCAGGGCTGGCTTGGCCCTGCGGGCGGCTCGGGTGTGCGGGCGCTCGGTTGCGCTGGGTCTGGCTGCATCCACATACGACACACATGGCTCAAGTCTCCTGGGTTGGGGGCGGCTGGCGGGCACCATATCTCATCGCAGAGGTGGACCGCGCAGACCAGCGGTGTCAATCATCGCTCACTTGCAGGTCGAGCACACGCAATTCCATGCCCCCGGTGGGCTCGAGCAGGTAGCTGGAGCAGGCCGGGCAGGGGTCGCCGCGCTGGGCGATCGGCACGCGCGTGCTGCAACCCAAACACCAAGCCTGCCCCGGGGTTTCGACAAGCTCGATGCGCGCGTCTTCGAGCCGCGTGCCGGGCGCAATGCAGTCGAGGGCAAAACGCAGCGCCGCCACATCGACCCCGGCCAGTTGCCCGACCTCGAGACGCAATTCAAGCACACGGGCAAAGCCCTCGCGCTGCGCGCAGTCATCGACCAGTTGCAACACGCCCCCGGCGAGGCTGGCTTCATGCATGGTGCGGCGTCAGCGCAAGGTTCAGGCGGCCAAATGGCCCGCCAGCAGCAAGCCACCACCAGCCAGCAAAGCCCCACCCAAGCCCGTGACCGCCATCTGGCGGCTGCGCTCGGTCAACCAGTGCTGCACGCCTAGGCCCACTGCCATGCCCACCGCGTGCAAGGCTGCGGTGGCCAGCATGATGCCCAAGGCATAGGCCGCCAAGCCGGCGCCAGGCGCGGCAAAGCCGTGCGACAAACCGTGCAGCAACCCAGCCAGCAGCACCAGCACCAGCCCCACACCCAGCGGCAGGCGCTGGCGCGTAGCGGCCAGCAGCAGCAACACCCCAAACAACAACACCGAAAGCGCCAGCGCCCACTGCATAAAAGGCAGCATGAAACCCGTCAGTCCGAGCAGCGCCGCCAGTAGCAGCGCGAGCAAAAACAGCGCCGGGCCTTGCCAGGCTCTGCCGGCCGGCAGCGCCAGCACCGCCCAAAGCCCCACGGCCAACACGGCCAACAGGTGATCGAGGGCGAAGGGGTGTGCCAGCCCGTCGGTCAGCGTGTGGCCGCCGTGGCCCGGATGGGCAGCGGCGGCCCCGGCAGCCAGCAGGCCGCCAAGCAGCACGGCGGTTCGAATGATTTTTGCTTTCATGGTGGTTGTCTCCTAAAAAATTATGGGCAAAGGCCAGAGGTGTACAAGTGCAAGCAAGCCGCAGGCCATTTTTTGCAACCTGGGTGTAAACCCTAGGGGCTGCGCGCCGTGCCGTTGATTTTGCGCGACTCTGCAACAGCACGCGGCAGCGGTCTGGGCGCACACAGGGGGCACCAGCAGCAAGCTGGCTTTGCAACCTAGCAGCCCAAGTGCAAGCCTGTTGTCCGCCCTTCATTGGGGCCCAAATGGCCTCGGTTGCTGCCTTGGCCCACCCCGCAAACCCCGTTGGGCCATCTCGCTTCAATCGATGCCATGCCGGCCGAACAAGCCCGCAAAGGCTACACTGCAATCGGCCACACCAGGTTGCAATCCACCCCCATGAGCACCCATCCAGCCACCGCAGCCGCTTTAGGCACCGTGCCTGTAGCGCTTTGCGCCGCTTCGCTTCAAACGCTGGGCGCCACTTCGTCTTTGGTGCTGTGCGCCACCACGCGCTTGGCAGATGAACTGCGCCAGCGCCACGGCCAGTTGCAGGCCGCCAAAGGGCAGCGCAGTTGGCAGGCGCTGGATTGCCGCACCCTGGGCCAGTGGCTGGCGGCGCTGCGTCAACAGTGGTTGCTGCGCAGCACGCCGCCCATCCCCGAGTTGGCACGCACCCCCTTGAGCGCTTGGCAGGAGCGCGAGCTCTGGCAGCGCCTGATCGCGCAGCGCCTAGGCCCCGAAGCGCCGTATCTGTTTGACTTGCCCGCGCTGGCGCAGTCGGCGCAGCAGGCGCTGGCTTTGCAGCTCGTCTGGGACGTTGAGGTGGGCGCGCCGCCGCTGGCGGCCGAAGCGCAGCAGTACCTGCTGTGGCGCAGCGATTTTTGGGCCGAGTGCGCGGCGCAGGGCTGTGCCACCACCGAGCAGCTCGACCGCGCCACCGTGGACGCGCTGGCCAGCCTAGATCAAGCGCCTGCCGGGCCGGGCTGGCCGCAGCGCCTGCTGCTGGCGGGCTTTCCGCGCCTGAGCCCTTTGTTGCAAGCGCTGCTGCAGCAACTGCAGCGGCTGGGGCTGCAGGTGCAACAGCTGGCCGATGAGCCCGCTGCCGAGCGCATCGAGCTGCGCAGCTACCCCGACGCCGACGCCGAGTGCCTGGCCGCCGCGCAGTGGGCGCAGGCGCAGCTGGCGCTCGATGCGCAGCGGCGCATCGCCATCGTCGCGCCCGATCTGCGCGCGCTGCGCTTGCAGCTGCACGACACGCTGCAAGACGTATTGGCCCCCGAGCTGCTGCACCCGCAGCGCGCCCAAGCCGCGCCGCCCTTCAACCTGTCGCTGGGCGCGCCGCTGGCCGAGCAGGCGCTGGTGGGGGGGGCGCTGGCGCTGCTGCAGTGCCTGGCGCGGCCCGACGAGCTCAGCCTGAACGACGTCGGCGCGCTGCTGCGCCACCCCTACTGGTCGGCGCCCGACGAGGCGCTGGTGCGCGCGCAGCTCGATGCGCGGCTGCGCAGCGCGCTGCCGGCACGGGTGGCGCTGGGGCAGGTGCTGGCTTGGGCCACGGCCCAGCGGGGGCGCTGGCAGGGTCCCGACCCAGCGCCATCGGAGCCCACCCAGCCCAATCAACTCGATCAGCCCAACGCGCCTGCCCCATGGCCCAGCGCCCAGCCCGCACCAGCGCTGTGCCTGCAGCACCTGCAGCACCTGCAGCAGCTCGCCGCCCGTGCCGCTGGCCAAAGCCACCCGCCCTCGCACTGGGCGGAGCTGCTGCCCGGCTGGCTGGAGCAGGCCGGCTGGCTGCACCGGCGCAGCCTCTCGAGCCCCGAGTTCCAGGCGCTGCAGGCGTGGCAAGAGGCGCTGGCCGAACTGGGCCGCCTCGACGCCTGCTGCGGCCCCTTGCGCCTGGGGGGCTGCGTGCAGCGCCTGCAAGCCTTGTGCCGCGAGCGCATTTTTCAGCCACAAAGCGTGGGCCAGCCGCGCTTGCAGGTGCTGGGCGCGCTCGAAGCCAGCGGCTTGCGCTTCGACGCGGTCTGGGTGCTGGGCTTGCACGCCGCCGCGTGGCCGCCGCCGCCGCAGCCCAACCCTTTGCTGCCCTATGCCGCCCAGCGCCGCGCCGCCAGCCCCAACGCCAGTGCCGCCGTGCAATACGCCTTTGCGCAGCAGGTGCAGCAGCGGCTGCTGTGTACCGCGCCGGCGCTGTGGCTGTCGTGGCCGCGCAGCGCCGAGGCGGCCCCGTGCCAGCCCAGCCCCTTGTTGGCGGATCTGCCCAGCGCCAGCACCTGCGAGGCAGCGCCAAACCCGCACTGGAGCGCGCAGGCGCTGCGCAGCGGCCAAGCGCTGGCGGCGCACACCACCCTAGACGATGCCTGGGCACCGCCCATGAGCGCCGAGGAAGCGGCGCGTGGCGGCAGCGCCTTGCTGCGGGCCCAAGCCCTGTGCCCGGCTTGGGCCTATTACCAATACCGGCTCGCGGCGCTGGGCCTGCCCGATGCCGCCGAAGACCTCGACGCACGCCAGCGCGGCAGCCTGATGCACGCCGCGCTGGCGCGGTTGTGGCAGGCGCTGCGCGACTCCACCACCCTGCACGACCTGAGCGCGGCCGCGTGCCAAGCCGCCATCGAGCAAGCCTGCTGCGGTGCCCTCGAGGACTACCTAGCCAAACCCGACCAGCCGCCGTTGTCGGCGCGGCGGCGCGCCCTGGAGCAGCGCCGCTTGGAGCGGCTGCTGCAGCGCTGGCTCGAGATCGAGCGCACCCGGGGCAGCGGCTTTGCGGTGGTGGGCATCGAAAAAAACGAGACCGTGGAGCTGTGCAGCTTGCAGCTCAAGCTGCAAATCGACCGCATCGACCAGCTCGACGACGGCCGGCTGCTGGTGATCGACTACAAAAGCAGCCCAAGCATCGACACCCGCAACTGGTCCAGCCAGCGCCTGAGCGAACCGCAACTGCCGCTCTACGCCACCTGCGCCACGCTGCCCCCAGGGCAGGTGGCTGGCGCCCTGTTTGCCAAGGTGCGGCCCGCCGACCCCGGCTGGGCCGGTCTGGTGGCCGACGACGCCGCCCACCCCCAGCCCAGCGCCCAAAGCACCCTGCGCTGGGACAGCAGCCGCAACCGCGCGCGCTACCCACCCACGCGCTTCCCCGGCTGGGAAGCGGTGCTGCAGCACTGGCGCGAGCGGCTGCAGGCGCTGGCCGCCGAAGTGCGCGCCGGCGACGCCGCTGTGCGCTTGGCCGACCCGGCGCAGCTGCGCCACTGCGAGGTCTTGCCGCTGCTGCGCCTGAGCGAGCGCCGCAGCCAGTGGCTGGCGCTGCAGGCCCAAGCTACCGCAGGCGCGCCCATGGCGTAGCTGCAACCACGCCCGCAGCCGCAGCCCAACCCAGACCGCCGAACCACCCGCCCTAGGCCCACGCCCCAGCCATGAACCCCGCCGCACCCGCGCCGCTGCCCACTTCCACATCCGAGGCCCGGCCAGACACCGGCACACCCGCTGATCCCGCTGTGCCAGACGACGCCGCTCTGCTGGAGCTGGACAAGGCCAACCGCCAACGGGCCATCGACCCCAGCTGCAGCTTCATCGTCGAAGCCCCGGCCGGGGCCGGCAAAACCGAGCTGCTGACGCAGCGCTTCTTGGCGCTGCTGCAGCACGTCGAGGAACCCGAGCAGATCGTCGCCCTGACCTTCACCCACAAGGCGGCGGCGGAGATGCGCGAACGCATCGTGGGCAGCCTCGAGCTGGCCGCCTTGGGCCATCCGCCCACCGAGGCGCACCGCCAACGCACCTACGAGCTCGGGCTTCAGGTGCTGCAGCACGAGCGCCAGCGCCAGCGCCAGTGGGGCCTGCTGCAGCAGCCGGCGCGGCTGCGCATCACCACCCTGGACGCGCTGTGCGGCCAGCTGGCGCGCCAGATGCCGCTGCTGTCGCGCCTGGGCAGCCAGCCCGGCATCGCCGCCGACGCCCAGCCGCACTACCGCCGCGCCGCGCAAGAAACGCTGCGCCTGCTCGATGCCGATGGGCCGCTGGCTGATTGCCTAGAGCGCGTGCTCGAGCGCTTCGACCACCAACCCGCGCGCTTGGGCGAGTTGTTGCAAGCCATGCTGGCGCGGCGCGAAGCCTGGCTGGCGCTGTGCCACCAAGGCGCCGACCTGCAGCAGGCCGAGGCCGCGCTGCGCGACCTGATCGACGACGAACTGCGCCGCCTCGTGGCGCTGCTGCCCGCCGGCTGGCAAGCGGCGCTGCAACCGGCTGCGCGCTGGGCCGCCGCGCACGCGCTGCAACAGCGCAGCACCCCAGACGCAGACGCGGCCCCAACCGAGGCGCCCAATCCAGCTGCCCAGCAACCGCTGCAAGCCGTGGCCGACTGGCAGCAGCCGCTGCGCGGTGACAGCGCCGAGCTGCCGCTGTGGCGAGGCCTAGCCGAGCTGCTGCTGACGCAAAAAGGCGGCCCGCGCCAGAAAATCCCGGCCGCCTACGGCTTGAGCGGCGCCGGCAACAAGGCGCTGGCGGCGGCCTTCAAGTGCGGCCTCGAGGCGCTGCCCGAAGCGGCGGCGGCGGCGCTTGCGCGGGTGCGGCGCTTGCCCGAGCCGCACTACGGCGGCAACGACCGCGCCTTCATCGCCGACCTGCTGGCCGTGCTCAAGGTGGCGGCAGCACAGCTCTGGCTGGTGTTTCAGCAGGCGCGCGAAGTGGATTTCGCCGAAATCGCCCTGCAGGCGCTGCACGCCCTGGGCCGCGCCGAGGAACCCAGTGAGCTGCAACTGCAGCTCGACCACCGCATCAGCCACCTGCTGATCGACGAGTTCCAAGACACCAGCCCGCTGCAAGTCGAGCTGCTCGAGCGCCTGACGGCCGGCTGGCAAGCCGGCGACGGCCGCACCCTGTTTCTGGTGGGCGACCCGATGCAGTCGATCTACCGCTTTCGCAAAGCCGAAGTCGGGCTGTTTTTGCAGGTGCGCGCGCACGGCTTGGGTGCCATCCAGCCGCAACCGCTGCACCTGTACCGCAACAACCGCTCGCAGCCGCCGCTGGTGCACTGGGTCAACCAGACCTTTGCCCACGTCTTTGGCCCCGACGACGACCACCGCCGCGGCGCCGTGCGCTTCGCCCCGGCCAGCGCTACCCGCGCCGGGCACCCGCTGGCGCGCGTGCAGTGGCACCCGCTGATCGAGCGCCGCGCCACCAGCGCCCAGGCCAACGAGGGTGAGGGCGAACCGCAGCCCGACGACGAGCCGGCCAGCAGCGCCGAGCGCGAAGCGCAGCAGGTGCTGGCGCTGATCACGCAAGCGCGCGCCGACGACCCCGACGGCAGCATCGCGGTGCTGGTGCGCGCGCGCCGCCACCTCGAGGCGCTGGTGCCGGCGCTGCGCGCACTGCCGCAGCGGCTGGCCTTTCAGGCGGTCGAGATCGAAGCGCTGGCCGAGCGCCAACCGATTCAAGACCTGCTCATCCTCACGCGCGCGCTGCACCACCTGGCCGACCGCGTGCACTGGCTGGCGCTGCTGCGCGCGCCTTGGTGCGGCCTGACCCTGGCCGATTTGCACCTGCTGGCCGCCGACGCGCCGCGCTGCAGCGTCTGGCACCTGCTGCAAGACAGGGTGCGCTGCGCGCGCTTGAGCGCCGGCGGGCAGCAGCGGCTGGCGCACCTGCGCGAGGTGCTCGGGCTGGCCTTGGCGCACCAAGGCCAGCAGCGGCCACGGCGCTGGGTCGAGGGCGTGTGGCAGGCGCTGGGCGGGCCGCTCACCCTGGCGCAAGCAGCCGATCTGCACGACACCCAAGCCTACTTCGAGGTGCTCGATCGCTGCACCCGCCACGGCGTGCTGGAACTCGAGCGCATCGAGGCCGAACTGGAGCGGCTCTACGCCGCGCCCGACCCCGACGGCGCCGCGCTGCAGCTCATGACCCTGCACAAAGCCAAAGGGTTGGAGTTCGACACCGTGATCCTGCCCGGGCTGCAGCGCAAAGCCCAGGGCGCCGACCGCGCGCTGCTCCTGTGGGACCAGGTGCTCGACGACCAAGGCCACGAGCGCCTGCTCTTGGCCACCCAGCCCGAGGCCGGGCACGACGGCCCCTCGATCTACGACTACCTGCTGGCGCTGGAAAACGAGCACCAGCGCAACGAGGCCAAGCGCCTGCTCTACGTCGGCGCCACACGCGCCCGGCGCCAGCTGCACCTGCTCGGCAGCGCCACCCCCAACCACAAAGGCGATGCCTTGGGCAAGCCCGCACCCGATAGCCTGCTGGCGCTGCTGTGGCCGGTGGCCGAAAGCGAGTTCGTGCGCGCCTGGCGCTCGGGACTGCAGCCGTGCGGTTCTGATGCCAGCGTCGGGAATGGCACCGATACGAATGCGGATGCTGGGGCGAGCCCAAAGGCGGATGCCGATGCGGATGCGGCAGCAGCCAGCAGCCCGGCGCGACCCACCTTGGCCGAGTACGCGCACCGACTGCAGCGGTTGAAGCAGCCCGGCTGGCCTGCAGCCTTGGCGCACCCCTCCACGTCAAACACCACTGCAGGGCCAGCCCTTGCCGCGGCGCCCCAAACCCCGGCAACCGAAGCCCCCACAGCCGCCACCCTACCCCGGCGTCCGGCGTCAGCCAGCCCAGACCCAGCCTCCGCCATCGGCACGTTGGTGCACCGCTACCTAGAGCTGATCGCCCACGATGGGCCCGAGGCATGGCCCAGCACGCGCTTGCCACCGCTGCACGGCGCGATGCAGCAGTGGCTGCGCACCCAAGGCCTGAGCGCGCCCGAGGCCACGGCGGCAGCGGATCGGGTGCAGCGGCACCTGCACACCACCCTGAGCAGCGCCGACGGCCGTTGGCTGCTCTCGGCCCACACCGACGCGGCCAGCGAATGCGCCATCGGCAGCGTTGTCCACCTCACCCCAGTACCGCCCCCAGCACCCGCCTTCGAACCCGGCCCTGAACCGGGCAATGAACAGCCCCCGAGCAGCGGCCACAGCCCCCACCCCCTGCACGTGATCGATCGCACGTTCGTGCACCAAGGCAGGCGCTGGATCGTGGACTACAAAACCACCGAGCACGAGCCCAGCGCACAGCGCAACGGCGATCTGGATACTTGGCGCGCCCAGTTGCAGCGTTACCGCGCCCTCTACGACGACGCCCTGCCGGTGCAGTTGGCGGTGTTCCTCACCCACAGCGGGCGCCTGCTGCGCTTGAGTGAAAACCAAGAGTCAACCCCGGTCATGCCCGATTGCCTTTCAGCCTCTGAACCACCCAACACCCGATGAACCGCGCCATTGCCTACGCGCTCGGTTCGGCGCTGCTGTTTGGCGCCAGCACACCGCTGGCCAAGCAACTGCTCGACACCCTGCCGCCACTGCTGCTCGGCGGCTTGCTCTACCTCGGGGCTGGGCTGGGGCTGCTGCTGTACCGGCTGCTGCGCGACCGCGGCTGGCGGCACCCGGGCCTGCATGGGCGCGACTGGGGCTGGCTGGGCGGCGCCATCGCCATCGGCGGCGTGATCGGCACCGCCACGCTCATGTTTGGCCTGCAGCACACCAGCGCCGCCAGCGCCTCGCTGCTGCTCAACCTCGAGGCGGTGTACACCGCGCTGCTGGCCTGGCTGGTGTTTCGCGAGCACGCCAGCGCGCGCGTGGTCACCGGCATGCTGGCCATCGTCGCCGGCGGGCTGCTGCTGGCTTGGCCGGCCGAACCCAGCGCCGCCGCAGCAGCCCTGAGCAACGGCCCAAGCGCTGGGGCCGCTAGCGCCTGGCTGGGGCCGCTGCTGGTGTCTGTGGCCTGCCTGTGCTGGGCCATCGACAACAACCTGACGCGCAAGGTCGCGGCCGCCGACGCCGTGTTCATCGCCGGCAGCCGCGGGCTGGTGGCCGGTTTGGTAAGCACGGCCGGGGCGCTGGCGCTGGGGGCGCCGTGGCCGCCTGTGGGCGCCACACTGGCCGCCATGCTGGTGGGGCTGCTGGGCTACGGCGTGAGCCTGGTGCTGTTCGTGCTTGCGCTGCGCGACCTGGGCACGGCGCGCGCCAGCGCCTACTTTGCCACCGCCCCCTTCATCGGCGTGGCGGTGGCGCTGCTGCTGCTGGGCGAGACCACCACGTGGCTGTTCTGGTGCGCCGGCCTGCTCATGGCCGTCGGCGTCTGGCTGCACCTGGGCGAGCGCCACGCGCACCGGCACCGGCACGAGGCGCAGGAACACGAACACTGGCACCTGCACGACGCCCACCACAGCCACACGCACGACAGCGCCACCGCCGCCGGAACCAGCACCGGCGCAAACCCCGGCCTGCTCGGGCACCGGCACTGGCACCGCCACGAACCCCTGACGCACCGCCACCCGCACTACCCCGACACCCACCACCAGCACCGCCACTGAGGGGCGGCAAACTGTTACCCTCAAGCCCCCCTGACCACGCAGCCCCAAGCCCACCGCCTCATGACCTGGATCACCCTCAACGGCCTCAGCCTCGCCTACGGCCACTTGCCCTTGCTCAACCGGGTCGATTTTTCGCTCCAAGCCGGCGAGCGCGTCGGGCTGGTGGGGCGCAACGGCAGCGGCAAATCGTCGCTGCTCAAAATCATCGCCGGCCTTGAGCGCGCCGACGACGGCCAAATACAGCGCCAAAACGGGCTGCGCGTGGCCTACGTGCCGCAAGAGCCCGAGCTCGACCCCGAGGCCAGCGTGTTCGAGGCCGTGAGCGTGGGCCTGCAGCGCGTGCAAGAGCTGCTGCAGCGCTATCTGGCGCACGAGAGCGGCTGCGACCTCGACGCGCTGCAGACCGAGATCGAAACCCTAGACGGCTGGAACTGGGAGCAGCGCGTAGCCCAAACCCTGAGCCGGCTCGGCTTGCAGGCCGATGAGCGCGTCGGCAGCCTCTCGGGCGGGGTACGCAAACGCGTGGCGCTGGCGCAGGCGCTGGTGGCGCTGCCCGATTTGCTGCTGCTCGACGAACCCACCAACCACCTCGACCTCGACGCCATCGGCTGGCTGGCCGAGCTGCTGCGCGATTTTCGTGGCGCCTTGCTGCTCATCAGCCACGACCGCGACTTTCTGGACCGCGTCTGCACGCGCACGGTGGAGCTCGACCGCGGCCTGCTGCACAGCTACGACGGCGCCTACAGCGCCTTTGAGCGCCTCAAAGCGCAGCGCTTGGCACAAGAGGCGCTGCTCAACGCCCGCGCCGACAAGCTGCTGGCGCAAGAGGAGCAGTGGATCCGCAAAGGCGTCGAGGCGCGGCGCACCCGCGCCCAGGCGCGCATCGAACGCTTGCAGGTGCTGCGCGCCCAGCACGCCCAGCGCCGCGCCGCCGTCGGGCAGGTGCGGCTGGACGTGAACAGCGGGCCGGGCAGCGGGCGCTTGGTGGCCGAGCTCGAGGGCGTGAGCAAATACTTTGGCGAGGGCCCCGAGCGCCGCTGCATCATCGACAACTTTTCCACCACCGTGCTGCGCGGTGACAAAGTGGGGCTGATCGGCCCCAACGGCGCCGGCAAAACCACCCTGCTCAAGCTGATTCTGGGCCAGCTCGCCCCCGACAGCGGCCAAGTGCGCAGCGGCAGCCGGATCGAAGTGGCCTACTTCGACCAGATGCGCGACGCGCTCGACCTCAACGCCACGCTCGAAGATTTCATCAGCCCGGGCAGCGAGTGGATCGAGATCGGCACGCGCCGCATCCACGTGCGCAGCTACCTGGGCGATTTTTTGTTTGCGCCGGCGCGCGCCCGTGCGCCTATCAGCGCCCTGTCGGGTGGCGAGCGCAACCGGCTGCTGCTGGCGCGGCTGTTTGCGCGCCCGGCCAACGTGCTGGTGCTCGATGAACCGACCAACGACCTCGACATCGAAACCCTGGAGCTGCTCGAACAGCTCCTGACCGAGTTCGACGGCACCGTGTTTTTGGTCAGCCACGACCGGCGCTTTCTCGACAACGTGGTCACCAGCACCATCGTCTACGAGGGCGCGGGCCAGTGGCGCGAGTACGAGGGCGGGGTCGAGGACTGGATCGCGCAATCGATGCGCGTACACGGCGCGGCGCCGGTCTGGGGCCGCAGCGGTGCGGCCGGCATGGGCACGTCGAGCCTGGCGGGCAGCAGCGGCCTTGGCAGCGCCAGTGCGGCCCGCGCTGCAGGGCCGGCACAAGGCTCCCCCCAAGCCCCCACTCAATCCCCTGCATCCAGCCCCACGGCCGCCCCCTCGCCGGCCCGCAGCGCGCCCCAGCCAGCAGCCAACCCCGCCACCGCCAAGCGCAAACTCAGTTACAAAGAGCAGCGCGAGCTCGAGGCCCTGCCGGCGCGCATCGAGGCGTTGGAGGCTGAACAAAAAGCCATCGACGCCGAGCTGGGCGATGGCCTGCTCTACGCGCGCCACCCAGACCGCGCCGCCGCCCTGGCCCAGCGCCACGCCGCCATCGACGAGGAGTTGCTGCAGGCGCTGGAGCGCTGGGAGGCGCTGGGCCAGCCGGGCTGACGGGGCCCGGTCGCCTCGGCGACGCGCTGGAGGCATCAGGCGTCAACTGGCGGCGCCATAAAGCACCACAATCGCCCCCATGGGAACCCTCTACCTGGTGCGCCACGGCCAAGCCTCGTTTGGCAGCGACGACTACGACCGCCTCAGCCCACTCGGGCAGCGCCAAAGCCTGCGCTTGGGCGAGCACTGGCGCGCGCACGGCCTGCATTTCGACGCCGTTTACACCGGCACCCTGCTGCGCCAGCGCCAGACGTGGGCGGGCATCGCGCAGGGGCTGGGCAGCAGCCTCGAGCCGCATGAGTGGCCCGAGCTGAACGAGTACGACAGCGCCGCCCTGATCGAGGCCCTGCACGCCCACCCCAGCGCCCCGGCACACACCCCGCAGGGCTACCGCGAGCATTTTCGGCTGCTGCGCGACGCGCTGCGCCAGTGGTCGGCCGGCGTGCTGACGCCGCGCGGCATGGGCAGCCACGCGGATTTCGTCGCCGGCGTCAACGCCGTGCTGGAGCGGGTGCGCACCCTGCACACGGGTCGGGTGCTGGTCGTCAGCAGCGGCGGCCCGATCGCCACCGCCGTGGGTCAGGTGCTGGGCACCACGCCCGAGACCGCGATCGAGCTCAACCTGCGGCTGCGCAACACCGCGCTCACCGAGTTCGATTTCAACCCCAAGCGCCATACGCTGCTGAGCTTCAACACCCTGCCCCACCTGACGCAGCCCGAGCAGGCCGCCTGGGTCAGCTACGCCTGAGGGGCGCAGAGGCAGCGGGCTCGGGCAGTACCTCGGGTTCGGCCTCGGGCTGCGCCTCGGCCTCGGGCTCGGCACCCTCGTCGAGGTCGAGCGCCAGCGCCAGCGCCGGTGCCAGCTCGGGCGCGCCGTCCTCGCCGTCCTCTTCCAGCGCATCGGCCTCGGGGCTGCCCGGCGCGGTGCGCGCCAGCTGCTCGATCACGCTGGCCGAGAGCTCGAGCCCGATCAGGTCGATGCTGCCCAGCCGCACCCGCACCGGCGTGCCGCGCTCCAGGCCAGCGCTGCCCGCAGCAGGCAGCACCAGCGGCAGGGTGTCGGCGCGCACCAAGCCGTCTTTGATGACGCTGGCGCTGAGCTCGCCGATCTGCTGCTGCTGCACGTAGCGCAGCGTCCAGTAGCGCTCCATGGCGTTTTGAAACTGCGCGTAGCTGGTGTAGGTGGCATCGAAGGCGCTGATGATGGCCAGCAAAGCGGTGTCGCGCGGCTTGAACGGCGCCGCCAGCGCGGCCGCCTTGCCGTGGCGCGCGCAGGCCAGCAGCTGCCACTGGTTGACCAGATCGGTGTAGCGGCGCAGCGGCGAGCTGCTCCAAGCGTAGCAGGCCACCCCTAGGCCGGCGTGCGGCAGCGCCTTGGCCCCCATGCGCACCTTGATGCCCGGCGCCAAGCTGGCTTGGCTGCGGTAAATGGCGGGCACGCCGCAGTCGGCAAGCCACTGGCCCCAAGTGCTGTTGGCTAGGATCATGGCCTCGGCCACCATCAAGTCCAGCGGTGCGCCGCGGCTGCGGGTGCCGATCTGCACGCGCTCCTCGCCCGTCGGGCCCTCGGGCGGCACATCTTGCAGCTCAAAGGTGTAGTCGGGGCGGGTGAAGGTCTCGGGTTTGCCGCGCACCAGCTCGCGCCGGGCTTTGCAGTGCAGCGCCAGCCGGTACAGAAAAGCCAATTCGGCTCGCAACGCCAGCACCTCCTGCGGCAGCGACGCGCCGGCCTCGGCCGCAGGGTCTTGCAGCCAAGCGGCGGTCACGCCTTGGTCGATCTGGTCGTGGCGCAGGTTGTGCGCAATCGGCACCTGCTCGATGCGCGTCTCGAAACCCTGCAGCTCGAGCGTGGCGGCATCGAGGCGCAGATACAGCGACAGCGCCGGGCGCGCGCCCCCGGCATCGAGCGTGTAGGCCTGCACCACCTCATCGGGGAGCATGGTGATTTTGTGCCCCGGCATGTAAACCGTGGACAGGCGCTGGCGCGCCACCTGATCGAGCGGGCTGTCGGGCGCAATCGCCAGCCCCGGCGCCGCGATGTGGATACCCAGCGTGACCTCGGCACTGCCCAAGCCCTGCAGGCTGAGCGCGTCGTCGATTTCGGTGGTGCTGGAGTCGTCGACCGAAAACGCCTGCACCGCGGCCAGCGGCAAGTCCTCGGGCAGCGGCGGCAGGGGCGGTAGCGCCGCAAAACCCACGCCCTTGGGGAACTGGTCGAACAAAAAACGCTGCCAATGAAATTCGTAGGCATTGCGGATGGCGCCGGCACGCTGCAGCAGCAGCAGCGGGGCGGTGTGGGTGCTGCGCGCGGCGTGCACCACGGCCTTGTACTCGGGTGCGTTTTTGTCGGGCCGAAACAGGATTTTGTAGAGCTGCTGGGCCACCGCCGGCGGGCACTGGCCCGCGGCCAGCTCGGCCGCCCAGGCCTCGGTCTGGGCCTGGATCTGGCGCTTTTTCTCGATCGCGGCCAGCGCTTGCTGCACCACCTCAGCCGGGGCTTTTTTGTAGCGCCCTTTGCCGGCGCGGCGAAAATAATGCGGCGCCTCGCTTAGGCGCAATAAGGCGGCGAGTTGCTGCGCCAGCGTGGGCGGGTCCTGAAAGTACTCGGCGGCCAGCTCGGCAAAGCCAAACTCGGCCTCGGGCGCAAACTCCCACGCCAGCTCGAGCTCGATCTGGGGCTGCAGGGCCTGGGCCGCCTGCAGCAGCACAGCCGGCTCGGGCTGGGCAAAGCGCAGCAGCACCAAGGCGGCCTTGACCTTGACGCGCTTGCCCGACTCCAGCTCGATTTGCAGCGCAGACTCGGATTCGGACAGGATGCGGCCAGCGAGCAACTTACCGGCTTCGTCAAACAGGGCGTACAAAATGGGGCTTTCTGGGCGG
>Ga0308000_10000450_pt1 | contig 16596 bp, 13 predicted proteins | sample Neamet3_FD_203877 | JGI IMG/M metagenome (GOLD analysis project Ga0308000, IMG submission 203877) | Marine microbial communities from water near the shore, Antarctic Ocean - #3 | ecosystem: Environmental > Aquatic > Marine > Unclassified | place: Southern Ocean | collected 2014-06-04 | reverse complement strand
ATCATAACTGGGGTTTCCACTCATCTCGTTAACCCTCAGTCATCCACCTTCAGGAGTTTCCATGTCGATCATCAATACCCAAGTTCAGCCTTTCAAAGCCCAGGCTTTCCACAACGGCAAGTTCGTGCAAGTTTCGGACGAGACCCTCAAGGGCGAGTGGTCGGTGCTGATTTTCATGCCGGCCGCCTTCACCTTCAACTGCCCGACCGAAGTCGAAGACGCGGCTGACAACTACGCCGAGTTCCAAAAGCTCGGGGCCGAGGTCTACATCGTGACCACCGACACCCACTTCTCGCACAAAGTCTGGCACGAGACTTCGCCCGCCGTGGGCAAGGCCAAGTTCCCGCTGGTGGCCGACCCGACCCACACCCTGACGCGCGCCTTTGGCGTTCACATCGAGGCCGAAGGTCTGGCGCTGCGCGGCACCTTCATCATCAACCCCGAAGGCCAGATCAAAACCGCTGAAATCCACGACAACGCCATCGCACGCGACGTCAAAGAGACCCTGCGCAAGCTCAAGGCTGCCCAGTACGTGGCCAAGAACCCCGGCCAAGTCTGCCCAGCCAAGTGGAACGAAGGCGCCAAAACCCTGGCCCCGTCGCTGGAACTGGTCGGCAAAATCTAAGCCAGTCCATCCAGCCCCTGGCCTGGCTCTGTGCCAGGCCCAGTCCGCCCCCCTGTTTTTGCACCTAGGATCGCACATGCTCGACGCCGCCCTCAAAGCCCAGCTCCAAGCCTATCTGGAGCGCCTGCAGCAGCCGGTTGATCTGGTGGCTGCGCTCGACGATTCCAGCGCCGCGCAAGAGATGCGTGAGCTGCTCGAAACCCTGGCTGCCATGTCGGACAAAATCCGGCTGCGCACCGACGGGCAAGACGCGCGCGTGCCGTCTTTTAGTGTGCAAGGGCAGGGCGGGCCGGGCGGCTTGCGTTTTGCCGCCGTGCCGCTGGGCCACGAGTTCACCTCGCTGGTGCTGGCGCTGCTGTGGGCGGGTGGGCATCCGCCCAAGGTCGAGGCGGGCCTGATCGAGCAGATCAAGGCCTTGCCGGGCGACTATCGTTTCGAGGTCTATATGTCGCTGAGCTGCCACAACTGCCCCGACGTGGTGCAGGCGCTCAGCCTGATGGCGCTGTTCAACCCCCGCGTGCAGACGGTGGTGATCGACGGCGCGCTGTTCCAGCAAGAGGTCAACGAGCGCGACGTGCTCGCGGTGCCTTCGGTGTATTTGAACGGCGCGGTGTTCGGCTCGGGCCGCATGAGCGCCGAAGAGGTGCTGGCCAAGCTCGACGCCGGCTCCTTGGTCAAACAAGCGCAGCAGCTCGACGCTTTGGAGCCGTTTGACCTGCTCAACATCGGCGGTGGCCCAGCTGGCATGGCGGCGGCGGTGTACGCAGCGCGCAAAGGCATCCGCACCGGCTTGCTGGCCGAGCGCATGGGCGGCCAGCTCAACGACACGCTGGGCATCGAGAACTACCCCGCGCAGCTGCACACCGAAGGCCCCAAGCTGGCCGCCGAGCTGGAGGCGCATGCGCGCCACTACGAGGTGCAGCTCATGAACCTGCAACGCGCCGTGCGCCTGCTGCCGGCGGCGCAGCCCGGCGGCTTGATCGGCGTCGAGCTGGCCAGCGGTGCGGTGCTCAAGGCGCGCAGCGTGGTGCTCTCCACCGGGGCGCGCTGGCGCAACATGAACGTGCCGGGCGAGACCGAATACAAAAACCGCGGCGTGGCCTACTGCCCACACTGCGACGGCCCGCTGTTCAAGGGCAAGCGCACGGCGGTGATCGGCGGCGGCAACTCGGGCGTGGAAGCGGCGATCGACCTGGCCGGCATCGTGCAGCACGTGACGCTGCTCGAGTTTGCCGACGAGCTGCGCGCCGATGCGGTGCTGCAAGCCAAGCTGCGCAGCCTGCCCAACGTGAGCGTGATCACGCAAGCGCAAACCACCGAGGTGCTGGGCGACGGCGCGCGCGTGGTGGGCCTGCGCTACACCGACCGCCGCAGCGGCACGCCGCAAGAATTGGCGCTGGAAGGCATTTTTGTGCAGATCGGCTTAGTGCCCAACACCGAATGGCTCAAGGGCACGCTGGAGCTCAACCGCTTTGGCGAGATCGCCATCGACGCCAAGGGCCACACCAGCCTGCCGGGCGTGTTTGCCGCCGGCGACTGCACCACGGTGCCCTACAAGCAGATCGTGATCGCCGCCGGCGAGGGCGCCAAAGCGGCCCTGAGCGCCTTCGATTACCTGATCCGCACCCCGCAGGCACAAACGGCGCCCATCGAGGCCGTGCCGCAGGTTTGAGCGCGGCCGATAGGCCAGCGGCTAGACCAGCCCCATTTCGGCCATCGAGCGGCAGCTGTCGGCGGTGACGACGAAGTGGTCCAGCACCCGCACGTCCACCAACGCCAGCGCGGCCTTGAGCGTGGCCGTCAGGCTCTGGTCGGCGCGTGAGGGCTCGCTCACCCCGCTGGGGTGGTTGTGCGCCAGCACCACAGCCGCGGCGTGGTGGTGCAGGGCGCGCAGTACCACTTCGCGCGGATAGACGCTGGTCTGCGTCAGGGTGCCGCGAAACAGCTCCTCGAAGGCCAGCAGCCGGTGCTGGCTGTCTAGGTACAGCAGCGCAAACACCTCGTGCGGCTTGTGACCCAGGTGCAGCTGCAGGTACTGCGCCACCGCTTGCGGCGAATCGAACAAGGGCCGCTCGCTCAAACCCTGCGCCAGCGCGCGCCGCGCCAACTCGACCACCGCCAGCAGCTCGGCGCGTTTGGCCGGCCCTAGGCCCTTGATGCGTTGCAGATCTGACGCGCTGCTGTGCAGCAGCCCGGCCACGCCACCAAAGCGGTCCACCAGTTCCTGCGCCAGTTGCACCACGTTCTTGCCCGGTATGCCGGTGCGCAGCAGCAGCGCCAGCAGCTCGGCATCGCTCAAGGCGGCGGGGCCGCGCTGCAACAGTTTTTCGCGCGGCCGCGCGTCGGCGGGCAGGCCCTTGAGGGGCATCGAAGGGGGGTTCAAGGCGGCATCTCCCAAGTTTTTTACAATGCGCTGATTCGGTCCTATTTTGCAGCCCCTATTGTTGCCGCAGCGCAACCCCGCCATGAACCCAGTCGGCCCCGACTCCTTCCTTACCCTGCATTACCGCCTCTCGGGGCCGGACGGACGCAGCCTGATCGACACCTTCAGCGCCCAGCCCGCTACCCTGAGCTTGGGCAGCGGCGCGCTGTCGCCGGCACTCGAAGAGCGCCTGCTGGGCTTGCACGAAGGCGCGCACGCGGTGATCGAGCTGCCAGCCGGGGCCGCTTTTGGCGAGCGCCAGCCGCAGATGGTGCAATGGGTGGCGCGCACCCTGCTGGAGCGCTTGGGCCAGCCGTTGCAAGGCAGCGCCGTGGGCGATGTGCTGCAGTTCCCCACCCCCGACGGCTTGGGCCACTACGCCGGCACCGTGTGCCAAGTGCGCGAGGACGGCGCGCTGCAGATCGACTTCAACCACCCGCTGGCTGGCCAGCCGGTGCGTTTTGAAGTGCAGCTGATTGGGGTGCTGTGATGCTGACGCCCACGCCCACGCCCACGCCCACGCCCACGCCTGTGCACGAGGTGCTGCTGGCCGACCCGCGCGGCTTTTGCGCCGGGGTCGATCGCGCCATCGAAATCGTCGAGCGCGCCTTAGCCAAGTATGGCCGTCCGATCTACGTGCGCCACGAGATCGTGCACAACACCCACGTGGTCAACGATCTCAAGGCGCGCGGCGCCATTTTCATTGAAGACCTGGCCGAGGTGCCCGCCGGGGCCACGCTGGTGTTCAGCGCCCACGGGGTCAGCCGGGCGGTGCAGCAGGAGGCCGAACAGCGCGGCTTTCGCATCTTCGACGCCACCTGCCCGCTGGTGAGCAAGGTGCACGTGGAAGTGGCCAAGCTGCACCAAGAGGGCTACGAGTTCATCATGATCGGCCACAAGGGGCACCCAGAGGTCGAGGGCACCATGGGCCAGCTCGACGCCGGCATCCACCTGGTCGAAGACCTGGCCGACGTGGCGCGGGTGCAGCCACGCCAGAGCGAACGGCTGGCGCTGGTGACGCAGACCACGCTCAGCGTCGATGACGCGGCCGAAATCGCCGCCGCCGTGCGCGCGCGCTTTCCGACGCTGCGCGAGCCCAAGCAGCAAGACATCTGCTACGCCACGCAAAACCGCCAAGACGCGGTCAAGTTGCTCAGCCCCTTGGTCGATGCGGTGGTGGTGGTGGGCAGCCCGAGCAGCTCCAACACCAACCGGCTGCGCGAGCTGGCGCAGCGCCTGGGTGTGCCGGCTTATATGGTGGAAGACGAATCCGAACTGCGCGACCACTGGTTTGCCAACGCGACGCGCGTGGGCGTAACGGCCGGGGCCTCGGCGCCGGAGCGGCTGGTGCAAGGCGTGCTGCAGCGCCTCAAGGCGCTGGGGGCGGTGTCGGTGCGCAGCCTCGACGGTGCGCGCGAGACCCTCAAGTTTCCGTTGCCCAAGGGGCTCAAGGGGGATTGAGGGGGCTGTGATGCTGTCGCTCATGCCCGTAAGATTGGGCTTGGGCTAGGGCTGTGCTTTGCGCCTTGCTGGGGCACCTGTATGGCGCCGCGACGGGTGGGGGAGCGCTTTGCCAGACCTTGCCGCTAGGTCGATTCAGGCTGCCCGGTCGGTTCAGGCCGCCCGGCTCAGCCTAGCCGGCGCATCGGCCGCCAGATCAGCTGCCACTTCCGCCGCGCTATGCGGTGCCGCTTCCGCCAAAGCCAGCAGACCCTGCAACACCTCGCCGACCACGATCACCGCCGGGCTGCCCAAGCCCTCGCGCTCGAGCGTGCTGTGCAGGTGCTGCAATTTGCACAGCGCATGGCGCTGCTGCGCCAGGGTGGCGTGCTGCACCAGCGCCACCGGGGTGCAGGCCGGCAAACCGGCCAGCAGCTCGGCTTGGATTTGCGCCGCCGTCTGCACGCCCATATAGATCACCAGCGTCAGGCGCGCGGTGTGGCAGGTCTGCGCCAGTGCGCGCCAGTCGGGGCTGTTGCCCCCCGGTTTGGCGTGCCCGGTTACGAACACCACCCCGTGCGCGTGGTCGCGGTGCGTCAGCGGCACTCCGAGCGCCGTTGCCGCCGCCAGGCCCGCGGTGATGCCGTTGATCACCTCGACCTCGATGCCGGCGGCGCGCAGGTGCTCCAGCTCTTCGCCGCCGCGGCCAAAAATGAACGGGTCGCCGCCCTTGAGGCGCACCACCTGCTCGCCTTCGCGCACCGCCTGGATCATCAGTTTTTCGATGAACGATTGCGCGGTGGAGCGGCAGCCGCCGCGTTTGCCGACGTGGATCACGCGCGCGCCGGGCGCGGCTAGGGCCACGATTTCGTCGCTCACCAGGTCATCGACCAGCAGCAGCGTGGCGCGCGCAATGGCCCGCGCGGCCTTGAGAGTGAGCAGCTCGGGGTCGCCGGGCCCGGCCCCGACTAGGGTGCAGCGGCCTAAGAGGTTGCGAGGGTGTGGCGCTGTGAATGAGGCGTTCATGGGCTACTCGGTGGGGGTGGGCTGCGGGGTGGGAAGGGCATAGGGCGGGCCGGCGGCGATCAGGCGCGCCAGTGCCAGGGTGTGGCGCACCTGCTGCCGGATCGGGTCGGGAGTGGCGTGCGCGCCAGCCAGCGCGGCTTCTATCCAGCGCCGGGTGGCTTCGGCGTCGGGCGCGGGCAAGCCGGGCACCGGCACCAAGGGGCCGCCTTGGGCCTCTTGGATGCGCCAGCTTTGCCCGGCGACGAAGGCGTCCATCGCCGGGCAACGCCGCGCGTCGGCCACGGGCTCGCCCTCGGTGCCGCGCAACAGCAGGGCGTGGGTGCCAGTCAGCGCCAGCGTGGCGCTCATGCTGTGCAGGTATTCGCTGTGGGTGTAGCTGCTCAGCAGCAAGGCCGGCCCGGCCACCGGGTTCATGAGCTTGACCAGGCTGTGCGCGCTGTTGCGCAAGCCCACGGTGCGGCGCACGTCGAGCAGGCGCTGCAGACCCCGGTGCAGGCGCTGCGTGGGCACCCAGCAGACCCGGCCGGGCTGCAGATCGGGGCTGAGCAAGCCCGCCGCTTCGAGCGCCGGCAGCTGCGACTCGGGGTGGGTGCGGGCGTCTTCGGTGGCGCAGCCGTGCCACAGCACCGCAAGCCCCTCGCTCGCCAGCAAACCGGCCAGCAACGGGGTGAGCACCGGCAGCTTGCGCGCGCCGTTGTAGCTGGGCAGCACCACGGTGGGCAAGGGGCTGTGGGCGGGGGCGCTCCAGCGCTGCAGCCGCCCATGCAGCGCGTCGAGGAAACCCGCCATTTCTTCGGCGGTCTCGCCCTTGAAGCGCATGGCCAGGCAGAAGGCGCCGATCTCGAGATCGCTCACGGCGCCGTCGAGCACCTGCCCGAACAGGTCGGCAGCCTGCTCGCGGTCGAGCGCGCGCGCGCCGTCCTTGCCGCGCCCGATTTTTTTTAGATGGTCTTTGATGCTCATCGCTACCATTGTGCCATTGTGATAATCACTTATCGTTATTAAGCGATTTGCGTTTCAGACCCCGTGGCGGGCGCGGCCACGGCCTGCAGCAGCCGCTTGAGCTGGGGTATGCAAGACCCGCACTGGGTGCCGCATTGGAGCGCGCGTTGCAAGTCTGCCAGCCGCTGGCTGGCGCTGCCCGGGCTGCTGGCCAGGTGCAGGGTGATGGCCTGCTCGCTCACATTCAGGCAGGCGCAGACTTGGGGGCTGCGGCTGGTCGGCATTGCAGCCGAGGCCGAGGGCGCGGCCGAGCTGGGCCGCAGCAGCTGCTGTCCGCTGGCCAGCACGGGGCTTTCATCCAGCAGCAGCGTTTTGAGCCAGTCGGCCGAGCGCACGTCGCCAGCCAGCAGCAGGGCCTCGAGCCGGGGCTCGGAGTAGGTGTCGGGGCTGGGGCTGGGGCGCAGCAGGCGCAGCGCCCGCACCTGGGCGCGCTGGGGGTCGCGGTAGCACAGGGTGTCGGGTGTGTTGAGCCCCAGGCGTGCGGCCACGGCGTCGAGCAGCGCGGGGGCAGGGGCTTGCAGGCTGGCGGCGCGCAGCAGCACGCCCGTGCGCCCCTGCTCCTCGTGGCGGCCAAAGGGCACGCAGGTGGCGAAGTCGAACTGGCGCAGTTGTTCCGACAGCCAGGCCCGGGTTTGGGCGGCCTCGTATTCCGGCAGCCAGGCCAGCGCCAGCAGGGTCCAGGGCAGGTGGATGGGCACCACGCGCACTGCGGCGTGCTTGAGTTCCGGTTGTTTGGAGGCCGGGCAGTAGGCTGGGCTGCTCAGGGCATTGACGCCCAGCAGCGGCTGGCCGGCCAGCGTGCGCCCGCCTAGGCAATCCGATCCCCAGTGCATGGGCAAGAAAACCTGCCCCAGCCCCAGCTCCGCGCAGGCCTGCAGTGGCAGCACGATGCGCCCGCGTGCGCTCTGCACGCTCACCAGCGCACCGTCGGCCAGGTTGCTGCGCGCCATGTCTTGCGGGTGCATCTGCAGCACCGGTTCCGGGGCGTGGCCAAACAAGCGCCCCAGCAGGCCGGTGCGGCTCATGCCGTGCCACTGGTCGCGCAACCGGCCGGTGTTCAGGGCCAGCGGGTAGGCGGCGTCGCAGGTTTCGTGGGGTGGGCGGTAGGCGAGAGCCGCAAAGCGCGCCTTGCCGTCGGCGGTCGGGAAGCGGCCGTCGGCATACAGGCGCTTGAGTCCGCGGCTTTGCCCCTTGGGCAGCGGCCACTGCTGCGGGCCGGCGCGCTCGAGCAGGGCGTAGCTCAGGCCGCTGATGTCCAGGTCGCGGCCGCAGGTGCTCTGACGGTGTTCGTTCCACACCGCTTCGGGCGTGGGGTAGTCGAAGTGGATGCGCCGCTGCGCCCCGGGCTGCGGGTGCAGCAGGGCTTCGAGGCGCTGCGCCAGGTCGCGCGCGATCACCCAATCGGGCCGCGGGCCGTCTTGCGCATGGTCGGGGTGCAGCGGCGCGGGCACGGCGCGGCGCACGCGGCTGATGCAGCGCTCGCTGTTGGTCACCGTGCCTTCTTTTTCGCCCCAGGTGGCGGCGGGCAGCAGCAGGTCGGCGTAGGCGGTGGTGGCGGTGTGGGCAAAGGCCTCCTGCACGATCACGAACTCGGCCCGCTCCAGCGCCCGGCGCACCATGCTCTGGTCGGGCAGGCTTTGGGCCGGGTTGGTGCAGACGATCCACAACACCTTGACCGCGCCTTCGGCAGCGGCCTGGAACATCTCGACGGCGCTGCGCCCAGCTCGCTCGGGCACGCTGGGAAGGCCCCAGAGCTGCGCCACTTCGGCCCGGTGCGCGGGGTTGGCCAGATCGCGGTGGGCGCTGAGCAGGTTGGCCATGGCGCCCACTTCGCGCCCGCCCATGGCGTTGGGCTGGCCGGTCAGGCTAAAGGGGCCGGCACCGGCCTGGCCGATCTGCCCGGTGGCCAGATGCAGGTGAATCAGGGCGGCGTTGTTGGCGCTGCCGTTGCTGCTCTGGTTCAGGCCCTGGCAGTACAGGCTCAGGGTGGGGCGGCGGCGGCGGCCATCGCGGCCGCTAAAAATTTGGGCGGTGGCGGCCGGGGTGCCAGCCGGGGCCGGGGCGTCGAGGCCGGCAAGCCAGCGCGCGGCGGTGAGCAGGTCGGCCTGCTGCAGGCCACACAGGCGCGCTGTGTGGGCGGGGGTGTGCGCGCGCACGAGCGCCTCCAACTCCGCAAAACCGCTGGTGTGGGCAGCGATGTAGGCCCGATCCACCCAACCTTCTTGCAGCATGATGTGCAGCAGGCCGTGCAGCAGCGCCACGTCGGTGCCGGGTTGCAGCGCCAGATGCAGGTCTGCGCAGGCGGCGGTGTCGGTGCGGCGCGGGTCGGCGACGATCAGGCGCATATCCGGCCGTGCCGCGCGCGCGTCTTCAATGCGGCGAAACAGCACCGGGTGCGCCCAGGCGGTGTTGCTGCCGACGATGAACAGCGTTTGTGCCAGCTCCAAGTCCTCGTAGCAGGGCGGCGGCGCGTCGGCCCCGAGGGTGCGCTTGTAGCCGACCACGGCGCTGCTCATGCACAGGCGCGAGTTGGAGTCGATCTGGTTGCTGCCCAGCACGCCTTTGACGAGCTTGTTGAAGACGTAGTAGTCCTCGGTCAGCAATTGGCCGCTCACATAGACGCCCACGGCGTCGGGGCCGTGCTGGCGCACGGTGCTGGCGATGCGGCTGGCCGCCAGATCGAGCGCCGGCTCCCAAGCCATGGCCTGAGGCGGCTGGCCGCGTGCGCTGCGCCACTGCGGATGCAGCAGCCGGGTGGCTTGCGCCAGCTCGGGGCGAGCGCTCAGGTGCAGGGTCGAGCCTTTGCTGCACAAACGGCCGAAATTGGCCGGATGCTCGGGGTCGCCGCGCACGCCGGTGATGTGGCCGCCCTGGTGCTCGATCAGCACGCCACAGCCCACGCCGCAGTAGGGGCAGGTGGAACGGGTGGTAGTGGCCATGGGTGTGTGCCTTATTTGGCGGGCGCCGGGCAGCTGCCGCTGGTCACGCCGGGGCAGGTGCGCCGGGCCGGGCCCGCCAGCGGCCGCGTGGCCTCGGTGGTTAGGGTGTTGAGCTCGTGGGCGTCTAGGAACACCTGCCCGTGCTCGACTTTGAGGGCGAAGCGCGGCGTTTGACCTTGGTCGGGCGCGGCGGCCTCGCCGCTGTCGAGGGCGATGCTCCAATTGTGCAGCGGGCAGGCCACGCTGTGGCCAAACACGATGCCCTGGCTCAGGGGCCCGCCTTTGTGCGGGCAGCGATCGAGCAGGGCAAAAATGTGCTGGTCGGCGGCCTTGAACACGGCCACGTCGAGGCCGTGGGCGCGCGCCACGCGGCGCGAACCCAGGGCCGGGATGTCATCAACGTTGCAGACGGGAATCCAGCGGGTCATGGTGTCTCCTAAGTAGGTGTGTGGCGCTTCAGGCCGCAGCCCGGTGGGGGTGGCACATCAGCCCGGCAGCGCGGCGGGTGCTAGGGGCTGATCTAGGGGCTGATCTAGGGGCTGGAATTGGCGCACATCGACTTGCGCCCGCTCAAAATCGAACCACGGGTCGGGCTCGCCCGCGAGCGCCGTCTGCAACTGTTGCCACAGCGCCAAGCGGCCGGCGGGGTCGTCGAGGATGCGCTGTTTCACGTAGTCCAGCCCCACCCGGCTCACAAAATGCACCGTGCGCTCCAGATACCAGCCTTCGAGCCGGTAGAGCTGCATGAAGGCGCCGGTGTATTCCATCACTTCGGCGGCGCTTTTGAGCTTGCAAAAAAAGTGCGCCACCTCGGTCTTGATGCCGCCGTTGCCGGCGATGAACATCTCCCAGCCGCTCTCCACGCCGATGATGCCCACGTCCTTGATGCCGGCCTCGGCGCAGTTGCGCGGGCAACCGCTGACGGCAAACTTGACCTTGTGCGGCGCGTACATGCCAAAAAAGGCCCGCTCCAGATCCTTGCCCATCTGGGTGCTGTCTTGCGTGCCCATGCGGCACCACTCGGAACCGACGCAGGTTTTGACCGTGCGCAGCGCCTTGGCGTAGGCGTGGCCGCTGGGCATGCCGATCTCTTTCCAGACCTGCACCAGGTCTTCTTTTTTGACACCCAACAGGTCGATGCGCTGGCCGCCGGTGACCTTGACGGTGGGAATCTGGTACTTGTCCACCACGTCGGCGATGCGGCGCAGTTCGGCGGCGCTGGTCTCGCCGCCCCACATGCGCGGCACCACGCTGTAGGTGCCGTCTTTCTGGATGTTGGCGTGGCTGCGCTCGTTGATGAAACGGCTTTGCGGGTCGTCGCGGGCTTCTTTGGGCCAGGTGCTGATGAGGTAGTAGTTGAGGGCCGGCCGGCACGTGGCGCAACCGTTCGGGGTGCGCCAATCGAGGGCCTGATAGACGTCGGCGATGCGCAGCAGCTTGCGCTCGCGGATGGCGTCGCGCACCTCCTGGTGGCTGTGCTCGGTGCAGCCGCACAGGGCTTTTTTCTGCGGCGCGGCCGAGTAGTCGCCGCCGGCGCTGAACATCAGGATCTGCTCCACCAAGCCGGTGCAGCTGCCGCAACTGGCGCTGGCCTTGGTGTGTTTGCGCACATCCTCGAGGGTGAACAGGCCCCGGCTCTTGATGGCTTTGCAGATGGCCCCTTTGGTGACGCCGTTGCAGCCGCAGACCTCGTCGCTGTCGGCCATTTGGGCGGCCTTCTGGTGCCCTTGGTGGCCGGCATCGCCGAGGTTGCTCTCGCCAAACACCAGCCGGTCGCGGATGTCGGCAATCGAGCGGCCCGCGCGCAGCAGCTTGAAATACCAGCTGCCATCGGCCGTGTCGCCATAGAGGCAGGCGCCGACCAGTTTGTCGTTTTGCAGCACCAACTTCTTGTACACGCCGCCGTTGGGGGCGGTCGGGTCGCTGAGCACGATTTCCTCGCAGCCGGGGCCGCCCATGTAGTTGCCGGCGCTGAACAGATCGATCCCCGTCACCTTGAGCTTGGTCGAGGTGACGCTGCCGCTGTAGCGGGCGATGCCGTACTGCGCCAGGTGGTTGGCCAGCACCTTGCCTTGCTCGAACAGCGGGGCCACCAGACCGTAGGCCACGCCCCGGTGCGCGGCGCACTCGCCCACGGCGTAGATGCGCGGGTCGGTCACGGTTTGCAAGGTGTCCGAAACCACGATGCCGCGCTGCACATGCAGCCGCATGCGCTCGGCCAGCGCGGTGTTGGGGCGGATGCCCACCGCCATGACCACCAGTTGGGCCGGGATTTCCGGCTCGGGCGCGCTGCCGGCTTTGAAGCGCACGGCGGCCACGCGCCCATCGGCACCGGCCAGCAGGGCCTCGGTCTGGGCCCCGAGCAGGAATTTGAGGCCGCGCGCTTGCAGCGAGCGCTGCAACAGCTCGGCGGCGCGCTGGTCGAGCTGGCGCTCCATCAGCCACGGGGCCACGTGCACCACGGTCACGTCCATGCCGCGCTTCATCAGCCCGTTGGCGGCTTCCAAGCCCAGCAGACCGCCGCCGATCACCACCGCCTGCCGGTATTGCGCCGCAGCCGCGATCAGGGCCTGGGTGTCGGCCAAGTCGCGGTAGGCGAGCACGCCGGGCAGATCGCGGCCGGGAATGGGCAGCATGAAGGCGTTGGAGCCGGTGGCCAGGATCAACCGGTCGTAGGGGGCCGACTGCGTGGCCCCGTCGGGCCCGCTGGCATGCACCAGGCGCCGGGTGCGGTCCACCTCGGTCACGTTCCAGCCGGCGTGCAGGGCGATGCCGTGCTGGCGGTACCAGTCCCAGTCGTTGAGGACGATTTGCTCCGGGGTCTGCTCCCCGGCCAGCACCGGCGAGAGCAGGATGCGGTTGTAGTTAGGGTGCGGCTCGGCGCCAAAGACGGTGATGTCGTACAGCTCGGGGCTGAGCTTGAGCAGCTCTTCGAGCGTGCGCACGCCGGCCATGCCGTTGCCCACCAGCACCAGTTTTTGTCGCGGGCGGGCGTTGGGGCTTGGGCTGGCGGCCGGGGTGTTGCGGGCGGACTCGGCGCCGTGGGGGGCAGTGCTTGGCATCATGCGGCCTCTTTTTCGACGTGCGCCTGGCGGGTGTACAAAAAGTCGATCACCGCCTTGCGGCATTGCAGGTAGTTTGGGTTTTCCGACAGTTCCACGCGCCGCCGTGGGCGCGCCAGCGGCACCGCCAGCACCTCGCCGATGGTGGCCGAGGGGCCGTTGGTGAGCATCACGATGCGGTCGGCCAGCAGCACCGCCTCATCGACATCGTGCGTCACCATCACCACGGTGCTGTGGGTGTGCGCCACGATTTCGAGCAGCTCGTCTTGCAGCTTGGCGCGGGTGAGGGCGTCGAGCGCGCCGAAGGGCTCGTCGAGCAGCAGCACCTTGGGCTCCATCGCCAGCGCACGGGCGATGCCCACGCGCTGCTTCATGCCGCCGCTGATTTCGCCCGGGCGCTTGTGGGCGGCGTGGCTCAGGCCCACCAGTTCCAGTGCGGCGTGGGTGCGCGCCGCCAGTTCGGCTTTGCGCTCTGGCTTGGCCCCGGCGCTGCGCGAGCCCGAGCCAAAAACGCGCTCGACACCGAGGTGTACGTTCTCAAAGCAGGTCAGCCAAGGCAGCAGGGAGTGGTTTTGAAACACCACGGCGCGCTCCGGCCCCGGGCCGGCGATCTCGCGCCCGGCGCACAGCAGCAGGCCTTCGGTGGGGGAGGTCAGGCCGGCGATCAGGTTGAGCAGGGTCGATTTGCCGCAACCCGAATGCCCGATCAGGGCCACGAACTCGCCTTTGGCGATGCGAAGGTCGATCTGGCGCAGCGCCTCAAACTCGCCTTGCCGGGTTTTGAAGCGCTGCACCACGCCTTCGATCTGGATGTAGTGGCTCTCGTTCATGATTTGACTTCCTCGAAAGTAAAGGCGCGAGCGATGCGCACCAGGGCCCACTCCAGCAGCAGCCCGACCAGACCGATGACGAAAATCGCCACGATGATGTGTGTGATGTTGAGGTTGTTCCACTCGTCCCAGATCCAGAAACCGATGCCCACGCCGCCGGTGAGCATTTCGGCCGCCACGATCACCAGCCAGGCGGTGCCCACGGCCAGCCGCACCCCGGTGAGCACGTAGGGCAGCACGGCGGGCAGCAGGATCTTGGTCAGGATGGTCCACTCGCTCAGGTTGAGCACCCGCGCCACGTTCAGATAGTCTTGCGGCACCCGCTGCACCCCGACGGCGGTGTTGATGATCATGGGCCAGATCGAGCAGATGAAGATGGTCCAGATCGCCGCCGCTTCGGTGCCTTGGAACACCAGCAGCCCGATCGGCAACCAGGCCAAGGGCGAAACCGGCTTGAACAGGCTGATCAGCGGCGCGCACATGCGCCCGGCAAAGACCGAGCGGCCGATCAGAAAGCCCAGCGGAATGCCCACCAGCGCCGCCAGCCCAAAGCCCAGCCCGACGCGCTCAAGCGAGTTGAGCACTTGCCAGCCGATCCCGACGTCGTTGGGGCCGTTGACGAAGAAGGGGTCGGCAAACAACACCAGCGCCGCGCTCCAGGTGGCCGCCGGGGTCGGGAACTGGCCTTCGCCGCTGGTCGCGGCCAGGTGCCACACCCCGATCAGCAGCAGCAAGCCAAATAGCGGTGGCAGCCCTTGTTGCAGCCATTCGCTGGCTTCGAAGCGCCGCGCGGAGCTGCTGCGCGGCGGGTGGCTGCGCGCCGGGCTGGCCGCCCGGGCCGGGGCAGCGGCGGTTGCGCCGGGGGTGGCGGTGGTGGCGGTGGTGGCGGGGCCCTGCCCGGCGCGGGGCGAGTGAAAAACGGCGCTGACCATGGTGGGTGCTCCTTAAGCCTTGATGGCAAAGCTGTCGGCGTAGCGCGCCGGGTCGCGGCCGTTCCAGACCACCCCATCCATCAGGGTGCTGCTGCGCAGCGGCTCGCGCGGCAGGCTGATGTTGAGCCTTGTGGCGGCCTGGCGGTAGAGCTCGATCTGGTTGATCTGCTGCGCCACTTGCAGGTAGTTGGGGTGCTCGCGCAGCAGGCCCCAGCGCTTGAACTGGGTCAGGAACCACATGCCGTCCGACAGGTAGGGGAAGTTCACCGCGCCGCCGTCGAAAAACTTCATGTGGTTGGGGTCGTCCCAGGTGCGCCCGAGGCCGTTTTGGTAGCGCCCCAGAATGCGGTCGCGGATCACATCGACGCTGGTGTTGACGAAGGGGCGCGCGGCGATGGTCTCGGCCATGCGCATCTTGTTTGGCAGCCCGGCATCGATCCAGCGGCTGGCTTCGAGCACCGCCATCATGACCGCGCGCGCGGTGTGGGGGTGGCGGCGCACGAAGTCGGTGCGCGCGCCCAACACTTTCTCGGGGTGATCGGGCCACACGTCCTGGGTGTTGGCGGCGGTGATGCCGATGCGGTCCACGATGGCGCGGTGGTTCCAGGGTTCGCCGACGCAGAATCCGTCCATGTTGCCGACGCGCATATTGGCCACCATCTGCGGCGGCGGCACGGTGATGACCTTGGTCTCGCGCAGCGCGTTCACGCCGGCGCTGGCCAGCCAGTAGTACAACCACATGGCGTGGGTGCCGGTCGGGAAGGTCTGGGCAAAGGTGTAGTCGCGCCGCTCGCGCGCCATCAGCCGCGCCAGCGTGCCCACGTCCACCGCGCCGCGCTCGGCCAGTTGGCGGCTCAGCGTCATGCCTTGGCCGTTGCGGTTGAGCGTCATCAGCACCGACATATCGGTGCGCGGCCCGCCCAGCCCCAGTTGCAGCCCGTAGATCAGGCCATAGAGCGAATGCGCCATATGCAGTTCGCCGTTGAGCAGCTTGTCGCGCAGACCGGCCCAACTGGCTTCCTTGGACAGGACGATGCGCACCCCATGTTTGCGGTCCAGCTCCAGCACCGAGGCCATGATGACGGAGGCGCTGTCGGTGAGCGGGATGAAGCCGATGCGCACCTCCTCGATCTCGGGCCGGTCGGAGCCCTGGGCATGGACGACGGAGCGCAGGCCGGGCAGCAGGCCGGTGCCGGCATGGGCCAGCAGGGCCGCGCCAGCGAGTGTGGCGCCTTGGCGCAGGGCGCTGCGGCGTCCGGGCTGGGCAACGGCGCTTGCGGCGGCGTCGGCGGCAGTGGGCGCGTGGCAGGCGGCCGGGCTGTGGCCGCCAGGGGCTGGTGTGCCAGCCGTGCTGGATTCGGTCTGGCTGAGGTCGAACGGGGGCATGACTACTCCTAGAACAATGAACAATCGAAGCGCGGCAGCAAATGAAAAACGGCGTCCTCCCGTGTCCGCCTTGAAAGCGGGCTGGGAGGGACGCCGTTGTCCGTCTTGCTCTGCGAGCCAGTGTCTAGTGCAGTGTTGCACGCTATGCAACTAGACACCAGGTTCGTGCCGCCGTTGGCGCGAACCCATGCAATCAATCAAGCAATAGTCGTGCCAAGGTTGGTTGTAGGGGGTTCGTCTGAGGCGGGCGCTGGATTGGGGGTCTAGTTGCAAAGCCAGTGCACCAGAATCGGGCCGACCCTTCACCGCCTTGGTGCGAGCAGGCGGCTCATCGAGCTGCTGGTGCGCCATGAGCAGGCCCTGGGTGCGATCGATGAGTTTGCCTTGGTGCGCCTGTTCGTGTGCGTGCACCCGTGCGCGGGCAAACGGGTTCGCGCCAGTGGCGCGCTCCAGGTCAGTTCAGCAAAGCCAAATGTGTTCGAGGCCACAAGGGCCTCGACGCGTAGTGATGCACCCGCCTGGGGGTGTCAGTAACTCTTGTAGGGCAGGAACTTGCCTGACATGGTGATCGAGACCCGATCGCCCTTCGGGTCCGGCTCACGCTGAAGATCCATGCGAAAGTCGATGGCGCTCATGATCCCGTCGCCGAATTCCTCGTGGATCAGCGCCTTGAACGTGGTGCCGTACACCTGCACCAGCTCGTGGAAGCGGTAGATCAGCGGATCGGTCGGCGCGGTGCCCGGCAGGCTGCCCTTGTACGGGACCACCTTGAGCCATTGCGTCTCGGCCTCGGTCAGGTCGAAGATGCGGGCCAGGGTGGCCGCCTGGGCATCATCGAAGGTCATCTGGCCGAGGCAGCCGGCGGTGACCCACTCCTTGCTCAGACCCACTTCGGCGGCCACGTCGGCCCATTTCAGGCCCTTGGCCACCTT
>Ga0308000_10000445_pt1 | contig 16681 bp, 16 predicted proteins | sample Neamet3_FD_203877 | JGI IMG/M metagenome (GOLD analysis project Ga0308000, IMG submission 203877) | Marine microbial communities from water near the shore, Antarctic Ocean - #3 | ecosystem: Environmental > Aquatic > Marine > Unclassified | place: Southern Ocean | collected 2014-06-04 | reverse complement strand
TAGTAACAGAACGACTTTTTTTAAGACAAATTAATGAATCGGATAGTGACGTAATCTTATTTTTACGATCAGATAAAACTATCAATAAATTTATAAAGAGAGCCGAGAGTGATAAGACTAAGAACAGTCTAGACTCTCTTAATTTCATAAAAAAGATAAATAAGGGGATCGAAAACAACAACTTTATTTCTTGGGGAATAACTTTAAAAGAAGACTCTAAAATTATCGGCACGATTTGTTTATGGAATTTCTCTAAGGATAAAAAACAGGCAGAAGTTGGGTATGATTTATCACCCTTGTTTCAAAAAAAAGGAATTATGAGTGAAGCCTTAAAAAACGTAATAACCTTTGGATTTATAGACTTAAGACTTACTAAAATAGAAGCCTTTACACATAAGGAAAATGAAAGCTCAAAGAATTTATTAGAACAAAATGGGTTTATTTTAATGGCAGAGAAGAAAGATAAAAAAAACAGTTCAAATTTAATTTTCGAAATTGAACAAGCCAACAACTGACTATAATTAATATTTTAAAAGCGACCTGGGAAATAATTTACTTCTGAAGTAGTACTATCTCCAACAATACATTTCACATTATCTTAATAAAGATCAAACACATAACATCTATAGAAACAAAAAAAGCACCCATAGGGTGCTTTTTCTATTTACTAATTTATTCTTAACAACAGTTAGCATCACAACCACACATTGGGTAAAGACGCTTCTTTTCTGAAACTAAGATCACGATATTAATCAATAATAACACAATACCCATTCCCATACCAGCGGGGTCTAAAAAAGCGTGGATTAAGAAAATGTTAATTGTTATAGGCATCATCAAAACAGCACCTAAAGCAGTTGTCTTTTTACTTAACAACAAGATACCAGCAATAATTTCTGTAATCGCAATTAATGGGAACATATATCCAGATACACCAAAAGCTTTCATAAGATCATTTGCTTGCTCAGTCATTTCGGGCAAAGGCATATAATGTAGGAATGTGTTTAATCCTGCATTTACCATCATCAATCCTAATAAAAAACGGATTACTGTAATTACTTTCTCTTTCATAATTTCTAGTTTTAAAGTTTAACGGTTCTTAATTTATCTAAAAGCGTATTCATAAGCATGGCTTCTTCTACGGATACGGCGCTTATGTATTTTTTTTCTATAGCGAATACCTCTTCATCTACAGAAGACAAAAAGGACAAGCCTTGAATTGTAACTTTTATATCTACTCTCCTCCTATCATTGCAGCAGGCAACTCGTTCTACATATTCTTTCTTTAAGAGCTTGTCTATTAAGCGAGATACATTAGAGGATTTATCTAACATGCGCGACTCTATGTCTTTTACGGTGATTGCACAGCCCTTTTGCCCTCTTAATATACGTAACACATTAAACTGCTGATTCGTTAAATCATGCTTCTTAAACATACGATTTGAATCTGCACTCATCATATTCCCAGTAAACACCAAGTTCATAATTAAACGTTGTTGTTCTGAGCTGAAGGAATCCTGTTTTATTTCTGTGTTTATCGACATAGTTTCTATTTGATGTGACAAATATATGTAAATACATTTAATGTATCTACATTAATTGAATTATTTTTATACATTTGCAAAGAATAAAACATATAGTTATGAGTATTATAGTTGTAAAAAAAGAAGAACAAGCGCAAGGAAGTTTTAATAATGGCGCAATTTTAGAAAACAAACCAATTGGATTTCCACAAGATAACGGAGTACAGAAAGCGTATTCCAATCTCTTTTATTGGGCACACGCATACTCAACAGAAGGGAGCACAATAGGATTACACCCACATAAGGGTTTCGAGATTGTTAGTTATGTTCTAAGAGGTGCGATTAAACACTACGATACAAAATATGACAAGTGGTTAGGAGTAGAATCTGGGGGATTTCAGGTAATAAAATCTGGAAGTGGGATTTCGCATTCTGAGGAATTAGGGAAAGACTCAGAAATTTTCCAAATATGGTTCGACCCAAACCTAAGCGAAAGTCTAAATAAAGAAGCATCATACGCGGACTATAATTCTGAAGTACTCCCAATAGAAATTAATGAAAACAGATCGATTAAAACGATAGTTGGCGAAAACAGCCCAGTAAAGTTAGATACTGAAGGAATTCGTATACAAGAAATAAATATTAAAAAGAACTTCCTCTTAGAACTTGACTCTAATTACTCCCACTCTATTTATGTAATACAAGGAAAAGTAATATTGAATGATAAGCAAATTGAAAAAGATGACTTTGCAATTGTAAAAAAGGAAATGGAGATTCAAATTAATGGAGAAATAGATTCAAAACTATTTATAATTTCTTCGCCTACAACACCAAGCTACACAACATATATTAATTCGTAAGCACACAACTATGACAAAAATAATAGCCTTTTCAGGAAGTAACCATTCAAAATCAATAAATCAGTTATTGGTAAAACATGCGGCTAGCATAATCGAGAATCATGAGGTAGAAGTCCTCGACTTAAGAGACTACGAGAGCCCTATGTTTAGTCTCGATTTAGAAGCTGTAGAAGGACAGCCAGCAATTTTAAAACAGTTAGAAGCTACTATTTCTGAGAGTACAACCTTACTGATAGCAGTACCAGAATACAATGGATTTATGCCTTCGTTCTTCAAAAACACCATCGATTGGTTGAGTAGAATAAATAGAGAATTTTTAAAGGATAAAAAAATTATACTCTTGAGTACTTCTCCAGGGAAATATGGTGGAAAGCAGTCTTTAGAGCACACAGCGAGTATAATCCCAAGATTTGGTGGAGAAGTTATTGGCAGCTATAGCTTAGGTAGTTTTTATGAAAATGTGAATTTGGAAAATGGATTTGCATTTAATAATGCTGAAGAAGAAACTAAATTAAACGAGCTAATAATAAATATTTAAATTTGTGAAATCAAATGTTAGACTGCTAAAGTTATTTTTAACTTTAGCAGTCTAAATTCAAAACATGAAATTTATAGTTGCAATTCTCAGTCTATTCTCTTTACTCGTAAGTAACTCTCTATTCGCACAAAATAACGCCAACTATATTGGACATTATCACGATATTTCCGGAATAGATTTAGAGGGTTTTTACGGACCAAATTATATTCCAGAAAAACATTTCAATAAAAGTCATATTGTTGGGGATAATTATACAAATGGTAGATACTACGACCTTACCGACTCAATACACGAAGGATATATTAGATATAACCAAAGGAATAGTAATTTCAAATTTATAAAAGACCGTAAGAACACTTACAACAGTAAAACAATTAGAGCTCGGGAATGTAAATCTTATGTAATTGGAGTTGATTCGTTTATCAGAGTAATTAACTTTAATATTGAAAGAGATTTAGGAGCATTTCAATTTTACAAACCAGATTTCGCAGAAGTACTAGAGGAAATTAATTCATTTACTTTCCTCAAGCATCTTCACATGAACAATAATAGAATTTTAACAACCTATATTGTAAAAGATGGCAAGGGATCTTTGGAAAGTCTACCTAAGGGAGGATTGAAACTAAAAAAACTAAGTCTAAAATACTTTGGAGAAGTACCTTTACTGAATGAGTATATTACCGCGAATAGAATTTATAAATCAGATATTGAAAATTTCGTCAGCATTGCTTACTATTATGAAAAACAAAAAAATAATGCGCAAATTTATTTTGACATTAATTGGAATAAATTAAAAAATAGTCAGAATGCTAACTATTTTGCTAAAGTAGAATCAATTGACAAACAGAGAATTAAAACCAGCTACTACCACAAAGATAGTACACTCATTTATTCAGGAGAATACTCCTCTTTATCTCCAAAAATAAAACACGGAGAATTCATTTGGTACTACCCTAATGGGAGTACGTGGAAAACTGAAGAATATAGTCTAAATCAATACATAGACTCAGTAAAAACTTATTATGAAGACGGGAAACTCTATTCAATAAAAACTGAACACCCTTATTACTATGGTGAACTGACATACAATCAGATATTCGATAGGAATAGTAAGGGATTATTAGACGAAGAAGGAAATGGGACTGAAGTATTTTATGATGAGGTGCTAGACAGATCATTATTTAAAGAATATAAATACGGTGAGCTTGAAAGTTCCTATTACTTAAAATATGATGTAAAAATTTACACTAAATGCTCTAAACCAACAAGAATAAGATCCTTTGACTTTAAGGGTGATATCTTCGACAATTTCAGTGATTACCCTGAGGATGCATTAAACAATAATATAGAATGGAATTGTTTGGTTAAATTTATTGTCAATCCAAAAGGTGAATTTATTTCGTACGAGATTATTAGCACCACTAATCCAACATTTGATATGTATATATATGCATATTTACATTCTACTCCAATCAGTTCTATTTTCTCCAAACCAAAACACAAAAAAAACAAAATATTTCAAGAAGTAGTCTTACCAATAACTTTCACTATAGATGGCTATTCTAGAACTAGAAACAACAATTGGTTGATGTATTACCCTATGAATTTCAATAGCTTACAAATGCCAAGCTTACCACCACCTACATATCACTTTTAGCAGAAATCAGCGACAAAAACTTGTTTAAAGCACCTTTTTTAGTTGCATCAAACTCATACGAAATAGCATCATTTAAATAGCTCTTCAAATCGATAGAGCTATTTTCTTTTTTCTGCCAATCTGTAATAGCTTTTTCCTTGTTCTCCAAGCCAGCATTTAAAGCTTCAGAAAACTGATTTACAAAAGAAGATTCCAATGGTTTATTGGCTACCCAACAGGCAAACACAAAAGGCAAACCTGTAAATTTAAACCACTCTTCGGCCAAATCGTACTCGTAGGGAAAGGTTCCATTTAAATCGAAAGCTCTATCGCCAATTACCAATCCGGCTTTAGCACCCTTAATAGCACCTATATAGCCAGGAGCTGTTTGCTCGAAAGAAACTTCTATTTTCCAAAAATTCTTTACTAGTACTTTGGTGAGCATTACCGAAGTTCTCGATTGATAATCTAGCGCTATAGTTTCAATTTCATCTAATGGGCAGTGACTGTAAAGCATAACGGTATTCACTTTCCCAACAGCACCAATACAATAATTACTAATGATAGTAGCATTGGGTATTTGTGGGATTTCTGCAACTGGGATTAAAGCCAAGTCAACCACATCAGACTTTAATAAGTCGGCACACTTAGAAGGGTATTCCAAACGGATATCTAGCTGAGATAAAAGCTTTTCATCCTTCTCTAAACCATATAAGAAAGGAATCGTATTTAAATACGAAACTGCGGCAACTTTAATTTTATGCTCCATTAAAACCAGATATTACAAATTGAATAATACACTAATGCTGTACTTACACCCAATTTTAGTACAGTACCCGAAACAAAACCAATGAAGGAACCAATAGCAACTTTAAAGGCTCTGGTATTATCTCCTTTCACCTCTGCTAATGCACCTACAAAAGCGCCAACAAAAGGACCGACCAATAAGCCTATTGGAGCAAATAGCAATCCTAAAAACAAACCTACAAAAGTACCGATAGTCGCTTTTCGACCACCTCCAAACTTTTTAACTCCCCAAGCTTGTAGCGTATAATCTAGAATAAAAACTAGTGCTACAATAAGTGCCCAAGTAAATAAAAAGGAATTCGAAAACTGAGTAGGTGTAAAAAAGTGAATAACTAAGACCGCCAAATATGAAATTGGAGGCCCTGGAATTCCGGGCACAATGCTCCCGAGTAAACCCAAAAGGAATAAGCAGAAGGCAAGGATTAAAAAGAATATAGTCATTTTGTAAGTCGCTAATTCAAACAAAAATATTAGATAATTCTGAATTAGGGATAGGAAACGTGAGTTTAATTTGAATCAATTTTAGAAGGATACGAATTGAGGAAGCTGACGAATTAAAAAGATAAGAGCTTCGCTTTTGACTGTACGAGTAATTTGACAATTTTTCAAAAGGTTTTCTTACCTTTGCAGCCTAATTTTCAAGTAGAAATCATGAATTTAAATGCACTTACCGCTATATCTCCAGTAGACGGTCGTTACCGTAGAGCAGGAAAAGAATTAGCAGCTTATTTTTCTGAATATGCTTTAATACGCTACCGCGTAAGAGTAGAGATAGAATATTTTATCGCTTTATGCGAGATTCCTCTACCACAGCTAAAAGAATTAGACAAGTCTTTATACCCTGCGTTAAGAGCTATTTATTTAGATTTTACCGAAGCAGATGCTCAGGCTATAAAAGACATTGAAAAGGTTACCAACCATGATGTTAAAGCGGTAGAGTATTTCATAAAAGAAAAATTTGACGCATTAAATTTAGAGGCTTATAAAGAGTTTATTCACTTTGGATTAACTTCTCAAGACATTAACAATACCTCTGTACCGCTTTCTTTAAAAGAAGCCGTTTTAGAGCAGTATTTACCACAGCTAGACTCTGTAGTATCAAAACTACAGGAACTAGCTACCGAATGGGCAGACATTCCTTTATTGGCTCGTACCCACGGACAACCAGCTTCTCCTACTCGTATGGGAAAAGAGATTGAAGTTTTTATTGCACGTATTAACCGTCAGGTAGTTCAATTAAAAGCAGTTCCTTTTTCTGCTAAATTTGGGGGTGCTACAGGGAACTTTAATGCACACTTAGTGGCCTATCCAAACAACGACTGGTTGGCTTTTGGAAATCACTTTGTAAACAATGTTTTAGGATTAGATCGCTCTCACCCTACCACACAAATTGAACACTACGATAATTTAGCCGCTCTTTTTGATGCTATGAAACGTATAAACAATATCCTTTTAGATTTAAACCGCGACATGTGGACTTATATCTCGATGGACTACTTTAAGCAAAAAATTAAAGAAGGTGAAGTAGGTTCTTCGGCTATGCCACATAAAGTAAACCCTATAGATTTCGAAAATTCTGAAGGGAATATCGGTATTGCCAATGCTTTATTCGAACACTTATCGGCTAAACTTCCTGTTTCTCGTTTACAAAGAGATTTAACAGATTCTACAGTTCTTAGAAATGTAGGAGTTCCTTTGGCACATACAAGCATTGCTTTTGGTGCTTTACTTAGAGGATTAAATAAGTTGATTATCCGCGAAGACAATATCCAAAAGGACTTAGAGAAAAACTGGGCAGTGGTTTCGGAAGCTATCCAAACGATTCTTCGTAGAGAAGGTTATCCTAAACCATACGAAGCATTAAAAGGTTTAACTCGTACAAACGCAGCTATTACTCAAACAAGTATTGCTGAGTTTATAGATACTTTAAATGTAAGTGATGCTTTAAAAACAGAATTAAAAGCAATTACTCCACAAAATTATACTGGGATTTAATACCCGTATTTCTTATAAACAAAAAAAGGCTGATCGATCGATCAGCCTTTTTTTATGAATAATAAAACGAACTAAGAAAGGTAGGCGTTTATGTTTTTTTCTACTCTATTTAGAACATCAGAAACATCAGCTTTCACAAAGTCGTCTCCTGTAATTTGCTCGTAAAGCTCAATATAACGTTCCGAAACAGAAGAAATAAATTCTTCATCCATATCTGGAATACTCTGCCCTTCTAATCCTTGAAAACCATTGGTAATTAACCATTGGCGAACAAATTCTTTAGACAGTTGTTTTTGAGAATCATCGGCATCTTGACGATCTTGGTAACCTTCCATATAGAAATAACGAGAAGAATCTGGCGTGTGAATCTCATCGATTAAGATGATAGTACCGTCTTTATCTTTTCCGAATTCGTATTTAGTATCTACTAAAATTAAACCCATATCTGCAGCGATGTCTGTTCCTCTTTGGAATATTTCGCGCGTATATTTCTCAAGTAATAAATAATCAGCTTCCGAAACTAGACCTTGTGCAAGAATTTCTTCTCTCGAGATATCCTCATCGTGTCCAACATCTGCTTTTGTAGTAGGCGTAAGTAATGGTGTAGGGAATTTATCATTCTCCTTCATACCATCAGGCATAGCAACTCCACAAATAATTCTTTTTCCAGCTCTGTATTCTCTCCAAGCGTGTCCAGAAAGATAGCCACGAATAACCATTTCTACTTTAAAAGGCTCACAGAATTTACCAACTGTTACCATAGGGTCTGGCATAGCAATTTTCCAGTTGGGAACGATATCGGTAGTCGCATCTAAAAACTTAGCTGCAATTTGGTTCAAAACCTGTCCTTTATAAGGAATCCCTTTAGGCATAACTACATCAAATGCAGAAATACGGTCAGAAACGATCATCACCAATAAGTCGTTGTTAATTGTGTACACTTCGCGCACTTTACCGTGGTAAACCTTTGTTTGACCAGGAAAGTTAAAATCGGTTTTTAGAATCGTGTTTCCCACTTTCTTTTACTTTAGTTGTTCTTGTTTGTAAGCTTGTATAATCTGCATCACCAAGTTGCAGCAAATTTCATCCTTTTCGTTTAAATAGACAATTCCTATATCATTTAATTAGACAAAAGACCTAGAGAAAAACGAAATCCAGATTTCTAGCCTCATAAATCTCTAGGGGATCGATGTCGGTTAGAGCAATCTTATTTTGGTCAAATAGTTGAATTTTATAGTATTGAATGAATTTATGAAAAATACTTTTCAGCTTAAATTATTTGCTTAATTTTATACACACAAAATAACAAATTTCATCTATCTATTTCAAGTAAAAATAGCTGTTTTTCAGCAACATGGCAATCATTACACTTACAAGCGATTACGGCACGAAAGATTATTTCACAGCAGCTATTAAAGGCGCTCTGTTATCGGAGGCTCCGGAGGTTCAAATTGTAGATATTTCTCACGAGATCTCTCCATTTAACACCGAAGAAGCTGCTTATGTTTTAAAAAACGCTTATCATCATTTCCCTAAAGGGACTATTCATATGATTGGTATTGATGCTGAAGCAACGCCAACAAAACTCCATGTTGTTTGCAAAGTAGATGGGCATTATTTTATTGGCGCAGATACCGGTATTTTCTCATTGATGTTTCCGCATTTTAAAGCAGAACAAATTATTGCTTTAAACATATCTCAAGACGACGACAGTATTCCATTTCCGATGAAAGATGTTTTTGTAAAAGCAGCTTGCCATATAAACCGAGGAGGAACACTGCAGGTTATTGGAAGGGAAATAAAGGAATTAAAAGATTTAATTGACTTTCAACCGACCTTATCCGCCGAAAGAAAAATATTAAACGGACAGGTAATATACATCGATCACTACGGAAATGTAATCAGTAATATTACCGAGAAGGTATTTAAAGAATCTTTTGCTGGATTAGAATTCAAAATAAAATTACCCAGAAAATACAGTATTAAAACATTACATAAATCCTATAGTCAGGTTAAAGAAGGAGATATGCTTGCCCTTTTCAATTCTGCTGGACACCTAGAAGTAGCCATGAATAAAGGAGACTCTAATCATGCCAATGGTGCAAGTGGGCTATTAGGAATAAAAGTAAAAGACAGAATAAGTATCGAATTCCTATGATTACACGTATAGTAAAATTGAGCTTTAAAGAGGAACACATAGAAGAGTTCAAAGCCATTTTTGAAGAAAGTAAACAGAAGATTATTTCTCAAGAAGGCTGTTTAAAAGCAGAAATGCTTCAAGACATTTCGGCAAAGAATGTATTTTTTACTTACTCGTGGTGGGAGTCTGAAGAAGACTTAAACAATTACCGAAATTCCGTGCTTTTTGCTGGAGTTTGGGCAAAAACAAAACTATTATTTAACGACAAGCCCATGGCTTGGAGTACAGAAAAATTAAACGAAGCGCTATGATTAGCATTCTAAAAAAAGAACTCAACAGTTTCCTAAGCTCTCTTACAGGCTATATGGTAGTCGTTGTTTTTTTACTGTTAAACGGTTTATTCCTTTGGGTATTCCCAGGATCTTTTAACCTACTAGATGCTGGTTATGCTGGCTTAGATGGATTGTTCTTTCTAGCTCCTTGGGTATTTCTATTTTTAATCCCTGCGCTAACCATGCGTTTTTTTTCGGATGAGATTAAAACAGGAACGATCGAATTAATACTCACCAAGCCAATTAGTGAATTAAGCTTGGTTTTAGGGAAGTTTTTTGCGGGACTTTTGCTCTGTATTATAGCACTAAGCCCAACACTCATTTACGTAGCAAGTATTTATCTACTTGGGCAGCCACAAGGTAATTTAGACTGGGCAGCAATCTCAGGATCTTATATAGGTTTGGTTTTGCTTTCTGGTATTTACGTATCTATAGGCGTTTTTGCTTCTACTTTAACAGAAAACCAAATCGTCTCTTTTATTCTCGCTTTGTTCTTTTGCTTTTTCTGCTTTACAGGATTCGAACAAATAGCACTACTCTTTTCGCACACAGGACTAGAGTTAAGTATTGACAAATTAGGAATAAGCTACCACTACAATGCAATAAGCAGAGGAGTTATAGACACTAGAGATGTACTTTATTTTATAAGTATGATGAGCATATTTATTTACGGAAGTAAACTTTCACTTCAAAGTAGAAAATGGTAATGAAGAACAGGAAGCAAGACATACTACAATTTACAGCTACTTTGGTTATCATAGGACTCCTTAATATTGTGGGTTCATTTGTACACAGCAGATTTGACTTAACCAAAGAAGGGCGCTATTCGCTATCTGATGCCACCAAAAATCTGCTCTCAGAATTAGACGATTACATTTATGTGGAGGTTTATTTAGAAGGCGAATTCCCTGCAGGTATAGAGCGTTTAAGTTTAGAAACTCGTCAGTTATTATCGGAATTCAAATCTCAAAACAACTTACTGCAATACACATTTATTAATCCTACTGAAAGTACGGACGAGAAAACGCGCAACGAGATTATAAAACAACTATACGAAAAAGGTATTAGCCCAACCAGCTTGCAAGTTAAAGATGGAGAAACATACACCGAAAAAGTTATTGTTCCTGGTGCTATTGTTAAGTATGGCGGAAAAGAAGTAGCCATTCAACTATTAAAAAATCAAATTGCCTCTGGACCCACACAAAATATAGAGCAATCTATTAGAGAACTAGAATACGAGTTTACAAGTGCTATTAAGAGACTCCAAACACCTATAAAACAAAGTATTGCTTTTATTACAGGGCACGGAGAACTCGAAGACAAAGAAATAGAAGATTTAACAAACAGCCTTTCAGAACAGTACTCTATCTCAAAAGTTAACTTGAGAGAATTTGATGTAGATGCTTCGGGAGAAGCAGATTTAGCTAAAAAATTAAAGGAATTAAAAAGCAAAAAACTAGTATTAATTGCAAAACCTACCGAAACCTTCCAAAACCTCGACAAGTACTTTATTGACCAATATATAATGAATGGTGGGAAAGTTATTTGGATGCTCGATGCTACAAATGCAGACATGGACTCTTTGGCTAATAAAGGCACTTTCTTAGCACAAGCACTAAGAGGTTTAAACTTAAACGATCAGTTATTTAAATATGGTGTGCGTGTAAACAGCGATCTTATAGAAGACATCTCTTCCTCTAAAATCCCTGTTCCCGTAAGTTTTGTAAACGACATACCTAAATGGGAATTGAGACCTTGGCGGTTTTTCCCTGTGTGCATACCGACTTCAAGTCATCCGATTACGAGTAATTTAAATGCTATAAAATTTGATTTTGTTGGGTCTATAGATACCGTAAAAACCAGTAGCACGGTTCGGAAAACGGTTCTACTTCACAGTTCTCCCTATACCAAGGTCGCAAACACTCCATATGAGGTAAGTTTGCAGAGCGCATTAGACCAACCAATACAGGAGCAGTTTGCTAATGGAGAACAGGCAACCGCTGTATTGTTAGAAGGAGAATTTGAGTCTATTTTTAAGAATAGATTAAATGCCTTGAGTAAAAAACTTCCTTTTACAGAACTTAGTAGCACTACTAAAATGCTGGTTATTTCTGATGGTGATATCGCGCAGAATCAAATCATTAGAGGTGTCGTTTTACCTTTAGGTTACGATAATTACGAAAAGCGACAATATGGAAATAAAGATTTCATTTTAAACTCCATAGATTACCTTTTAGAAGAAGATGCATTAATAGATGTAAGAACAAGAGAGTTGAAAATGCGCCTATTGGACGTTCAAAAAATAAACAAAGAACGCCGTTTTTGGCAGCTCATAAATCTGCTCATTCCTATTGCACTAATCCTTATTTTTGGGCTCATAAAACAATATTTAAGAAAGAAAAAGTACGCACATGAAAACTAAAAATATACTTTACCTACTGGCTATTCTTTGCCTGGGCTTTGCGAGCTATAAACTATTAAACAATAAGACGTCTATAAGTCGAATTGATCGTAGAGATTTCGCAATTTCAGATACTAGCGATGTTGTTAAAGTGGTTCTGAGTTCTAAAATGCCTGAAACGACAATTATAGAACGTAAAAGCAGTAATTACTGGACGGTAAACGAAGAATACAAAGCGCGTAAATCGGCCGTGTTCTATTTATTAAAAACACTCCAAAGAATGGAAATTGCGCATCCAGTACCTCTAACTATGCGCGATAATGTTTTAGGGAATTTAGCTGTACGGGGAATAAAAGTTGAGGTGTTTTTAAAAGACGGCTCAGAAAAAACTTTTTATGTAGGAGGTGAGAACCAAGAATTATCTGCAACATTTATGATGCTTCAAGGTGCTACAGAACCATACGCGGTACATATACCAGGATTTAAAGGCTATTTATCGGGAAGGTTTTTTACTGCCGAATTTATGTGGAGAGACAAAACAGTTATTAGCTGTGACAACTTAGACCTACAATCTGTTAGTATGCGTTATTACGCTCCTAAAATGGTGGATGAATCCTTCGTACTTACTAGAGAAAATGACGTTGATTTTAAGTTAAGCAATTATGCAGAAACAGAGGAACTAGAGATAAACCCTAATAAGCTGCAAACTTATATTGGTTCGTTTAGAAAATTAAATTCTGAAGGATTTATATCAGGCACACTAAATGTAGATTCTATACTAAACGTTAAGCCTGTTTTCGACTTGGTAGTGAGCTCAACTAAAGGAACGCAAACACAAGTTACTGCTTACTACAAAAAAGCCAAGCCTGGCACTCATGTAGATGGAGACGTTACCATGAGAGATCCAGAACGTATGTATGCTCATATTAACAAGGAAGATTGGGTAATTATTCAGCTCAATAGCTTTGGTAGAGTAATGAAGAGTCTAAGTGACTTAAAAAAATAAGGAAATCTATTTTTCTATTTGTTCAAAAGTCCTTTGGAATTGTGAATAAACGAAGAGATTAGAAAGGCAATTGAATTACGCTTAGTTCTATATTTGATTTGTTGAAATTAAACCCAAGACACAATGAAGTTTATTGTATCCAGCTCGAAGCTTTTAAAGCAATTACAAACCATTAGTGGTGTAATTAACTCTAGCAATACCCTACCTATTCTCGACAATATCTTGTTCGAAATAAAGGATAACAACCTATGTATTTCTGCATCTGATTTAGAAACCACTATGTCTACAACATTAGATGTAGAGGCGGATCAAAACGGAAATGCAGCTATACCAGCAAAATTATTATTAGATACTTTAAAGACTTTCCCAGAGCAACCATTAACTTTTCTTATCGATACAGATAAGAACAATATAGAAATCAGCTCTGATCAAGGTAAGTATGCTTTGGCATTTCAAAATGGGGATGAATTCCCTAAAGCTCCAGGAATTGAAGCTGCAAGTACTGCTTTAATTCACTCGGATATTATCGCAACAGGAATTAACAAAACTATTTTCGCTACCGGAAACGACGATTTACGTCCAGTAATGTCTGGTGTATTCTGTCAGTTTAGCGAAACTGGATTGACTTTAGTTTCTACCGATGCTCACAAATTAGTTCGCTACACACGTCATGATGTAGTAAGCGAGCAAAGTGCAGAGTTTATTCTTCCTAAAAAACCATTAAATATCTTAAAAGGTATTTTAGCGGTAGCAGATGAAGAAGTGAAAATTGAATACAACGAAACGAACGCTAAATTTAGCTTCGGTTCAATTATTCTTACTTGTCGTTTAATAGATGGTAAATACCCTAATTACAACGCAGTAATACCACAAGAAAACCCTAACAAGCTTACAGTAGATCGTTTATCGTTCTTAAATTCTGTAAAAAGGGTTTCTATATTCTCAAACAAAACTACACACCAAATTCGTTTAAAAATCGCAGGCAACGAAATGCATATTTCAGCCGAAGATTTAGACTTCTCTAACAAAGCAGACGAACGTCTTTCTTGTCAGTACGAAGGATCGGATATGGAAATAGGCTTTAACTCTCGTTTCCTTATGGAAATGATTTCGAACCTAGAAACAGAACAAATTCACTTAGAGATGTCTGCTCCTAACCGTGCAGGTATTTTACTTCCAGAAGGAAACTCTAACGATGGAGAAAATATTCTTATGTTGGTTATGCCAGTTATGCTGAACAACTAATCACATTCAACTTCATAAAAAAAGCCACTCATATGAGTGGCTTTTTTTGGCTTTAGTAATTTAATTGAGTGAGTAAACTAATTCTGCATTACAGTTTTTATTAACCTCGTAAATCCAATGGTCGTATAAAAGATAAGACATATCATCATAATAAAATCTTTTAAAAACGAGACTTGAAACATTATTTGAAATTTTAGAAAATTGAAACTCTGGAATTGTAGATCCCTCCATAGCCCATTGACTAATAAAGCTTGGATATAACACAAAAGAAATTCCTTCTAATTGATCATTTACGCTTGATAAATTACAGTCATTTTGGGTAGAAAAAGTAAACTGAATATTCCCGAAACTGCTAAGAAGACTTATTAAGACTAAGCCAGAATTTTCAATTAGAAGATCAAGTTCTTCATTACCCGAAACACCCGTATTTCTAAGCAACTGAGATTCTTCAAACAAACTATCAATGGAAAATTTAATCGTATTGGAACTAAACATAATAGGATGCGTGATAAAGTTACTACTAAAAATAGAATCCGTAGTAGTCGTATTTAAATCTTTTACTGCTTGTACAGCAGATAATATATGATCAATTGAGTCTTGATTGAATTCAAGATTCGAGTAGTCTGGGTGCGTAGGATTATTTTGCATATTCAATACTAACATATGCATAGCGTTACTTTTATATTTTTCTGAAATTTCTGTGGAATAAGTACAATTAGAGTCCACCAAATCGGCTTCATTACAAGAAATTGAAACTAGGCAAATTGTTAAAATAAATACTAAAAATTGTTTCATAGTAATCTGTATAATTATTTGACACTCAAATGTACAAAAAAACCCTCCACATTTCTGTGGAGGGTCTTTAGACTGTAGTATGTTATTATTTACTAGTAATCAGCTCCATTAGCAATATACTGCAGTGTACATTGCTGAGAAACCTTCACTTGATATCCTTTACCAGCTTCAAGATCTCCAATACCATTAAAGCCCCATTCTGGTAAGAAAGCATTCCCTGCATAATCTTTAGCAATCACAACCATGTCTTGTTCTACTAAATCTGCTAACACTAAGTCTGCTGAAGCAGGTTCAGTACGCAAATAAGCTGTTAGGTTCCATCCTTCTAATAAAGTCAAAGGATTTTCTTCTGGCTGAATTTGAGTTCCTGTAACAAGTAATACATCAGCAATAGCCATTTTAATTTGATACGCCTGACCAATAAGTAAATTCCCAATTCCGTTAAAATCCCACTCAGGTAAATATGCATTTCCAGCGTAATCTTTTGCAATTACTATATTTTGTACTGCAGGAGAAACAAAAGCAGTAAAGTTGCTGTTTTCTGGTATTATATACGTTGAGATAATCGACCATCCTTCGGTTAAAACTAAAGTCTGAGAAGCTTCTGTAGATTCAATACAAGAGCCATCATCTTCAGTAGCTTCAGAATTGTAGTTAGATGCTGCTTCGTCTGTACATCCTAAAATTGGCGCGAGAACTTCACCACAATCATCATCTGTATTCAATCCGAAGCTTAATGATCCTTCTGATCCTTCTTCTAATGTACCTGTGAAAATTACATCTCCATTAGAAGTTGTAATTGTCGCAACATTACCGTTCCAACCATCACCGTAAGAATCGTACATATTAAATGTATGACATCCATCTTCCAAACATGCTTCTAAAACCCCTTCACCCCCGGTAAAACTGCCTAACATCCATGAAATTTCGCCTGGATATGAACCTCCACCTACTTCAATTGTAACGACTATTAATCCATCACAATCAACTGGGTATTGACATGAACCATCATCTTCAGTAGCTTCAGAGTTGTAGTTAGATGCTACTTCGTCTGTACATCCTAAAATTGGTGCGAGAACTTCACCACAGTCTTCTTCGGTATTCAATCCGAAGCTTAATGATCCTTCTGATCCTTCTTCTAATGTACCTGTGACAATTACATCTCCATTAGAAGTTGTAATTGTCGCAACATTACCGTTCCAACCATCACCGTAAGAATCGTACATATTAAATGTATGACATCCATCTTCCAAACATGCTTCTAAAACTCCTTCACCTCCGGTAAAACCGCCTACTATCCACGAAACTTCAGATGCCCATGAACCACCACCTACTTCAATTGTTACAGATGTTAATCCATCACAATCAATTGGGTATGCACATGAACCATCATCTTCAGTAGC
>Ga0308000_10000441_pt1 | contig 16718 bp, 14 predicted proteins | sample Neamet3_FD_203877 | JGI IMG/M metagenome (GOLD analysis project Ga0308000, IMG submission 203877) | Marine microbial communities from water near the shore, Antarctic Ocean - #3 | ecosystem: Environmental > Aquatic > Marine > Unclassified | place: Southern Ocean | collected 2014-06-04 | reverse complement strand
CTTCTCATATTGATAATTTAGCCGCTGATTGCCCAAAGGTAGATATTATTGGATTGCAAACACAAGCTTTTGAGACGCTGACAAAACATTTACCTCTGCCACGAGTTCATCCAACCAGAGATATAGATACAATATGGCTTTTCTATACGTCAGGAACTACGGGCAAGCCTAAGGGCGTGATGCTTAGTGCAGGCAATTTGGGATCAATGATTGAAAGCTACTTTCAAGATGTTGACGTTGTAACTCACGACGATGCAATACTTTATGCTGCCCCCATGTCACATGGTGCCGGATTATATAATTTTATGTATGTATTACATGGAGCGCGCCATGTCATACCCCTTTCCGGCGGTTTCGATGCGTCAGAGATTCTGGTACTTTCAGAAAAAATTAAAAATGTTTCCACATTTTTGGCTCCAACAATGGTACGAAGGCTGGTGGATCAAGCCCGTTCTTTGGGAGTACGCGGATCAGGACTTAAAACAGTCATCTACGGTGGCGGTCCTATGTACACGGTAGACATCATTAATGCTGTCAACTGGATGGGACCGCGGTTTGTACAAATTTATGGACAAGGCGAATGTCCAATGGCAATTTCAGCTTTATCACGCGAGGAAGTAGCGGATCGCACGCACCCAAGGTGGCGTGAACGATTGGCGTCCGTCGGCCGCGCACAATCTGGAATGCATGTTAAAATTGCGAAAACATCAACAAAAAAAATAAAAGGTGAAATTTTAGTTTCTGGTCCAACTGTTATGAAAGGCTACTGGCGGAATGGCTCAGCAAGCTCTGATACTCTAGCAGGCGGCTGGCTACATACAGGCGATATTGGAACATTAGATGAAGATGGATATTTAACTCTACATGATCGGGCCAAAGATGTGATCATCTCTGGCGGTGCCAATATATACCCACGCGAAGTGGAGGAAGTCTTACTACAGCACATCGATGTAAATGAGGTAGCGGTCATTGGACGTAAAAGCCAAGAATGGGGTGAGGATGTCGTCGCATTTGTTTCAGTGTCGCTTGGTTGCATAGTTTCAGAAGCACAATTAGACAATCTTTGTCTGGAACAGATAGCTCGCTTCAAACGGCCAAAGAAGTACTATTTCTGGGAAATATTACCAAAAAATAATTATGGAAAAGTGCTGAAATCAAAATTACGAGAATGGCTGGATAATACTTAAAATTTAGGAGTAACTACTGGGATAGTTTGTCCGATTATATCACCGGCAGCCAATAATATATCCTCTCGAAATGGACCGGCAACCAACTGCACGCCAACTGGCCGATCAGAACTGTAACCCGTAGCTACACTAAGGCAGGGCAATCCCATAAACGGCAGGCCTATTTGTAACATTTGCGCTTCGATTATCGCATCAAAATCCGACTGAGATTGCAAATCCTTCAAATCATCAAATGGCAATTGCCCAGATACTGGACATAATACCAGAGGATAAGTTTCCAAAAATATACGCCACTGACGCGTCAGTAGCGCTCGAGTTTGCAACACCTTCATCAAGTTATCGACTGAGTATTGAGGGCACCTTGCGGAAATCCGATCATAAACTAACGAAGCATCAGGATCTTTCTCAAGCGCCACAAGTGCACTCGCTCCTTGGTGCATTTCTGTCATCCAAAGCATCAGCTGGTTGTCCATAGCTGCCCTCAGTGGAGGTAGGTCAATATTTGCGACAGCCCAGCCGGCCGCTTCCAGTTTGTCAGCAGCCTTCAAAATCTCTTCAGTAATCTGCGGGTCAGGATTAAGACCATCTGGCGATGCACAAACAGCTACCTTCCTCGGAACTGAAACACCCTCAAGCGGCATGTTAACAGACCAAGGGTCACGCGCATCCATAGGAGACATAGCCTTCAAAGCTATCCTCAAATCTCCAATCGAACGCGCTATAGGTCCGGAAACCGCCGTCAATTGTGCGCCAATAAAACGATCTTCAGCAGACGCGTTATAGGCCGGAACCCTACCCAATGTAGGCCTAAGACCATGCACACCGCAAGCATATGCTGGGTAGCGAATGGAGCCTGCAATATCTGTTCCATGCCCTATCGCCCCAATACCCGCGGCAACGGACGCCGCAGCTCCTCCGGAAGAACCTCCAGGAGTGATCTGTTCATTTACAGGGTTTTTAGTGTGTCCATGAAGTGAGTTACGCGTGAACCAGCGCAGCGAAAAAGCAGGAGTATTTGTTCGCCCAATGATTACCGCTCCAGCATTCCTCAAATTTTTAACAACAGGATTATCTGATTTTGCAATTAAATCTTTTTGCAAACGGACCCCATTAGTTGTTGCGCGGCCTATTTGGTCTACGTTCACTTTAACAGTGATAGGAACGCCTGATAAAACGCCAACTTCTTCACCAGCCTCAAGCTTTAAATCGATCTTGTGCGCTGCCTCCAAGGCCTCTTGATCGAACCGATCTACAACTGCATTCACAGATGAGTTCACATCTGCTAATCGATCCAGAGAACTCTGTACGGCTTCAGTAGCTGTGATGGCACGCACTTGAACTTTCGCAGCGATCGATTGTGCTGTTTCTTCCCAAAGTTTCATTTTAATCGCTTTCTATATGAACCTCATCGCAGGTTAAGCACAGCAATCCAAGTAATATACTCTTAATGTTTCAACCCAGGGCTGCCAACAAGCTGCGTGATCACTCAAAATCATAAGATATATTTTTACTTGGGGTGGACACCTCATTTGGACCTGCTAGCGTATTTGTCAGAACCTACTCGGAAGGACTGTAGACATGGTAAAACTAATATCAATCGCGGCAGCATCGTTCGCATTTATGGCAACGACCTCGCTGGCAGGTGGGCATTGCGCTGCTGATAAAACACTAACAGAAGGAAAGTTCACGATTGCTACTGGTAATCCCGCATATTACCCTTGGGTAATGGATGATGCCCCAGAAAGTGGTCAGGGCTTTGAAGCTGCAGTCGCCTACGCTGTGGCAAACGAAATGGGCTTCGTCGCTGCAGATGTCGTCTGGGTGCGATCTTCCTTTGACGAAGCAATTCAGCCTGGCGTCAAGAATTTTGACGTTAATATGCAGCAATATTCCATAACTGCAGAGCGCGATCAGGTTGTCGACTTCTCAGTTCCCTACTACACTGCTCCTATGGCAGTTTTGGTTGGTGCAGGTGCAACGGACACTGCAGCCACTCTAGAGGCTTTAAAAGGCTTGAAATGGGGTGCGGTAGGGTCAACGACGGCAGTTCAAAAAATTGCAAATACAGTTAAACCGACTAATGATCCGTTACTCTATGGAGATAATGCAGACGTTAACGCTGCCATCAGCGCAAATCAAATTGACGCCGCAATGTTCGATCTGCCAACAGCTCTTTTTCTCAGTGCTGTAATGATCGAAGGCTCAAAGGTAATTGGGCAGTTCCCATCAGCCGAAAGCGATAATGCAGACCAATTTGGTATGTTGATGGAAGAAGGAAACTCCTTGAAAGCTTGTGTAGACGAAGCGTTAACAGCAATCACTGAAAACGGCGTCTTAGCATCTATCGAGGCGAAATGGTTACAGAACACTACCGGTGTTCCTTTGATCAAATAGTATGAACAACACTAAAGCGGCGGGCCAGACCCGCCGCGAAAAATATGAACAGCACCAACGACGCAGATCTATGCTTATCGCAGCGGCCAGCACGATCTTGGTCCTTGCGGCATTAGTAATTTTTGTTCCTATGGCACCAGGCTGGGAAAAAGTTCAAAAAAGCTTTTTTAATGCCGCAGTTTTAACCAAAACCTTTCCAAAGTTGTTAGATGCTTTTGTTGTAAACGTTATGATTTTTGCATGGTCCGCACCTGCAATTGCAATTTTAGGGCTTTTTATTGCCCTAGCGCGCAATGCTAAATCACCGGCATTGTTTCCACTACGCATTTTTGGTGCAACGTTTACGGATGTGTTTCGCGGCGTGCCCGTGATCTTAACTGTTTATTTGATTGGATTTGGAATACCTGGGCTCGGTTTACCAAGGCCTTGGAACTCACCATTTATTTGGGGATCTCTTGCTTTGGTCCTAACATATTCCGCTTATGTCGCTGAAATTTTTCGATCAGGTATCGATAGTGTACATCCAAGCCAGCGATCTGCAGCACTATCGCTCGGCTTAACAGAGCTGCAAGTTTTGCGAGACGTTGTGTTGCCGCAAGCTGTACGTAATGTCGTGCCCTCACAAATGAACATGCTTATCGCACTTCAAAAAGACGTTTCACTACTAAGCTTTATTGGGCCAGTAGAAATATTCCGTCAGGCTGGGGTATTTAAGTCTTTGTTTGCAAATTTCACACCTTACGTTGGCGCCGCGATAATATTCTTAATTGTAACAATACCAGCAACACGCTATGCAGATTACCTCATGGCGCGCCAGATGCGAGAGAGGCGATAATGCCAAAGCTAAAGCTAAACAACGTAGTGAAACGTTTTGGCGAGAACACGGTTTGTAGCGGGGTAAACCTCGTTGTGGACCAAGGCCAGATGGTATGCTTGATTGGAGCATCTGGGGCCGGTAAATCTACACTTTTGCGCTGTATCAACCTATTGGAGCCAATAGAGGATGGCGAGATTTTTATAGATGGCGAAGATATTTCTATTCCAGGCCGAAATCCTCAGGATGTCAGGGCTAGAATTGGAATGGTATTCCAAAATTTTAATTTATTCCCCCACATGACCGCTTTAGAAAACGCAATGTTGGCTCCACGACGCGTTCGAAAGCTATCGAAGTCCCAACTTCAACCAGAAATTGAAAACCTATTCGAACGCTTTGAGCTAGCCGACAGGATGCATAACTACCCCGATCAGCTGTCCGGAGGGCAGCAACAGAGGGTTGCAATTGTACGCGCGCTGGCTATGAAACCTGAGGTAATGTTGTTTGATGAAATTACATCCGCACTCGATCCGCAATTGGTAGGTGAGGTTTTGGATGTCTTACTGCAATTAAAGAACCAAGGCATGACTATGGTTTTAGCCACGCATGAAATGCAATTTGCCAGACAGGCGGCCGATAAAGTGTGTTTTCTTAAGAATGGGAAAATTATAGAAGAAGGTCCACCAGATCAGATTTTTGAAGCACCCAAGCAAGTCGAAACGCAAAACTTCCTCGCGCGCGCTCTTAAATAGTAGTTTAAAACAATTTGAGTTGAAAGTAGCCCAAAGTGCCAAACCTTTCTCTTGCGAAATGTTGCGCCTAATTTCTTTAAAAACTCTTAGTGGGTGGACTTTCTCCAATCTAACATTGTTAAAAATACTATAAATCAGACACTTAAAAAATTAGGGTACCTATACTTTACTTTAAGATCCAGGTTTTGATGTTCCCACTGCATAACGACCTGGGGCGTAAGGAGACATATCAATATTTGGTGAGTTATTATTAATCAATTGAGCAATGAGACGTCCAGTCTTTGGTCCCGCGGTCAACCCAACGTGTTGATGACCAAAACCAGTAAAGATACCACTTTGTCCAAGCTCACCAATTAAAGGGAGACTGTCAGGGGTTGACGGACGAGACCCCATCCATTCCTGGGTTCCAGAATACTGAAGGTTGGGGAAAGCCCGCTGGCTCTGCTTCCTAATATACTCGATTGGGTCAACACTTGGCCCAGAGCGGTGATCACCTAATTCAACGGTTCCAGCACATCTTAAGCCCATTTCCATTGGATTTACTCCAAATTTTCCCTCCGTCATTAACATTGGATTACGGGGTAACTCTGAAGGGTTCTCGAATATCACATGATACCCACGCTCTGCTTCCATAGGGACGTTCAAATCTATCATTTTCATCAAATCCTTTGACCAAATACCGGCTGTTATAACGGCTTTTCTGCAATCAAATCGACCCAAATCTGTATCAATGTGCGAAACAACACCATTTCTCTTTTGTATATCAAACACATTTGCTTGAATAAACTGGCCACCTTCGCTGACAAAGTATGCCACTAATTCAGCGATATATTGTCCAGGATTAGTCACATGCCCCTGCCCTTCCAATATGGCAAGACACCCCATCGCAGGTCCCAGTATTGGCTCTTCCTCTTGCACTGCAGCGCCCAAAATGACCTTAGGTATAAGACCTGCAATCGACTTCATTTTCCAGCTGTACGCGTCCTGTTTGAACGCAGCTTCGGACGGATACACAAAGCTGAACTTACTATCCACAATCCATTTCTCTAGCGTTGTACTTCGGACAAGAGACTTATGTTGCTCAACAGCGTCACTCACAATCGGAATTAAATCCTGGACAATCCGGCGCGTGGCGTTGTCATTCGCATGAGACATATATTTTACTAACCAAGGCAACATGGAAGGGAGGTATCCCCATTTCATGAAAAATGGACTATTCTGTTGAGCCAAATATTTTGGAACCTTCCACCAAAGCTTGGGTGAAGTCACCGGGTCCACGGCCCATTGAGCCAACAATCCAGCATTACCAAAAGACGCCCCCAAACCAGGTTGGCCCTTATCGATCAAAATTACTCTGTGACCGAACCTCTGAAGCCAAATAGCAGTTGAAACTCCACACATGCCGGCTCCAATTACTATGATAGGTTTTTGATTCATAATAAATCCACAATTGTACATTTAGAGCTTTATTGGTTTTCCAATTATAACACTATCCCCCCAATGATCACCAAGGCAACTAGTGGTTAAGCGGGAAGAAACCTCTACCAGAGGACCATTCGTCCACCTCTACAAATGACAGAATCTATAATGGCGCCTAAAACCAGCATATACGCAGGCCCGAGCAACAAAAAACATCCACCCTAGAAAAGCAAAAATTATATTGCTGCATATTATAAAATAGGTGTTTTGGTGTGGATTGCAGCTTTCGTTATTTACTTATTTCACAACATCCCTTGAAAAAGGTGTACCAAAAGATACAGTTAAATTTGAAAATAACTTAATGGAAAAAGAAAATGCAAATTTCGGCTGTAACCTATCTAGCAATATCGCTACTTACTCTTTCAGTTGGAGCCGGCCTAGCTGATGAAAAATCTAATTTTTCCGTTGGGTTAGCGGCGGTCGGTGGAAGTTCAATATACTCAAATGTAGCCTCTAAGGCAGCTGTGATGCCTTCAATAAGTTATAAATCCAAAAAAATTGAGATAAGCGTACAAAGTGGTTTGTCTTATAAATTATTTGACGATGGAAAATTTGCTATACGAGCGGCAGTGGCACCCAGGTTTAGCCCATATAAAAGCAGCTCTTCGTTGGATCTGTCCGGTATGAAAAGAGAGATGTTTTATGACAGTAATCTTAATATATCGTATATTGTTTCAAGAGGGCTAACTGCAAAATTAGGGATCTCAAGCGAAGTAAGTAACGAATTTAATGGAAACGCCGCAGATTTGTCCTTTAGCCAATTTATACCAATTTCTGGCCAGCCATTCATTATAACGGCAGGTGCTAAATGGTTCGATGCTAACCGGGCCAACTATTATTATGGAGTGAACCCCAGTGAAGTTCGCGACGTAGGAATTAGTGGAGGGCGGGAATTATATTCGCCAGGTAGTGCAACTTTGCCATATGTATCTTTAACTACTTTTTTTACATTAGCAGAGAATACGAGCTTATTTGCAAATATTGGAATGAATTTTCTACCGACAAATATAGTTGATAGTCCAATTGTTGGTCAAAGCAGTTCCACCTCAACATTGGTTGGTCTTAATTATAATTTCTAACAACTAAGTGGGGCAGACGTGGAATGTTTTTCTCTTAGCTTTAATTAAGTATGCAATTCAAAAATACTAGTAATTTAAGGTCATAAAATTAAACCTATCTATCGTAGCCTTCATGAAAAAAATAACCTAAGTGACTGATCTAGCAAGGTATAAAATACTAACCAAAATACCAAAAATAAAAACTTTAGCTACTCAGGATTTTAGGCTGCCCGTCTCGGGCTGACGCATCAGCAGCATCAGCCAACAGCTGCGCTTTCAGACCATCCTCACCAGTCGAAGTTATATTTTTGCCGCTCGTTACGCAGTCAACAAAGTGCTCCATCTCTGCCCTATAGGCAGCTGCGTAGCGCTCCAAAAAGAAAGGTTGGGCAGCCGATGTGCTAAAGCCAGAACTAGAAGCAATTTCCACAGAATTTTCCAATATGTTTTGAGCGCGCAACATACCATGCTCCCCATGTACTTCGATGCGTTGATCGTAACCATACGTTGCACGTCGCGAATTACTGATCTGACAGAGCTTTCCACTGGCTGTTCTAAGCGACACAACCGCGGTGTCAAAATCACCCACCTTACCAATTTCAGGGTCGACCAAACACGAACCATAAGCACTCAACTCAACGGGTTCTTCCCCAAGAAGAAACCGGGACATATCAAAGTCATGGATCATCATATCACGGAAAATTCCACCCGAACTCTTGATATAATTTAATGGCGGCGGCGCTGGATCACGGGACAGAATGGTCACAATTTCTACTGCTCCAATTACTTGGTTCTCAATCTGTTTTTTAAGGTGAGAGAAACTAGGATCAAACCTTCGGTTAAAAGCAGTCATAAACGGTACACCCGCGGTTGCGACGGCCGAAAGGCATTCTACAATGCGGTTAACCGACAGATCCACAGGTTTCTCACAAAAAATTGCTTTTCCCGCTGCAGCGGCCTGATGTATCAAGTCATAGTGTGTTGTAGTAGGCGTACCAATAACCACAGCATCAATGCTGCCATCGGCTATAATTTCTTCGGTACTCATAACCTTGGCATCCAACTTTGACGCCAATGCCTCCGCAGCAGCAGGTATAAAGTCCGAAACCGCCACCGTACGTGCATTTACTATTTGAGCTAATGTTGCGCCATGAACTTGGCCAATTCGACCGGCGCCTAAAAGGCCAATATTGAGCATTTTCATCCTTTTAAAGCTGTCAGGACGCGGCGAGCAGCCACGACCATTGGATCGTGAGTTTCTTTCAAAATAGCCACCCGGTCAAAACGACCCAAGTCCGAACTCACCGCCTCACGCAACGCGTCTCCGAACGCCATGCGCAGTTCTGTTCCAATATTATATTTACAAATATTAGTATTTTTAGCGAGGTTTGAACGCTGTTTTACTGGCACACCAGAGCCACCGTGGATCACAAGAGGGACGGCCGTAAGCTTTTGGATGGCAGCAATACGGTCTTCGTCCAAACCACCCTCTTTTTTCTCTTGCAGGTGTACATTTCCAACGGAAATTGCCATTGCGTCCACACCTGTTTCTGCCGCGAAGATAGCAGCTTCCTTTGGGTTCGTACCGGAGGATTGTTCACCGTTGGAATAGCCAACAAATCCAATTTCACCCTCACAAGAAATACCAGCTTTATGGGCCATTTCGGCGATCTTCAAAGTAGCTGCAATATTTGTGCGTAAGTTTGTTCGTGATCCATCAAACATAATGGACGTAAATCCACTATCTAATGCCTCCGAACACTCATCATATGTATAGCCATGGTCTAAATGTGCCACGACCGGCACGCTAGCCTGTTCAGCCAAATAGCGAAACATTTTTCCAAGAATTGGCAAAGGCGTATGTGAACGACAGCCGGGTCCCGCTTGTAAGATTACAGCACAGTTTTCCTCCTCAGCCGCCCTCACAAATGCGCGCATGTCCTCCCAACCTAAAGTTACTAGGCCCCCAACAGCATAGCCACCTTTTAAGGCAGGCTGCAGCACATCAGCCAAAGAAGCGAGTGTCATTTAAATTTTGCTATCATGTCTTTAATACCCGGTATTGTCTCAATTTGATAGGCATGGGAAGGCTGAAAATACTGCACAAGAGAGCGTTGAGACAAGCCACCCAGAATAGTAAAATAATACATTTGATAGCCAGGCAATACCGCACACGGATGATAGCCGTTATCAATACAAATAGTTGATCCATTAACTATATGATAAGCATCACCCGCCTTACCATCTTCGCGTTGCAACATCTGCACCCCAGACCCATGGTTTGGTTTGAAACGGAAATTGTAAGTCTCATCATGACGTGTCTCTTCTGGCATACGGTCAGTGTCGTGCTTGTGGGACGGGAAACCAGACCAGCCACCCTCGCCTACTGTAAATAACTCAGAAACTAGTAAACGACCAACTTTGCCGTGGTACTTAGTACCTAATATGTGTTTGATTTTGCGATGAGTTTTAGTGTCGTCAGATCCATATTGAACAAGATCAAGCTCATCAGAACGGATCGAAAATGCATCAAGAACCTTATCGTAGCGTGCACCTGCAATGAAAACCTCCGCCGTATCAGACGTGCATACAAACTCAGCCTTGGCTGCAGTAGGAACGTAAACACCTTCTGGCTCACCACCCCAGACATCCTCCACACGGCCACCAATGTCATTAGCCCTGAAGCCTTCAATATTCACATCAAGCGATCCAGTTGCAGGTACAATGCAGGTTTCATATCCACTAACTTCATATTCAAAGGCTTCACCCTTTTTTAACTTTACTATGTTGAAAAAGTTAAGTGGAACGGTGGGATCATCCACATCGACTATCGGTTTGTTTTGGTTATCAAATGGCGCAATATGCATAAATATTTTCCTTTAGTAAGCCGTTGGACCGGGGTGCTCGGCCAAGAATGTTTCTAGTATTTTTGAGTCAGGCATAGCAGGTGCGCAGCCCGGTTTGGATACAGTGACAGAGGCGCAAGCAGAGCCGCGTAAAAGAGAAGTCTTAAGGTTGTGGCCCTGCGCTAGCGAGGTCATCAAACCAGCCATAAAGCTATCTCCTGCCCCAGTCGGTTTTAGCGCATTAACAGGATAAATACCTGTACGGATCTCTTCTCCATTTACAAACGTTATCGCACCTAGTGGACCCATTTTATAGACAACAATGGATGCCGTGGTCTCAGACAACTCACAAGCCTTAGAAAGGCCTTTATCGATAGATCCAGCCATAAACCCAAACTCTTCATCATTGGCAACAATCATATCACAATCTGCCGCAGCGCGGCTAAGCACATCAGAGGCTACCTTTGGTGAAGGCCACGAATAAGGGCGATAATCCACATCAAAAATAATAGGAATACCTACCTTTTTGGCCAAGGCAAATGCATGAAATGTTGCAGTACGTGATGGCTCTGCAGCAAACACGGTCCCAGCTGTTATAAGTGCGCCGAAGCTTGAATAATTCACAGCTTCAACATCTGCAATATTCATTTGGAAATCGGCAGCACCGTTGCGATAAATTACTGATTGATGGTCTTCAATCCTGCTCTCATAAACGGCAAGTGAGTTACGATATTCACCAGCAATAGGTTTGACGTGGTTAGCGTTTACACCATAAGCCTTGAGTTGATTAACACAATACCGCCCAACACTGTCGTCAGACACGCGGGTCACCAAGGCCGAATTACCACCTAACTTGCAAATACCTGCCGCGATGTTAGCGGAAGAACCACCCATTCCCGCCTGTAATATCTCGGCATCTTCGGTCTTAGTACCATGCGGTTCTGGATACAGGTCCATGCCAACACGTCCAAGAACCACGAAATTGTTCGCCTTTATGCCCTCAAGTAATTTCATGATCAGACACCCTTTCGCTGACGGAAACGAGTAGATTCTTGATCAGCGTGAGCTGCTCGAACTTTTGGATTTTCAGTTATGTGAGGCGTACCAACCTCCCACCATGTGTGTCCTTCTTGCGTCCATCCTTCGAAAGGGTCAACTTGAGCACAAATAACATAGGTTTTATCAGAAGCTTTGGCACGTTTGAATGCGGCTGCAAGACCCGACATTTCAACTGTTTCGGCCTCTGCGCCAAGAGAGCGCGCGTGTGCTTCAAAATCTACGCGCATCTGGCGTATCGCAGTGGGCGTGTCAGCAATTAAGTTGTTAAAGCTTTCATTTCCTGTGTTTTTTTGTAGTTTATTTATGACAGCAAAACCGCCGTTATCCAAAACTAGAATGATCAGCTTTTTGTCCGTAAGAACTGATGAATATATGTCTGAGTTCATCAATAAGTAAGATCCGTCACCGGTAAAAACGATGGTGTCATTATCAGGATCTAGTTCTGATTGGGCGATACGTGCTCCCCAGCCACCCGCAATCTCATACCCCATACAAGAAAATCCGAACTCAACATCAACGGTTCCTATATCACGGGTTTTCCAGTTCGCAGTCACCTCAGCAGGCAGACCACCTGCTGCTGCAACCACACGATCTCGTGGATCACACAGATTATTCACAATGCCAATCGCTTGCGCGTAAGAAGCTGGACCATTATCCAAGCGAGTGTTTTCAGTGACGAAACCGTTCCATTTAAAACGCTCATTTTTCGCAAGCTCTGTCCATACTTTCGGCGCAGAGTACCCGTAAACCGCCTGCCCCAAGGCAAGCAACGCCAATTTCGCATCTCCCACAATAGTGCGCGACATATGCTTGGCCGCATCATGGCGACCAACATTTACTCCGATGATCTGAGCTTCCTTTGCAAATGCCGTCCACGAACCCGTTGTAAAATCTTGCAAACGTGTCCCAACGGCAAGAATAACATCTGCTTGTTCAGCAATCGTGTTTGCAGAATTTGATCCCGTCACACCAAGCGGCCCAATGTTCAGCACATGATCATTTAAAAAATTCGCGCGCCCAGCAATTGTTTCAACAACAGGAATGGCATGGACTTCAGCAAATGCCGTCAATTCTGCAACTGCGCCAGAATACTGAACACCGCCGCCCGCAATAATCATAGGGCGTTTAGCTAATTTGAGAATCTCTGCCGCCTCTGTAATCTCGGAGACATCCGCCGCTTGGCGGCGAATACGGTGCACGCACTCGTCAAAGAAAGCTAGTGGGTAATCAAAAGTCCAGCCTTGTACATCTTGCGGCAATCCCAAGAAGGCCGGACCACAATCCACGGGGTCAAGCATTGTGTTTAAAGCAGCAGGCAAAGAATTAAGGATCTGCGCAGGATGTGTAATACGGTCCCAATAACGAGAGACTGCCTTGAATGCGTCGTTTAGACCAAAGGTTGGATCCCCAAAATGTTCAAGCTGTTGTAAAACAGGGTCAGGCAAACGCGTAAGAAACGTATCTCCACATAGCATTAACATTGGCAGCCTATTGGCATGTGCCAAAGCGGCACTCGTCAGTAAGTTTGCGGTACCGGGTCCTGCGCTTGCAGTACAGAACATGAAGCGCTGCCGCAGATGGGCTTTAGCATAAGCTGCAGCGGCGAAACCCATACCCTGCTCGTTTTGACCACGATAAAGTGGCAGCACATCTTTGTGATCATGCAGTGCCTCACCAAGACAGGTAACATTTCCATGTCCAAAAATACCAAAGCCACCACCACAAACACGGATTTTCTTACCATCAATCTCAATATATTGCGAAGCTAAATAGCGAATAATTGCTTGCGCTGTGGTCAATGTGATTGTTTTATCAGATAGCCCCATTATGCAGTCCTCACTTTTTGTGAATCACTAGCCTAACAATATGGGTATTGACCAGAGACTATGTTTAAAGATACCAAATTTGCAACCGGTTGCAATGAGTTTTTAGAAAGGGTTACCACGATGGCGCAGATTAGGATTGGAATCGTGGGTGGTGGCTATATGGGCAAGGCCCATGCAGCTGCCTATTCCAGCGTTGGAACGATATTCGAAACCACACTGCGCCCTGTGCTTGAAATGGTTTGCGCAACGTCGGCTAAATCTGCAGAACATTATAAAACTAAATTTGGATTTAACCGTTGTACAGCAGATTGGGCGGAGCTAGTCAGCGATCCCAATGTTGACGCTATAATCATTGCCTCTCCGCAATCTACACACCGCGCCATTGCCGAGGCTGCATTTGCGCTTGGCAAACCTGTCTTCTGTGAAAAGCCGTTAGGTCAGACCTTAGAAGATAGTCGTGCGATGCTTGCCGCCGCAGAAGCGGCTGGCGCAATTCACATGGTAGGTTTCAATTATATCCGCACCCCCGCGTCGCAATATGCTCGCAAGCTTTTAGAAGACGGTCGTATTGGCGAAATCACGTACTTTAGAGCAGAAATGACCGAAGATTTTCTTGCAGATCCTGATGCACCTGCAACATGGCGAACCACTGGCGTAGCTAACGGCTGCATGGGCGACCTTTCACCTCATATCATCAATTGCGCTCACGCCATGATGGGCCCCATTAAATCCCTAAGTGCAGTTGTCAAAACAGTTTATGCAAAACGTGGCGGCGTAGCCGTCACTAATGACGATCAAGCTCAGATCATGATTGAGTTCGAAAACGGTGTTAGCGGACATATCCACGCTAGCCGCATCGCGACAGGTCGTAAAATGGGCTATGCATATGAAATACATGGCTCTAAGGGCATGATTAGATTTGATGGAGAAGATCAAAATACGCTGCACTTATATCTGCGTGAGGGCGACAGCGCTGATCAAGGCTTTCGCAGGATACTAACAGGCCCAGACCACCCTGATTACCTACCCTTTTGTCAGGGCCCAGGTCATGGAACGGGCTATCAAGACCAAATCATTATTGAGGCGAAGGACTTCCTTACAGCTATTGAAACTAAGACAAACATCTGGCCAACTTTCGCAGAAGGTATGGAAGTGAATCGCATCGTCAAAGCCGCTATAGACTCAAGTAATAAACGCGCATGGGTCAATGTCAGAGATTACTAAAGGATCAAAGAGTATGATAAAAATTGGAAATGCACCTTGCTCCTGGGGTGTCGAATTTGCGGATGATCCGCGCAATCCAAAGTGGCGCAAAGTGCTGCAAGAAAACGCAGAAGCAGGCTTTACGGGTATTGAACTTGGCCCTGTGGGTTTTATGCCAGAAGATACCACAGTATTATCCGAAGCGCTTGAGGAATTTAATCAAGAACTCATAGGTGGTGTTGTATTTCGGCCATTCCACGATCCAGATGCTTGGGACGATGTCATGGATGGCGCTGTACGCACCTGCAAGGCTCTAAAGGCCCACGGTTCAAAGCATTTAGTTTTAATTGATAGCATTTCGTCGCGTCGGTCCCCAACGGCAGGTCGCGCAGATGAAGCAGAGCAAATGGACAAGGCGGAATGGACAGCTTATCGCAACAGGATATCAACTGTTGCCAAAATGGGGGTTGAAGAATACGATCTTACTGTTGGCATTCACGCGCATGCAGCTGGCTTTATGGATTTCGAACCGGAGCTTGAGCGATTATTAAACGAAGTCGATGAAACCATCCTAAAAATTTGCTTTGATACAGGCCATCATTCCTACGCGGGTTTTGATCCAGTGGCGTTCATGAATAAGCATATATCGCGCATCAGTTACATGCACTTTAAGGATATCAACCCTAAAGTGAAGGCAAACGTTGTAGGCAACCGTACCGATTTCTATACAGCCTGTGGTCAGGGTATTTTCTGTAACTTAGGCGACGGCGATGTAGATTTTCCAAAAGTGCGCCAAATATTGATTGACAATAACTTTGAAGGCTGGTGCACGGTTGAGCAAGATTGCGATCCAGAGGGTGAAACGTCTCCTATTAAAGACGCAAAACTGAATCGAACTTATCTACAATCTATCGGCTTTGAGGGCGCATAAAATGGCAAAACTTAAATGGGGCATGATCGGCGGTGGCGAAGGCAGCCAAATTGGTCCAGCACATCGCCTAGGCTCTAGTCTAGACGGATTATTCGAATTCACGGCTGGCGCTTTAGATCACCGCGCGGCGAAGGGCGTGGAATATGGTCAACGCCTTGGCCTTGGAGATCGCGCCTATGGATCCTGGCAGGATATGATTTTAGGCGAATCTATCCGTGAAGATCGTATTGATCTAGTGACTGTTGCCACTCCAAACTCTACACATTTTGAGATAACAAAAGCCTTCCTAAAGGCAGGCTTCCATGTCCTCTGCGAGAAGCCCATGACAATGACGGTCGATGAAGGTGAAGAGATAGTTCGCATTACAAAAAGTACAGGCAAAATTTGTGCAGTGAATTACGGTTATTCCGGCTATTCACTTGTACGACATATGAAGGCAATGATAGCGCGTGGTGATATTGGGGAGGTCCGTTTGGTCAACGCCGAATTCGCTCATGGACACCACGCGGACGCCACCGATGCCGACAATCCACGGGTTCGCTGGCGCTACGACCCTGCACAGGCAGGAGTGTCAGCTCAGTTCGCAGATTGTGGTATTCATGCAATGCACATGGCATCATTCGTAACAGGCCAAGAAGTTACTAAGCTATCTGCAGATATCGTATCTTGTATAAACACGCGCATACTTGAAGACGATGCAATGGTGAACTTCCGTATGGATAATGGTACGATTGGTCGCCTTTGGACATCTTCTATCGCGATTGGCCGCCAACATGGATTGGGAATTCAAGTGTTCGGTGAAACTGGTGGGTTACGTTGGTCCCAAGAGCACCCCAACCAACTTTACTATATGCCACTAGGGGGTCGTTTGCAGATCATAGAACGCGGAGAAGAGAACCTTTCACCGGAAGCTGATCGTACAACGCGCGTCACAATTGGCCATGCAGAAGGTATGCCACTTGCATTTGCTAACATCTATAAAGATTTAGCTGAGGCAATAAGCGCCCAAATTGAGGGTAGAGATTGCGATCCCGCAGCAAACATGTTCCCGCGCGCAGAAGACGGTTTGCGCTCCATGGCAGCCGTTGTCGCTGTTGCGGACAGTGGCAAACAAAATGGAGCATGGCTTGATGCCCGACCTCCAATGTATCAATAAAAAATTTGAAATT